>Ga0315905_10006944_pt1 | contig 11498 bp, 12 predicted proteins | sample LakEriMetagenome_5_FD_203522 | JGI IMG/M metagenome (GOLD analysis project Ga0315905, IMG submission 203522) | Freshwater fungal communities from buoy surface, Lake Erie, Ohio, United States - Buoy 4 MA121 | ecosystem: Environmental > Aquatic > Freshwater > Lake | place: USA: Lake Erie, Ohio...
CGCTGGTAACTACTTTCTGCGCGTTTCAGGTGTGGGACGCGGGGACATTCTGATCGACGGCTATTCAAACTACGCCAGCATAGGTCAATACTCGATTAGCGGCAACGCACCGTAACACTGGCCAGCCCTACTATCGATCGGGCAAGTCAATGGGGGCAATCCTTGGATATACGCATTTTTAAGTTGCGTATCTTGCAGTATATTCCGTGTGGGGTAAATGGTAGTGCCACTTGGGGAGCTTACACAGATACAGCCAGCGTCTTACCAAGGCATCGGGAACGCGCGATTGAAGGCGAAAACTCGATCTCGGATGGTGTGAAGTTTGCCATCATCCTCCGGGCTTTGCAGCGCTTCGTTGATGAAATCCGCGACCTGGATGATGTCCGCTTCTTTCATGCCGCGCGTGGTCACTGCGGGAGTGCCGATGCGGATGCCGCTCGGTTTCATCGGCGTGCCGGTATCGAAGGGAATCGAGTTCTTGTTGACGGTGATGCCCGCCTCATCGAGTGCGTGGGATACCAGAGTGCCGTTGAGGTTTTTGCCGCGCAGGTCGACCAGCATGACGTGGTTGTCGGTGCCGCCGGAGACAATGCGGAAGCCGTGTTCGGTGAGTCGACCCGCCATGGCCCGGGCGTTTTCGACTACCTGTTGCTGGTAGGTTTTGAAAGAATCCTGCAATGCCTCGCCGAAGCAGATTGCCTTGGCCGCGATCACGTGCATCAGTGGGCCACCCTGAATACCGGGGAAGACCTGAGAATCAATTTTTTTGGCAAATTCCTCCTTGCAAAGAATCACGCCGCCGCGGGGGCCGCGCAGCGACTTGTGGGTCGTCGAAGTAACGAAGTCGGCAAAGGGCACGGGACTGGGATGGACGCCGCCGGCGACCAGACCTGCGATGTGTGCCATGTCGACGAACAGGTAGGCCCCGACATCGCGGGCAATGCGGCCCATGCGTTCGAAATCGATCACGCGGGAGTATGCGCTTGCCCCGCAGGTAATCAGTGCCGGTTTTGATTCATGGGCCATTTTTTCCAGCAAATCATAATCGATACGCTCGTCGCTCTGACTGACGCCGTAGTGCACGACATCGTAAAACCTGCCGGAAAAATTCGCCTTGTGTCCGTGGGTCAGGTGACCGCCGTGCGCAAGGTCCATCGTCAGGATTCGGTCGCCCGGTTTCAGCACAGAGAAATAAACCGCCGTGTTGGCCTGCGAACCCGAATGCGGCTGGACGTTGGCGTGCTCTGCACCGAAAAGCTCCTTAAGTCGGTCGATCGCAAGTTGCTCGATGACATCGACATTTTCGCATCCGCCATACCAACGGCGACCGGGGTAGCCCTCGGCGTATTTGTTGGTCAGCAACGAACCCTGAGCCTCCATCACGGCGGGCGAGGCGAAATTTTCCGATGCAATCAACTCGATGTTATTGCGTTGGCGCCGCTCTTCGGCACCGATTGCTTGAAACACCGCGGGGTCTGTCACTTCGATGCGGCTGCCGGAACTGGCGGCGACACGACAAGTGTGACGACCCTCGCCGAAGGTGGTTGTTAGAAACGCACGGACCATCCCGACAGCGGTGGCGACATCGACGCTTGAGGAACCGAGGCAAAGAACATTGGCATCGTTGTGCTCGCGGGTGATGATTGATTCATCGACACTGCGGACATTAGCCGCACGCACGCCCCGATGGCGATTGGCGGCAATGGCCATGCCGACTCCCGAGGTGCAGCAAAGCACGCCGAAGTCGTAGGTTTCATCCGCCACGGCACGCGCGACAAGATTGGCGTAATCCGCGTAGTTCACAGAGTCCCCGCCATGCGTTCCGAAGTCGTGTACCTCATATGCAGAGCCGGACAGCGCCGCAACCACTGCATCCTTGATCTCCACCCCGCCGTGATCGGCACCGATTGCTATGCGCACTTTTTTTTCGCTCATCAGATTCATGCCACTATGGACGACCCACCCATGCACTGCAATCCCGGTATTTTCAACTATGAATTGTGCCGCGAAGGCAAAAAATTTCCGGCATTATTTTCCAGCCTCCAAAAAACGGGAAATTCCGGGAAATGCGGCATCAAACAATTTCGCAACCTTCTCATAGGCAGCCTGACCCATGCCAATGGGGTCGGGCACGTCGCAACGACTCGATTCCACAGCTGGATCAATGAAATCGCAGACCAAATAGTATTTATCGGCGAAATCCGGAAAATCGTCCTCAAGCGCGAAAAGATGACTCTCGGTCATGACAAACACCGCATCCGCCTCGCGCAATAACTGCGCGGAGACCGGTTGACTGCGGAAGTTTTTCATGTGAATTCCGCGCGATTCCAAGTATAGCAGAGTTTCCCTGCTGGCCTTGCTACCTGCGCTGGCAGCCACTCCGGCGGACTTGACCACCCAGCCAGACCGACCTTCGACGGCCTTACCGAAAAGACCCTCCGCCATGGGACTGCGGCAGGTATTACCCGTGCAAACGAACAGAATATTTTTTTTCGGCCCTTGGTTTTTCCCTGCCATCGCGGCAACAATTATCACCCGATCCCTCGCCGGCGTCAAAACTTTCTATCGCGAATCTTGCATAAATCGCTGCACGAACTATACTTTATATCCGCCCACGACATGATACGCCATGGATGATTTTCTACAAATCGGCAAGACTCTCCTCACAACACGGGAGGAACGCCAACTCACCGTGGAGGATGCAACCCGTCAAACCTGCATCCCGGCGAAAATCATCCGTGCCCTCGAAAGCGACGACTATTCCATTTTCTCTAGTGCCACCTACGCCCGCAGCTATCTTTCCCAATACAGCCGCCTTCTAGAAATCGATCCATCGCCGTGGCTGGATGCCTTCAAGCTGGATGCCTTCAAGCTGGATGCCTTCAAGCTGGATGCCTTCAAGCTGGATGCCTTTAAGCCGGCTGCATTTTCTCGAGAATACCACGGTTTTTCGATCATCGATGAAGTAAATTTCCGCAATGCTTTACAACCAGCCAACAAACCAGGAGTAACCCGCTGGGTTCCGTCGTTTCTGGGAATTATGATCGCCGCCGCCGTCGTCTATGGGGATTATCGAGTGATCGAAAATTTCGAGATCAACGAAAAGGGCATGGACACTGACAAAACCGCGCCCGTCCCACGAGTGATCACCGTTGCAGACAAGACATCGGTCGCCAGCAATATCACTGCAATTAACCGACCAGGACCAACGAATGAGGAAGCGCTAACCGACGCCACCCTCACCGCCCCTCCCCGGGCGATCATTCTCAACGAAGGTGATGAATAATAAGACGCACCGAAACCTGCCTGCTGACAAAACATACGCTTTCACCTGGGGTTGATTTCCCGTTAGACTTTCCAACTGATGCAGCCAATCATTCAAACAACCAACCTCACCCGCTCGTATCGTCTGGGAAAAAAAAACCTGACAGTGCTGCGGGGAATCAATCTGACAATCCAGCGGGGGGAAAAAATCTTTCTCTGCGGTCCAAGCGGCGCGGGGAAAACCACGCTGCTCTATACTCTGGCCGGTCTGGAGACCCCGGAACAAGGCAAGGTCGTCATCGATGATGTGGACATCTACAGTCTGAACCGCGGTGCGCAGTCGCGATTCCGCAACCAGCGCATTGGCTACATTTTTCAAAACTACTACTTACTCCCGGAACTGACCGCTCTAGAAAATGTGATGGTGCCCGGTGCCATCGCTGGAAAAAACCAAACCAATAAAGCGCTCGCTGCACTGGGGCGCGTCGGCCTAGCGGAGCGAGCCGATCACCTGCCCACCGAACTCTCCGGAGGTGAACAACAACGCGTAGCAATTGCCCGCGCCATTGTCAACGAACCGCAAATCCTCTTTGCGGACGAACCGACAGGCAATCTCGACTCTGTGAACAGTGCGTCAATCATGGATCTGCTGCTCGGCCTCGCCGATGAAACCAGTGCAACCCTGATCGTCGTGACCCACGACAAGTCCCTTGCCGAAAAGGGCGATCGCACACTGACGATCAAAGATGGCGTGATCACTTGACACTCAAAGAAATTCCCCGTTTCTGTCTTGCCCGCCGTCCGCTTTTGTGATTTCCTCTCTTTTCCCGCATGAGCACAAAAGTAATCGTAGGCATCATAATGGGCAGCACATCCGACTGGCCCACGCTGGAGCACGCCGCCCGCACCCTTGAGGAATTTGGCATCGCCTGGGAGGCACAGGTGGTCAGCGCGCACCGCACGCCGCAAAAACTCTTCGCTTACGCCGAATCAGCCCAGTCGCGCGGCTTGCGGGCCATCATCGCCGGTGCCGGGGGTGCTGCTCACCTTCCCGGCATGTGCGCGGCGATGACTCCGGTGCCGGTGCTCGGCGTGCCGGTCGAGTCCGCCGCCCTCAAGGGCATCGACTCGCTGCTGTCGATCGTGCAAATGCCCGCCGGCATCCCAACTGCTACTTTCGCCATCGGCAAACCCGGAGCGATCAATGCGGCACTCTTTGCCATCGCCCAACTGGCGACTACGGATGCCGCTCTGGCAGAAAAATTATCTACCTTCCGCAACAAACAAACGCAGGCGGTAATGGACGCACAGCTTCCGCCGCTTTCCTGATGATTCCCGAAGCTGAATTTACCGCGATGCATTTCCCACCCGGCTCCACGATCGGCATTCTTGGCGGCGGCCAGCTTGCGCGCATGCTTTGCATGGAAGCAAAACGCATGGGCTACCGCACCCTCGTCTGGACCGGAGGACTCGAAGCTCCGGCGATGGCTCTCTGCGATGATGTGATCGAATTGCCATTCGACGATCTGGACGCGCTGCGTCGTTTTGTTTCTGGGGCCGATGTCGCCACTGCGGAGTTCGAAAACATTCCTCGCGGCACGCTCGATACCGTGGAGCAATCCGTAACCCTGCGACCCTCAGCCAACGCCATTGCCACCTGCGCCAACCGTGAATGGGAAAAAACTTTCCTGCGTAATCAATCGATCCCCTGTGCGCCGTTCTGGATCGTTGCCAACGCCGCGGAGTTAGCAACAGCGATGGCGGAATTGCGAGGACCCGCCGTGCTCAAAACATCGGCATTCGGCTATGACGGCAAGGGCCAACTCAAACTCAAGGGCGACGAGGATCCCGCCACCGTTTGGGATCAATTCCACGCACCGCGCGCAATTCTTGAGGGCTTCGTCGCTTTCCAATCAGAAATTTCGGTGATGATCGCCCGCAACCAGCAGGGAGAAATTGTTTGTTTTGACCCGGTGGAAAACCATCACCGTCACCACATTCTCGATCTGACAATCGCCCCTGCCGCAATCAGCGCAGAATTGCGTCAGAAGGCAACCGACATCGCAACTCGCATTGTCAATGCTCTGGATTATATCGGCATCATGGGCGTGGAATTTTTTCTCAACGAGGACAAGTCTCTGCTAGTCAATGAAATGGCCCCGCGTCCGCACAACTCGGGGCATCACAGCATCGATGCCTGCGTCACTTCACAGTTTGAACAACAACTGCGCGCTGTCTGCAGCCTGCCGCTCGGCTCAACGCGACTGCTGTGCCCGGCTGTGATGCTCAACCTTTTGGGCGACATGTGGCCCGCCGTCGATCGCGCGCCGGAATGGTCGGACGTTCTCCACGACGGCTCAGCGGCCTTGCATCTTTATGGAAAAAAACGTGCGCTGGAACGGAGAAAAATGGGCCATGTCACTTTCCTCGGCGAAAACGCACTTCAGCGAGCCGAAGCGATCAAAGCAACCCTGCTCAGCAAGGGAGAAACCCGTTGAGTGGGTTTTTGCAACGGGGCATTACTCGTCAACTCCCCAGGTAACCCCGCGCTGCTTACGCCACTCGCGGAAGGCGGCCGATTGTTCACGCTTGGTCAAGGTCACACGACTACCGTCCTCGCGAATAAATTCATCAAATTCCGATTGCTCGTTTTTCGATTTTTCTTTCTCGGGTGCGGCCGCCAAATGATCAACAGGTTGCTGTGACCCACGAATTTTCGCTTCGATCCATTTGATCCGCGAGCTGATGCCAATGATCACTAGCAAAATCGCGAACAGCAGCAGAATCATTGTCCCTACGGCGATCAGCAGCAGCAGGGAGGTTTCGAATTCAATATCAGTGTTCACAGCGACATGCAACAATGAAAGGACGTGGAATTCAACACAAATGGCGCACACGGCAAATGATCCAGACAAATCCCCCCCACTCAGACGCTGAAAAACGGGTAATATGGCAACGACACGCCCCTTGTATTTTGCAAGATTTGTCTGAATTTCTGAGTATCAAACAACCATGAAAGCAAAAGTTCTTCCTGTTTCCTTGGTGCTGATCGTCGGAGCCATTGGCTTCATGATCGGTCGCAACAGTGGCTCCCGATCCGACGCCCCAACAGTCACAACAGGCGGAACCTCGTCGAGGCAACTTTCGGCGGGAAGCGGCACTATCGAAAGCAGCACGTCGGTCGCAAAACGCAGCAGCGGCGGCAGTCGCGGGGTGACGGAAAAAAAAGCATCTTCCTCCTCCAGTCCCATGACGCGATTGGCAGAAATGAAAAACGTCGTCGACCCGCTGGACCGCGCCCGCCAGTGGTTGCAATTTGTTGACTCGCTCGGTGAGAACGAGTTCGAAAGCGTGGTCGCCGCCTTTCGCGAAGACGGTGTTCCCACGGATCGCATGGGCGACTACGCCGTACTGCTCACCGCCTGGGCAAAGTTGAACCCACTTGCGGCGCTGGACTATGCCTCGAAAAACATCAAGAATCCCTTCGCCGGACAAACCATCCTTGCTGCCTGGGCCGGCTACGATCCGAATTCCGCCATCAGCTGGGCCAAAGCCAATCACAAGGGTGACGAGGCCAATCCTTGGATGGTCGGAGTAATCAAAGGCATCGCCTTCCAGGACCGGGAACTCGCTTCCTCACTGCTCGTAGAAATGCCCCGCTCGGTCGAACGAGGACAGGCGCTCGACGGTCTATTGCCATCCCTGCTGCAACAGGGGATCGGCAAAACGCGCGACTGGGTGAACAACCTCACCGACGACGCATTGCGCGATGGCGCAATGACCCGTGTTGCTAATCAAACCATGGACAAGGACCCACTGGGCACGGCCGACTGGCTAATCGCCAATCCGACCGAAACAAGTGGCCGCATGATTGACGATGCGCTTTACGCGATGACAAAAAAGGACGAGCAGGCGGCAATGGATTACTACAGCAAACTTCCTGCTGGCGATGCACGCTCCAATTCACTGCGCGGCATCGTCAATGCCACCGCAACGGAAGACCCGCAGAGGGCTGTTGCGCTGATGGATGCACACAGTGGCGACGTCACCAACCGCGTTGTTGAGCAGTTCGTCTGGCACTCGTTTCAGACCAATCCACAAATCGCAGTATCAAACATCGGCCGTCTAACGGATGTAGAAAGCCGAGACCGGATGTATTCCCGCACGATTGATTATTGGCTGAAAAACGACCCGCAGGCCGCGATCACTTGGGTGAACAACAACGCGCTTCCCGCCAATGTTAGCGAAAACGTAAATCGCTCAATTCAAAACCTGCAACAGCAGAAGAACTAAACAGTACTGAGAGGACTATTTCTTCTCAACTTCCTTCAGTGCTGCTTTGACAGCACTTTTGAATTTCTCATCGGTAGGATGGCCATGCCAGACAAGTTTTCCGACGGTGTTGAATACAGCAACGTGAGGAATGCCGTCCGCTGCGAGCGGCAGGTTGGCACCAGTCATGATCGGATATTTGACACGAGCTTCTTTGAGCACCTTGAGAATGGCATCCTTCGAGCTGTTCTGGGCTTCAAAACCAACGACGACTAGACCTTTCGACTCGCCGGATCTCGCCATTTTCTGCATCTCCGGCAGGCTTGCGATGCACGGCGCGCAGTTAACACCCCAGAGCTCGATCACCACCACTTTGCCCGCCAAGGCCTTGGCATCGAAGTCTACCTCATTGACCACATTGCCAAAGCTGACCTTGTCCAGCGCGAGATCCGGCATGGCCAGTTCTTTTGGCTTTTCCTTGGCATTCAGAAAAAACGGCGTGAGCGCTACAGCAACAAAAATAAGATATCTTTTCATAGGTTAACGGTGGTAAAACATCCATATAACGCATCAAATTCAAATCTTCTTCAAGATATTTTCTGATTTTTCCATCGATCGTGTTGCAATACCTCTCCGGGCACCAGCGATTCCCAGCGTGGATCGCCGCGCAGCCACATCTCCCTAACCTCGTAACTGCTGGTGAACATGAATTGCGGGTCGCCCGACGCAATTTCGCGCACCTGGCCGATGCCGATCAGGTAATCCCGCAGGCCCTGCTGCTCGACCGGCACCCGGGCGGTCCGTGCAGTGATGATTTTACCGCTGTCGCGTTCACCCATTGGATAAACATACATCCGCAAACCGTGGCGCAGCATTCGTCCGAATGATTCGAGCAAGCCACCTGGAATCTCCTCATACCATTTTTCCTGAAACAATTCCGCGAACAACGGCACGCCAAGCACAATGCCCACGGGCTTGCGGGTATGACGGGTGACGAATTCACTCAAGCGAAAAAATCGCGCGTATTTCGAAACCAGCACATACTTGCCAAGGGCCTGCAGAACATCCGCCCGCGCCAGGAAATCCTCTTTGTCAACCGTGCCTTCACGAGTAAGCAGGTTGTTCATCGTCAATTCCATCACCTCGATACAGGGCCCGGCCTCTTCAACGATGTCGGACTGAAACGCCTCGACACCTTTGGCCAGCATGTCCATGTGCAGTCGCGTGACGGGATCAAAACTACCGCGTTTGAGCATCACCGGCCTACCGTAAAATACATCAGCCGCCTGCTGAATGGTGCCATCAGGTGCAAACAATGCCGCGTCGGCCAATCCTTGCTCGACGAGTCCCAATGCACAAATCCGGTCGTCGAATGCCCGATCAGTGAAACACGGACCTTCGACATGCAGCATATCAATCTCAATGCGACGTCGATCCAATCCTTCCATCAATCCGCGCATCAAATCCGGCAGCGCGGTACGCGCGTAAAAAGCCGCTGAGAGGATGTTCACACCGAGAATCCCCAGCGCCGCAGCCTGCTCGGCATTGGTGTCATCCAGCAAACGCACGTGCAGCACCAACTGGTTGACCCCGCCACGCGGCGCATCCTGAAATTGAATGCCCATCCAGCCCATGCACGCATTGCTGTCCTGATCCTTGAAACTTCGTGCCCGCACGGTGTCCGCCAGCGCAAAAAATGTGGTGTCAGCCCCGCGTTTTTCATCCAGCCTTTGTTGCAGGATCGAATATTCATGAACCAGCATCGCTTTGAGCCGCTGACAGGAAACGTAGCGATCACAGCGACCGTAAATTTCATCACTGAAGGTCATGTCGTAGGCTGACATGGTTTTCGCAATGGTCCCGGCTGCCCCGCCGGCGCGAAAAAACCAGTTGGCAATCTCCTGTCCCGCGCCGATCTCGGCAATGGTTCCGTAGATTGCGGGGTCGAGATTGATTCCCAACGCTTTTTCCAGGGTCCCCTTCCCTGGTGGCCTCTGAAAGATGTCGCTCATGCGCCGCACATCATGCAAGCCTCGCCCTCGGCAGGCAACCTTCATTCCACGGCTTTTAATAAATAATCAGCCACCCAGCCCTCGGCAGCGGACGCATTCCGACACCAATGCCAGCGATGAATTTGTTTCAAGGAAACCACCGCGTCACCGCGTTTCAGCGTCAATACTGTCGGATCAAAGGCCTCGATCGCGGCGAATCGCCCCTCGCCTAGTGGTTCAAGAATTTCCTCGGGCACATAGCCATTGCGACCGCTGTGATCCTCCGCCCACACCCAGCCAGGCCAGGTTTGGTCGCAAGGACCAGCGGTCACCTCGTCGCCTGCCTTCAAAAACAAAGGCTCGCTGTCCTTATCCTCATAGTCCGCATTCGCAATGAACTCCGCCATGCCCACAGCGTAGAAATTTCTCCCGCCTGATCAAGCCAATCTTGCGATATCACTGCCAACTAAATCCCACCGCAACCAAGCCAGAGGAAAGATTGACATATCACAATCAAAACGCAGGGAAATTTCTCCGAAAGTACCGGTAGAGGCCGCATACTTCGGTCTTGATGATCCCTCCTATCTCACCGGCTTTGTTTGCGGACATGGGTGCAGGGTGAAGGTTGCTTATTTTGGGCTGAGATGCAGCCACCCCCTACCGGAACGCTCGGAGAGCCTTCCCTGCCTTTTGAAACTCCATTCATGCTTGCACAAACCACCGCGCCCACTACGCTCTCTCAGCACGTTTTCCAACTCCCATGTCTAACCTTCAGCTGATCATCCTGTCCTGTATCCTTGTCACAATGTTTCCCACTCAAGGTGCCGAAACTATTTTCACCAAAATGGAAAACTGCCAATACAGAAAAACTGATTGGGCCGATGGCGATAGTTTTCCCATCGTCGATGCCTCGGGTAAGGAGATGACCGTTCGACTCTACAGCGTTGATTGCATCGAAACACAATCGTCGGAAGACTCGGATGCCCGACGCCTGTTGCAACAACAACGATACTTCGGCATCCATGAACTTGGACGGGATTTTGCCATTGCCCGAGGACGGGCTGCGACGATCTTCACCGCAGCAGCCCTAGAAAAACCCTTCACCGTGCACACCACTTTTGCCGATGCCCGCGGCGACGCTAGATTCAAGCGCGTGTATGCTTTTGTTACTACCGCCAACGGCGAGGATCTCGGCACATTGCTGATCAAGGCAGGACTCGCCCGGGCTTTCGGGGTCTACCGCTCTACGCCTGACGGCGTGAGCCATGAAGAGCTGCGCCAACGCATGAGCGACCTCGAACTCCAGGCACTGCGCCGCGGTGTCGGCATCTGGGAGAAAACCAACTGGGACAAACTTCCAGAGGAACGCAGTCAACTGCGGAAGGAACTAGCCGACCTTGACGAAGCAAAAGGAAATATTCCCTCCACGAAAAACAGCGGTAAAATCGACCTCAACAAGGCCTCGTTGGCTGAGCTGATGAGCATCAAGGGCGTCGGCGAAATTACCGCTACCAAGATCATCGCCGCGCGCCCCTTCAAAGAAATCGACGACCTACGCAAGGTCCAAGGCATCGGCGAAAAAACATTCCAGAAACTCTCTCCTAGCATAGAGGTCAGGTAAGACATCTTCCACCAAAATTCGGCCGATCACTCGTTGGCAACGACGAGTGCGCCCTTATATCGGGCCAAAATGCGAATTTCTGCATTATCAAAAAAGCACGTCATTTTTAATAAATTACTGCCGAAAAACACCGGAGGTACTACCTACGAAAAACCGATGTGAGAATGCCAAAAACCTCGTGAATGAGAGAAATTCACTCCAAATGTATCACGATTGCAATTGGATAGCCATAAACGGTTAGTTAATAAAACAGGCTCATCCGCAGAATCTGTGGGTGGCTTGCGGCTCGGGGAGGTCGCCCAGTTGATGGTAAAGGGCAATACTTAAATGCTCGAAGTTCCTATATCCAA
>Ga0315905_10006945_pt1 | contig 11497 bp, 10 predicted proteins | sample LakEriMetagenome_5_FD_203522 | JGI IMG/M metagenome (GOLD analysis project Ga0315905, IMG submission 203522) | Freshwater fungal communities from buoy surface, Lake Erie, Ohio, United States - Buoy 4 MA121 | ecosystem: Environmental > Aquatic > Freshwater > Lake | place: USA: Lake Erie, Ohio...
TGGCTGTTGAGCACCAAGCCATCAACCTGTCGCAAGGTTTTCCAAATTTTGCTGTAGACCTTCGATTACGAGATTGCCTTTCCCGTTGGGCACAATCTGATCAACACCAATATGCTCCTATGAGCGGCTATCCACCGCTATTGGAACGATTGGCTCGACTCACAAAAGAATCATATGGACGTATCGTTAACCCAACGACAGAGGTCTTGATAACAGCAGGGGCAACTGAAGGAATTTTTGCCACAATACAAGCTTTAGTTCCTTCAGGAGCAGAAGTCATTATTCTGGACCCGAGTTACGACTGTTATGAAACGCCTATTGTATTGTGCCAAGCCAAGCCTGTTCGTATAGCAATGCGATCCGACTTTACGCCCGATTGGGAACGGATAGGAAATACCGTTACAGCAAATACCCGCATGCTAATTATTAATAATCCACACAATCCTTCAGGACGCATATGGCAAAAAAACGACTTCTTGGAATTGGAACGGTTACTAAATTTGCATCCTCAATTGTTGGTATTATCTGATGAAGTATATGAATATATCACTTTTGAGCAAGCGCATATTTCGGTCCATCATTTCCCGAATTTATGGGATCGTATCATTACAGTTTCATCATTTGGCAAATCCTTTCATATCACAGGTTGGAAAGTAGGTTATCTAATTGCTGCTGCGCCTTTACTGTCCGAAATTAAAAAAGTACATCAATTTTTAGTATTTAGTGTAAATACTGTTGCTCAAGCAGCACTTAACGAATACATGGATAGTGTTGAATTACAACAATTGAGCGCTTTTTATCAAGAGAAGCGCGATTATTTTAGGCACTTAATGGTGGGAACCCGATTTGATTTATTACCCTGTGAGGGTACCTACTTTCAATTGGTTTCGTATGCATCAATTAGCTCCGAAAACGATTTGGATTTTACCCGAAGGTTGGTTACCGAATTTGGCGTGGCTTCCGTTCCGCTCTCTCCTTTTTACAAGGATAACATTCAAAATCAATGTATTCGGTTTTGTTTTGCTAAGGACAATCAAACCTTAGAACAAGCAGTAGAAAGATTACGTCGGATTTAGTATTTAATAAATAAAAAATAAGTCTATATTTGCAACGCAAAAATCGGGATGTAGCGCAGCCTGGTAGCGTACTAGCATGGGGTGCTAGGGGTCGCTGGTTCGAATCCAGTCATCCCGACCGAAGAAAAACCGGAGATTGTCCGGTTTTTTTTATTTTTTAACCGAGCGCAAAGTTTACTTTGTAGCGAAGGTTTAAAAATAAAAAATACTGCAGCGTAGCTGTAGGTTTTGATTCGAGTAACTTACCCCTACTCTGGATCATGAAATAATCCAGTCATCCCGACCGAAGAAAAACCGGAGATTGTCCGGTTTTTTTATTTTTTAACCGAGCGCAAAGTTTACTTTGTAGCGAAGGTTTAAAAATAAAAAATACTGCAGCGTAGCTGTAGGTTTTGATTCGAGCTACTTATCACCTTAACCTGAAAATAGAATACCCCAAAATTTTTCAAATGAAAGTTAAAAAATCACAATACATTTAATTAATTTTGTATAAAACATAAAGATTATTTATGAATTATACACTCCACCAACTTCAGGTTTTCTTAAAAGTATCAGAGACCAAAAGTATAACAAAAGCGGCAGAAGAATTATACCTAACCCAACCAGCGGTTTCGATTCAATTAAAAAATTTTCAAGAACAATTTGATATTCCGTTGACTGAAGTTGTAGGTCGGCAATTGTATGTAACTGAATTTGGACAGGAAATTGCACGCGCAGCAGAAAACATATTAAATGAAGTTCATGCCATCAACTACAAAACCATGGCGTTTAAAGGAAAACTCACAGGGAAGTTGAAGATTACCTCGGTATCAACAGGGAAATATGTGATTCCCTACTTATTAGCCGACTTTATGAAACTCCATTCCGAAGTCGAATTAATGCTTGATGTTACCAACAAAAACCGAGTAGTTAAATCGTTAGAACGAAATGAAGTTGATTTTGCTTTGGTTTCGGTAGCACCCGAAATGAACATTCAAAGCATTCCTTTGATGGAAAATCAATTGGTATTGGTTGCTAACCGCAGCTATAAAAAACCAAAACAGCCCTTGTCATTAAATGAAATTCAGCAGTTACCTTTAATTTATCGCGAAATGGGTTCGGGAAGCCGTCATATGATGGAACGTTTTTTGGAACAACAGAATATTACGATTACCAAAAAAATTGAACTTACGAGCAATGAAGCAGTAAAACAAGCCATAATTGCAGGTTTAGGTTGTTCGATTATGCCAATAATCGGTATTAAAAATGAGTTGTATAATGGCGATTTACAGATAATTCCCGCAGAAGGTTTACCTCAATTTTCGCAATGGAATTTGATTTGGTTAAAATCGAAAAATCTCTCTCCAACAGCAGAGGCTTTTAAAAACTATCTTCTTGAAAATAAATCGGAAATCATCGCAACTCATTTTGGTTGGGCTTCAACGCTATAATCAAATCTTTACATCGAATAATCAATATTAAATTCAAGCACAATAGGATAGATAGCATTAACTATTGAATTTGACATGATTTCTTTGAAACAATTTATACTTTTGAAGCTGAATAACCATAAATGGAAAAACAGTTTAAATGAAACAGAAAAAACGAATCATCCTAATCATTGCATTCGTTATCGGTTGGAATGGATGGTCACAAGTAATTAATGGTGACTTTGAATTGGTTAAACCTAATTTTTTACCCTCCAATTGGGGAATGGATTTTATACAAAATGTGGTTGTCAATCCTTCAACAGGAGGAGCACAAGCCGATGTCATTCAATATCCTTGGAACATTCCTTATTTTGTGTATGCAACCAACGAAAGTCATACCGGTTCGTATGCAATGGAGTTGGCAAATGGATTTAATGTAACTCAAAATGAAGTAATTAGAGCTCAAGCCTCTATTTTCAACAATCCCGAGTTGGACAGTCCCGGTTGGAATGCGGGTGTGGTTATTGAACCTGGAACAAATGTAACCTTATTGGGAATGCATTATAAGTTCTTACCAGCTGGTGATGAGCTTGGTGAGGCAAGTATTACTGTTCTCAACGACCAAAATGAAATCATTGGTGAAACCCAAATTGATTTAGCTCCTACATTGGGAAATGGATTTCAATATATCTATAGTCTTATACCTTACACCTCGCAATCAAGTCCAATGTATATGTATATTACTATAAAAACAGCAAAAGAGGAACAAACGCCCGTTTTTGGTACCCGTTTGATTGTCGATAATGTGGTCACCCATTCGATTGCTTTGAATACAAGTATCAATGGACCTTTAGCAAAACCTAGATTTAGTGCTATTGCTGATGTAGTGGAAGGGCAATTGCAAATTCGACCAGGAGATTTGGAGGGAGCCGTAACCTATACCCTTTTTGATACCACCGGAAAACAAGTACTAACAAATACATCGGAAAGTACAGGTTTGCAAATTTATACGATCGATATTCAAGCACTTCAGGCAGGTACCTATATCTTAGCAGCACAAGATACTCAACAGTTAATCACGCAAAAAATTATCAAAAAATAGTATACGAATTGATACCTATTCATACCGAATTCAAGAAAACTTGGGTTCGGTTTTTTTTTAATTAAAAGTTATTGGAATGGTAAAAGGTGGAAAAGTGTAGAAAGTGGAAGAAGTTTATTTTGTGTATACCTCAACGTTAACCATAGCTGAACTGTCACTTCGCCACATTACCTGATTGACCCATTGAGCCGAATTGATTAAGTGCGCCAAGCTCACTAAATTTACTATGCATGCATACCATTTATTTTCTTATCTTTACGAAAAATAGAGCGTTATGAACTATGGTGAAAAAATGCTTCGCGACGGAGCTTTAGAAGGAAAAACGATTGTAATTACGGGAGGTGGAAGCGGTTTGGGTAAAGCCATGACAAAATATTTCATGGAATTGGGTGCCCAAGTAGCGATAACCTCGCGTGATTTAGAAAAATTAAAAACTACGGCTATACAGCTCGAAGAAGAAACTGGTGGAAAATGCTTGCCAATACAATGCGATGTTCGTCATTATGACCAAGTAGAACAACTTTTAGCTCAAGTACTCGAGCATTACGGACACGTGGATGTTTTATTGAATAATGCGGCTGGGAATTTTATTTCTCCAACCGAGCGACTATCGGCCAATGCGTTTGATACGATAATCGATATTGTGTTAAAAGGCACTAAAAACTGCACCTTGGCTTTTGGTAAGTATTGGATTGCACAAAAACAAACTAATTGCAATGTTTTAAATATCGTTACCACCTATGCTTGGACGGGCTCGGGTTATGTTGTTCCCAGTGCTACAGCAAAAGCGGGAGTTTTAGCGCTCACCCGTAGCTTGGCTGTCGAATGGGCAAAATACGGAATTCGGATGAATGCAATTGCACCGGGACCTTTTCCAACAAAAGGTGCTTGGGACCGTTTACTGCCGGGTGATTTAGCCGCACAATTTGACATGGCAAAAAAAGTGCCTTTAAAACGCGTAGGGGATCATCAGGAATTGGCCAATTTAGCAGCCTATTTGGTCTCCGATTTTTCAGCCTATATCAATGGAGAAGTAGTAACCATAGACGGTGGCGAATGGCTGCAAGGTGCAGGACAATTTAATGTGTTAGAAAAAATACCGCAAGAAATGTGGGATATGCTGGAAGCACTTATCAAGAGTAAAGGCAGCAAATAACATGCTCTTTTAGAGCCACTTTTTATACATCTATGCCCACTTTTACGTACGAAGTAAATGTTCAAAAGCTGAAAAACTTTAGGCGATTGTTAACAAATTTGACTTGAATAAACCATTATAAATTGTATTTTTACACCTCTTAAAACAGAGACATTTTTCATGGGAAAAATCATTGCTATCGCGAATCAGAAAGGCGGTGTAGGTAAAACAACCACTTCGGTTAACTTGGCTGCATCGTTGGGTGTCTTGGAAAAAAAAGTATTGTTAATTGATGCCGATCCTCAGGCTAATGCCACTTCGGGATTGGGAATTGATGTAGAAAACGTAGAACTTGGAACCTACCAAATTTTAGAACACAGCAATACGCCAGAAGAAGCAGTGATACCAAGCAGTGCTCCAAATGTACATGTAATTCCGGCGCACATTGATTTGGTGGCCATTGAAATCGAATTGGTCGATAAAGAAAATCGGGAATACATGCTGAAAGAAGCATTGCAAGATATCCGTGATCAGTATGATTTTATTTTAATTGATTGCGCTCCATCGCTTGGATTACTGACATTAAATGCTTTAACTGCAGCCGATTCGGTAATTATTCCAATTCAATGTGAGTATTTTGCACTTGAAGGATTAGGTAAATTATTGAATACCGTTAAAAGTGTCCAAAAAATCCATAACCCCAATTTAGATATTGAGGGGATGTTATTAACCATGTTTGACTCTCGCTTGCGTTTATCCAATCAAGTGGTTGAAGAAGTTCAAAAACACTTCAACGATATGGTATTCAAAACCATTATCCAACGCAATGTAAAATTAAGTGAGGCACCAAGTTTTGGGGAAAGCATTATTAACTTTGACGCCACCAGTAAAGGAGCTTCAAATTATTTAAGTTTGGCTGAAGAAGTCATCAAGAAAAACAGTAACTAAACTATGGCAAAAGCGGTAAAGAAACAGGCTTTAGGAAGAGGATTGTCGGCTTTATTAAAAGATCCCGATAATGATATTCGATCTGCCGAAGACAAAAATGCCGATAAGTTAATTGGTACTATTTTAGAAATCGATATTGAAGCTATTGAAATCAATCCGTTTCAACCCCGCTCCAATTTTAATGAAGAAGCCTTACAAGAATTAGCCACTTCTATTCGTGAATTGGGTGTTATTCAACCGATTACTGTTCGTAAAATAGATTTCAATAACTACCAATTGATTTCGGGAGAACGGCGTTTACGGGCTTCAAAATTAGTGGGACTAACCACCATTCCAGCCTATATTCGCATTGCCAATGACAATGAATCGCTAGTCATGGCATTGGTTGAAAATATTCAACGTCACGATTTAGACCCCATAGAGATTGCTTTGTCTTATCAGCGTTTAATTGAAGAAATTCAACTCACGCAAGAACAGATGAGTGAACGTGTAGGTAAAAAACGCTCCACCATATCCAATTATTTACGCTTATTGAAATTAGACCCAATCATCCAAACGGGAATTCGTGATGGTTTTATTTCAATGGGACATGGACGGGCAATTATTACAATTGAAAACTACGAAGCTCAAACTTCAATTTATCAAAAAATCGTTAGTGAAAACCTATCGGTTCGCGAAACAGAAGCTTTGGTGAAAAAATACCAAGAAGGGGTCAAACCGACAGTTAAAGCAAAAAAAACAAATCCTTCTTTTGAAATTACTCCTGTTCAAAAACAAGCCTTTGTCGATTTTTTTGGGGCAAAAGTTGCTGTAAAAGTTGCCGGTAAAGGTAAAGGTGAAATTAGTATTCCCTTTTATTCTGAGGAGGATTTAAATCGTATCATCAAGTTAATCCAAAAAGGTTGATTCGGTTATTTTACATAGCGCTTTTAGCGTTTTGTCTTGTACGTCCAACGGTTTATGCCCAGCAAAAGCAGCCCGTTACCACAAGTAAAGATTCGCTCAAAATACAACAACCCAATTTTTTAGCTCCTTCTAGAGCTGCCTTTTATTCGGCTATTTTACCCGGACTAGGTCAAGCATACAATAAAAAATATTGGAAGATTCCCTTAGTATACGCTGCGCTTGGAACCACGGTATATGCGTATATTTTTAACAACAACAAATACCATGATTATCGGGATGCCTATAAAAGTCGGTTACTTGGTCAAACGGGTGATCAATTTGCCTATTTAGACACTCCCCGCCTTATCAAAGCGCAACAATTTCATCAACGCAATCGCGATTTATCTGCCTTATTGATAGGGGTTTTCTATGTGTTAAATATTGTAGAAGCCAATGTTGATGCACATTTAATGCAATTCAATGTTAGCGATAAATTAACGGTTCAACCCAATCTGATACAAAATGAGATTACCCAACGTCAAAATCTAGGTTTTGGTGTTTCTTTTCAATTTTAGTGTAACAAATCAATACTATTGCTAACTAAGTTACTATGAGAATAGCTTTACTCGGATACGGGAAAATGGGAAAAGTGATCGAACGGATTGCGTTGGAACGTGGACATGAAATTGTTTTACGAAAATCTAGCACTTCTGACTTTGAAGGTTTGGAGCTTGCAAATGTTGCTATTGATTTCAGTATTCCCGATTCGGCTGTAGCTAATATCACCGCCTGTTTTGAACGCGGAATCCCTGTTGTCTCAGGAACAACCGGTTGGTTGGAACAGTATGACAAAATGGTAACGTTGTGCCACGAGAACGAAGGTAGCTTCCTTTATGGTTCCAATTTTAGTTTGGGTGTCAACTTGTTTTTTGAATTGAATAGTTACCTGGCTCAATTGATGGCTAAATTTGACCAATACCAAGTGAGCATGGAAGAAATTCATCATACGCAAAAATTGGATAAGCCCAGCGGAACTGCAATTTCATTAGCAAATGGTATAATGGAACATACGAATCATACCAATTGGTCTATTGAAAAACAAACGCCTAATGAATTACCTATCGACGTAAAGCGGATTGATAATGTACCTGGAACCCATCGGATTTTTTATACTTCTGCTGTGGATACCATTGAAATTTCGCATACTGCCCACAATCGAGAAGGTTTTGCTTTAGGGGCAATTATTGCTGCTGAATGGTTAGCTTCACGAAAAGGCGTGTATACAATGAAAGATGTTTTAGAACTTTAATATACAAACGTTATGGATTTATCGCAGTGGTTACTTTTTATTCTTGTTGTACAGCTTATTCATGCTGCTGGAACTTGGAAGTTTTATGTTCAAGCCGGCAGAAAAGCATGGGAAGCAGCAGTACCCATTTATAATGCCATCGTATTGATGAAAATTATTAAGCGACCAACTTGGTGGACGTTTTTACTATTTATCCCTATTATCAACTTAATCATAATCCCTGTAGTGTGGGTAGAAACATTGCGCAGTTTTGGTAAAAAATCACTTCTAGATACGGCCCTAGCTGTTTTATCACTGGGTTTTTATCTTTATTATGTGAATTATACCCAAACCCTAACCTACCGAGAAGACCGCAGCCTTCACCCAGAAACAAAAGCCGGTGAAACGGTTAGTTCGATTTTATTTGCAGTAGTCGTAGCAACTTTTGTGCATACGTATTTTATTCAACCTTTTACGATTCCAACTTCTTCGTTGGAGAAATCGCTCTTAATTGGTGACTTTTTATTTGTGAGTAAATTTCATTACGGTGCCCGTGTTCCTAATACAACGGTTGGTGCTCCGATGGTACATGATACGCTTCCTATTATCAAAACCAAGTCGTATTTGTACGATAATGAAAATCCGAACTCGTGGAAAAATAAGTTCGAACTCCCCTATTTACGTTTTCCGGGTTTTGAATCGGTAAAAAACAATGATATTGTTGTATTTAATTGGCCCGCTGATACTGTTGCAAAATTTTTCACTAAAGATCGAAAATATTTAAAACCCGTAGATAAAAAATCCAATTACGTAAAACGATGTATAGGCATTCCTGGTGATCGTTTACAAATTAAAGACGGAATTGTTTTCATCAATGGTAAGCAACTTATTTTACCCGAGCGCGCCCATCCGCAGTTTTCGTATGAAGTGGCTTATGACCATAACCAACTGACGGATTTAACTCCTTTCTTGGAAGAAAATGATGTAACGGATGGGGGATATTTCAAAAATAATGACCCTAAAAGTGATACGTTATACATTGCCGCGTTAACCGAAAAAGCGGCAACCAACTTGAAAGCATTCCCCGGTGTAAAATCGGTTAATCGTATGATTTCAAAGCAACCTGATTTATCCGTGTTTCCTCAAACTAAACCTTGGAATATCGATAATTTCGGACCTATTTACATTCCCAAAGCGGGCATTACCGTTCCCTTAAATTTAACAACTTTACCTTTTTACAAAAAAATTATTCGTGACTATGAAGACAATACATTGGCTATTAAAGAGGGTCAAATTATAATCAACGGAAAGCCTGCAAACTCCTATACCTTTAAACAAAATTACTATTGGATGATGGGGGACAACCGTCACCGTTCGGAAGACAGTCGCTATTGGGGTTATGTTCCCGAAGACCACATTGTGGGTAAACCAATTTTCATTTGGATGAGTATAAAAAACTTTGACAAAGGATTTAAAGAATGGCGAATTCGTTGGGACCGTTTATTTACAACGGTAAATGGTGAAGGCGAACCTCAATCGTATTTTAAATATTTCTTAGCAGCATTAGCGCTCTATTTCGTTGGAGAATATTTTTGGAAGAAACGCAAAAAAGAAACCGAAGCATAATGGCTACGTTTGGACATTCATTAGTTCATCCTGGATATTTTCCTTCTATTAGTACGTTTGTTGTGTTGGCACAATCGGGACATGTAACTTTTGAAACCGGTGATCATTTTCAAAAACAAACCAATCGCAACCGGATGTATATTTACAGTCCGAATGGAAAACAACTGTTAAATGTTCCCATTAAACACAGTAAAGAATCCCACCAACGGATGCGTGATGTGCGATTGGAATCCGCATTTAATTGGCAAAAACAACATTTTAAATCCCTAGAGGCCGCCTACCGCACCTCGCCTTTTTTTGAATTTTTTGAGGATGAACTGTTGCCAATTTTTGAAAAAAAACATGAATTTCTGATGGATTTGAATTACCAAACGATGGAAATTGTATCGGGTTGTTTGGGTTTAGATTTTACTTACGATGAATCAGATGAATTTTTTTCGGAAGTTACCGACAAAACGGATTTCCGATACCTCATCAACGGAAAAAAAGATCCAACACAATTGGAGGCCTATATCCAAGTTTTTGGTAATAAAGAAGGATTCTTAAACAACTTGAGTATTTTGGATTTGTTGTTTAATGAAGGGCGACATGCCTTGGACTATTTACGTCGACAAACCCTTTAATCGCGTTCGTATCGGATACGGGTAACTACCGGAAAATGGTCGGAATTTTTAAATTCGGAATAGTTTTTAAATGCTTTGACTTTAAATTTGCGATCGGCAAAAATATAATCAATCCGCGCGGGATAATACTTGAAGTTATACGTTTTCCCAAAACCTTTACCCGCTTCTTCAAAACAATCGTTCAAATCGCCTTTAATGCTTCGATATACATAGGAAAAAGCACTATTATTCATATCGCCACAAATTAGCATGGGATACCTGCATGTACTTTTATGTTCCATTAATTTTTCAGCTTGTTGCTGTTGCTTTTTAAAGGCATCACTTATACGGTTGAAAACCAAGGTGGATTTCTTCTTATTGATCGAATCTACACTGCGTTCTATTTCATTTACATCGGGCGATATTTTAATCGATTCCAAATGCATATTGTAAACGCGAAGCGTATCTTGACCTTTTCGAATATCGGCATAAATAAGCATATTATGGGAACTTTCAAAGGTAATCTGACCTTCATCAATGATTGGATATTTTGAAAAAATGGCTTGTCCCGTTTTAATTTTATTACCCTGCATAAAAAGTGTACGGTATTTATAAACCCGAAGGTCTACTCCTGCATTTTCAGAATATTCTTGGACACATAAAATATCGGGATTGATTTCGTTAATGAAATTTTTTATTTTTTCTTGGACATCATTCCCCGGAATCCATTGAAACAAATTAAAAAGGCGAACATTATAGCTCATGACTACCATATCACCCTCTTCAGGTGGCAAGTCGAGTTCTGAAAATTTATAAAATTTATTGATAAATGTTATCCCTAAAATCAAAACGAATCCCGACAAAATCATTTGTCTTTTGAATTGGATTAACCAATACATAAAAAAAAGGGCATTGATAATTAGAAAAAGTGGCAAAACCAAGGTAAGAACCGATAAGAATGGAAATAAGTTTGGAGCTAAGAACGGAAACACATAAGCCATAAAGGTCAATACGATGACAACCGTATTCACTATATACATCCCTTTATTAAACCTTGAAAGTGTTTTCATTATTCGTTTCCTGACCGAAATAAAAATTCTTTTTCCTCTTGGGTTAAACTATCGTAACCTGATCTGCTGATTTTGTCTAAAATCTCGTCAATTTGCTGTTGCTTTTTATCTTTTAAAACAACACCTGAACGCTGCATTGTTGGCCGTTTGGGTGCTGTATTTTTATGAACGCGTGAAAAAGGCGCTTTGGCTTTTGGATTACCCAAATTAACAAAAAAAGCACTAATTTTTGTAACAATCAAACTCAAATCTGTCCCCGATTGCAAAAGTTTACAATATAAAAAACCAAACAAAGCCCCCGAAAGGTGAGCAATATGCCCTCCCGAATTACCCAAAGAAAATTGCAATACATCCAA
>Ga0315905_10006946_pt1 | contig 11492 bp, 1 predicted proteins | sample LakEriMetagenome_5_FD_203522 | JGI IMG/M metagenome (GOLD analysis project Ga0315905, IMG submission 203522) | Freshwater fungal communities from buoy surface, Lake Erie, Ohio, United States - Buoy 4 MA121 | ecosystem: Environmental > Aquatic > Freshwater > Lake | place: USA: Lake Erie, Ohio...
GGCCGGTAATAATTGAGTCACGATCGTAAATGGAACCATCGATTTTTACGTAACTGCTATAGTCGGTAAAACGGGCTTTTATGCCAATTAAATCGGACGCCACGGGATATCCCTTTTTTACATCTTCTTCTCCGAAACCATGTTTGAAATAGATTCCGGCAGCAAATCCGAGATACGACGATTGAAACTCAAAGTCGCTTATTTCGGATAGTAAAACTTCATTCGAAATCATTTCCGGACCGATTGCGAAAGAATTTATATGTGGTCGGGTCTTTTTTTCATCGCTTATTTCCTGACGAGCAATCTTCTTAAAAATGGACGCCTTTAGATTGTTGATTTCGGATGTGGAAACACCATAAGTTAATTCAGTTGTCTTCAATAGGCTATAGGCCTCCCAATAATTGCGCTTTTCATTTTCGATGCGAGCCTTTTCAACAAGCCGATCGATCTTATACTGCTGATACCTGGCCGTAAGCTCGTTAGCTTTATCAGGAAGAATATCCGCCAACGATTTCATGGTGTTGAAATGCGATGCAGCCGACAAATCGTCCTTAGCCTTCATGTCAGCTACCAACATATCAGAAACGGCGTGAAAATTGGCGGTGCGAAGTTCGGTGCGCAATGCCTTCGCTTCCGAGCTACAAATTGCAATTGAGCAATACTCATCAACTAATTCCTGTGCTCCCGAATAGTCACGAAGCTGCAACAGTCTGGCGGCCTGCACCCGAATAGTTGCTAAGTATCGATCGTAGCATTGTTGGAGCGATTGTTCAATATCGTCATTCAGTTTATACTGCTGGTTGAGACGTTTAAGGACCAACAGCGCCTCTTGAAACTGGTCTTTAGCCATGAGTTCATGGGCCTGTTCGATGGAGGATTTCAAGTTGATATTATCATCAGAATGAGCTATTTCACTAATGGCTTTATTATATTGAGTAACCTGCTTATTCCAATCTTCGGTAGTTATTTCAAAGTTGATGAATAGAGCGGTTTGGAAGTCGCGTGAGATGCTTTCATAGGACCGAATAATGGGACGCGTATTGACAACATTACCGCTGCTTTTAGCTCCCTCTATTTCAGCGTTGAGTGCAATGAGCCTGGATATGCAGTCTTTAGCTATTGATTCTGCCAATCCCGTTTTATTCAGCGTGCACTTGCCAAATAGCGTTTTATGCTTATCGTCGAAACAGAAATCAAACTGAATATTTCTGAGTTTTGTATTGCTGTTGATTTTCGTTTCGGAAGTGAAAATCTGCATGAGCGAATTCCCGTCTTCCTTAACCATATTGACGCTACCGCTCTGAACCTCAACAATAATTTTTTCAGAAAGCTTTACAAGCAAGTCCTTTTTTAGCTCGTCCTCACCGTTTTCAACTGCTTTAGAAGAGCGGGATTGTAATCTGCTAGTAGCGGTTGCAACTAGTTCATTGAGGTGAAACGGAGTCTCGTTTTTCAGATCGGTACAGCCTTGTGCCTGTGCATAACGCACACTAGACACGAGTAGCAAGAGCCCTATGAGAATTCGAATATTCAAAGACGGTGATATAGTTGGCGCGAAGATAAGAAAGGAGAAAGGAGAAAGGAGAAAAGAGAATGGAGAATGGAGAACCGTCGCGCCACAGTTCTCCATTCTCTATTCTCCAAAACCTCCGGCCATCAATCGGCCGCACTCCTTTTAGCGAATGACCTCCATCCTCTTCACCACACTCTCTCCGCCGCTGGTAGCGCGCACGAAGTAGATACCTCCGGCGAGGCCGGTGACGTCGAACTCGGGTATCCACGAGCCGGAATAGATGGTTCTACCCATCATGTCGTAGATCTCGAACAATTCAGGTTGCTCCTCATCGTATGCAAAGAACACGCGCTCGCTCGTTGGGTTGGGCCACAGCTCGAGTTGCATAGGCATGGCGGTGGTGCTGCAAACGGCAGGTGCGCACGCAAGTGACCTGTTCGTTGAGTTTCCACAGGCATTAACTGAACGCACGCGCACATTGCCCGAGGTGCCGTTGCACAGCACTGTTATACTCGCCGTGCCTTGTCCGCTCTGGATGACCCAGCCTGTGGGTACTTGCCATGTGTAGGAGGTAGCTCCGAATACTACAGGACAACTGTAGGTGTTGACACTGTTGATGCACGGCGCCGTTGGTCCGCTGATTGATGCCGGCGTTGCAGGGTAGGTAGTCAGACTCAAGCAACGTATAGGGCTGATGCCACAGCTGTTTTGGGCCGTCACGCAAATGGCTGGGTTGCCATTGGTTGGGTTGGTGTTGATGAAGTTGCTTACGTTCACCGTTACCGATGCAGTGCCTTGTCCGCTCACAATGGTGATGCCCGGTGGTACCGTCCAGTTGTATTGCTGCACGGTGCTTACCGGAGTCACGGAGTAGGTCACATTTTGCGCATTGCAAAGTCCGGTTGTCGGTCCGCTGATGACACTCGGCGTAGAAGGCATCTTGTCGACAATGATGGTAATCTCCATGCACAGCGTGATGCCACAGGTACCGCCTTCGGCGCGCACATAGTAGGTGGTGGTTGCTGTAGGAGCAACGACCAGGTTAGCGCCCGTTCCCACGATGGTTCCTGAGCAGCTTGTTCGGCGCCAGCGCCAGATTGCCCCGGGGTACAGAGTTCCCAAAACAGAGAGGGTTGTTGATGACCCCGAGCAGATTCGGGTAGAGGAGGCGCTCACCACTTCAGGTCCGCATTGAGCACTGAGCACATTGACTGTAATCGTTGAGCAGGTTGTAGTGTTGCAGGTTCCTTCCGCACGCACGTAGTAGGTGTCGGTTGCATTGGCGGTAATGGTAATACTTGTGCCGATGCCAATGAGTGTTCCTCCGCAAGCGCTGCGGTACCACTTCCACGAAGCACCTGTGCCGAGTGAACCACCTTGCACGGTGAGGGTCACCGAGGTGCCTGCGTTCACGTTGTTGGCCGAGGCTGCCACCGAGCTAGCGGCAGTGCTGAGGGTGTTGACAGTTAGGTTGAGCGTTTCTGTTTTGGGGCAACCGGTGCTGTTGGTGGTCACATAGGTATAGGTGCCCGACAGCGAGTAGCTGGTGCCGTTCCATGTGTAGCTGCCGCAGTTGGTAATAGTCTGGCTGCTGAAAGTAGGCGTGCCCACTGTCAAGGCAAGACGCGCAAGGCTGTCGCATCCAAGCGTCGTTTGTGTTGCGAACTCATAGTTGCCCGAAACCGCGTAGGTCTGTCCGTTCCAAGTATAAGGTTCGCACGTCTGAATAGTGGTCAAGCTCACGGGTGTTTCCACAGGCGTTCCCACGCACTCGCACGAAGCATTAACGGTGTCGTTGATGGTGCAAGGGTTGCCGTCGTTGCAGGCCATGCCGGGTTCCGGACTGTCGGCACACAGGTCGAATGCATCGCAAGTGCCGTCGGCATCGCTGTCGAGGTAAACACCCGCACACGAACAATCCGCTTGGATCATATCATCGACTGTACAATCGTCGCGGTCATTGCATTCGCTTCCGGGCTCCGGTCCGCCGCCGCACAGATCATTCGCGTCGCAAGTACCGTCGAAGTCTGCATCGGCAAAGGTTCCTGTACAGGTGCAGTCGCTTTGGATGAGGTCGTTGACTGTGCATGGGTCGTTGTCATCGCAGGCAGTGCCCGGCTCAGGACCCCAGCACAGGTCGTTGGCGTCGCATGTACCATCTTGATCGCTATCGGCGAATACACCTGCGCAGGTGCAATCGCTTTGGATGAGGTCGTTTACGGTGCATGGGTTGTTGTCGTCACAGGCAGCGCCCGGCTCAGGACCCCAGCAGAGGTCGTTTGCATCGCATGTGCCGTCGTTGTCGCCATCGGCAAATATTCCGGCGCATGTGCAGTCGCTTTGAATTACATCATTGATGGTGCAGGCATCAGCATCATCGCACGCAGTTCCTGCTTCAGGACCAGAGCATAGATCGTTCGCATCGCAGGTACCGTCGCCATCGCCATCAGCGAATGTACCCGCGCATGTGCAATCGCTTTGAATTACATCATTGATGGTGCAGGCATCGTTATCATCGCAAGCCGCACCTGCTTCAGGTCCCGCGCAGAGGTCGTTTGCATCGCAAGTACCATCGAAGTCTGCATCGGCGAATGTTCCTGCGCAGGTGCAGTCACTTTGGATGAGGTCGTTGACTGTGCATGGGTCGTTGTCATCGCAGGCAGTACCCGGCTCAGGCCCCCAGCACAGGTCGTTGGCGTCGCATGCACCGTCGTTGTCGGCATCGGCGAATGTGCCTGCACATGTGCAGTTTTCATCGTATAGGTCATTGATGGTGCAGGGGTTGCTGTCGTCGCAGTGGGCGTCGGCGAGGGTAGTGACAGTGAATTGCTTTTGATAGTACTGGCATGTCTGATTATCTCGGCTTATGAAAGAATAGGTTCCGGGTTGATTAACCAATAAAGTGTCCGAATAATAATCATACCCAGCCTCTAATAAGTAACTATGTAAATCATAGTTAGGAAATGGCTCATTAATCCAATAGTAATCCGGAGCACCATAATCTGATACCGGAAGTTGATTAGCCACTAAATCAATACCGCTTGTGCCGCAATTCAATACTACAGACTCTTCCGGTAGAATTTCGGTTGGGTATACAACGTAGGTGCGTTCATATGATGGTTCATAATTATATCCGCCATAATAGAATCCCTCCACTCTGCATCCCCCGGGACCTGTGAAGGCAAGAGGTTTCACTCGAATGGTATCGTTTGCTAAATCAGCCAAACCAGCATAAACAATACTTAATGACGGACCTCCGGGTAACCCCAATTCATTACCATCTAAATCTAGCATGTAGCTAACGTTGTCGACAACAGCAATACTAATTAGGCCGTAGTATGAATTCAGCACGTTCGAGAAGTTATTGAAATGAACCGTGTCACCATTAATCTCGAATTCAAAATCATAGTCTGCAAATATCTCCTGTTGATATACCATATCAATATAACCCACAGGGGGCGATGAGTTTATGTACAAATCATAATCCTGTAATTTAATGACCCCATCGGAAGAATATTGATCATATAAACAGCCCACTCGTTGAACACCATCTTCAGTAATATATGGACTAAAGTAATCATCTGTCATAAACAGCATTGCTGGAGGCATTCGAGTCGTGTCAGCTAGATTAGCGAACCTCGAAACACAGCCCTCATACTCCATGGAATCGAGTGTAACTATAAAACTACTTCCTTCCGATATCCCATCAAAAAAGGAATCATTGGAAGAACTGAATATATTCAGGCCATAATAAAATTCATCTGGTCTTGTTGAAGTGAAGTTAGTTCCATAATAGCCAGTAATATATTCAGACCACTGGCCGAGATCAACAGGATGACTTGTACTAAAAAACAGTGTTGAGCCGAGTGGTTGTGCTTCGTCATACCCAAGAAAATACTGTGGATTAGCAGGCGATACTTCCGGACAATCGGAGATGTTTGTATACTTATATGCTAAGGTTGGCATGACCGACCGACACTTGGTCAAGGTATCACTCAGTGCCAGTTCGCCTATGCAAGGTGGTGCAGCCGACGTTTCAAATGAAAGTAGATTTAGGATGTATGTCTCGGAGGAATCTGCTACAGAAGTGATGTTTATTGTCGCAAGGCCATCTGTATTCAATGCTGTGTTCTGCAGCACGCCGTTAAGCTGATAATTCACCGATACAGAAGCGGGACCCGATATGGTAAAACTGGCATGGTAACTACCATCCGCGTATGTCGATGATGACGAAGCCAAAGAGAAAAGCTCCGCGCCCTCGCACAAGTCATTCGCATCGCACGTGCCGTCGTTGTCGGCATCGGCGAATGTTCCCGAGCATGAGCAATCGGATAGGATTAAATCACCAACAGTGCAAGGATCACTGTCATCGCACGCAGAGCCCGCTTCCGGACCTGCGCAGTTGTCGTTTGCATCGCAGGTCCCGTCGTTGTCCACATCAGCGAATGTGCCTGCGCATGAACAGTCGGCAACGATAACATCATTGATTGTGCATGGGTCATTGTCGTCGCACGTTGATCCGCCTGTGATGGTCAAGTTCAACGTGTAAATAGCACAACCTATGGTCGCTGTGTATTGTCCACTAGTGCTATAGGTGTTTCCGTTGATTGCCCAAGTAAATGCACCACACGAGGTTTCATTCTGGCTGACACTCTCATTCTGCGTAACAGTCACCACAATGGCTCCGCTCGATGAGCTGCAATTGGATGCTGATGTTGCGCGGGCTGAGTAGATGCCTGCAGCATTGACCAAAAGCGTCGTGCCATTGGACCCCGAAATGTCCACTCCATCTTTTTCCCATTGCAGGGTGGTGCCTGCACTTGCAGTGGCCGTGAGTTGCACACTGCCTCCGGCGCAGAAACTCACCGGACCATCGGCTGCAATGCTGATGGTAGGTGTTTCGTTGACGATAATCTGTGTGGCTTGAGATGTGGCGCTGCATCCGTTGGCTGCAGTGACCTGCACTGTATAACTACCTGATTGAGTAGCCAATAAAGAGGATGCATTGGCATTTGATAGTGCTGAGCCGTTTTGGTTCCATGCATACGATAGACCGTCGCCAACATTGGCCTGCAGCGTTACACTGCTGCCCGAGCAAAGATTCACATTGCCCGAAGGAGTGATATCTGCAGATGGAACAGTCAACACCGTAATAGCCTGCACCGTCGAAGTAGCACTGCAGTTTTGCGCGTTGGTTACACGCACGGTGTAGTTGCCGCTCGCTGCTGGACTAAAGCTTGCCGAGGTGGCACTTGTCACGTTCGATCCATTCTGCTGCCATTGATAACTCAGTCCTGCGCCGCTATTGGCTTGCAATACTGAAAGCTGATTGGCGCAATATGTCGACGGGCCGCTGAGGATGGCAGTAGCTGCAGGCAAGGCATTCACATTTACCACCACCGCATCGGTAGACGTGCAGTTGTAAATGTTTGTAGCGCTCACAGTATAGGTGGTCGTTGTAGTTGGACTCACCGTTATCGAAGAAGTTGTTTGTCCTGTATTCCAGCTATAACCATTGGCCCCCGTGGCTGTAAGCTGCACGCTCTCTCCGCTGCAAATCGTACGGTCGATTCCGGTATTGACTTGGAAGGCGCCGTTGAAAAGGGTTATTTGGTCGGATACGATTCCGCAGCCATTATTCACATTGACCGAATAAGTTCCGGGATTGGAAACTGTAATTGAAGGTGCGGTAGCGCCTGTTGACCATGAATAGGAAGCATTGGAAGAGCCTGCATTCAGAATAACCGATTCACCCGAGCAGATTCCTCGGTCGGGTCCCAGATTTACTTGAATGGGTGCAAGGTTTCCTATAGTAATCAAATCGCTTGCAATGCCGCAGGTATTACTCACGGTGACGCTGTATGTGCCGGGTACAACAACGTTAATCGATTGTGACGTTGAACCTGTGCTCCATAAATAACTAACATCAGCGCTATCAGCTCGCAATTGCAGAACTGAATTCAGGCAAATAAGTGTGTCGGGGCCGAGATAAACAGTTGGATTATTGATTACACCAATTTGGATAGTATCCCGCGAAGTTCCACATGAATTGGTAACTTGAACTGAATACGTGCCTGCCGTTGATGCGGAAATAGAGGAGGTAGTGGCGCCTGTGCTCCATACATATGTGCTATTACCATTCAATGCATTGAGAACGGAAGAACTACCCGCACAAATGGATCGATCAGGACCAAGATTCACCAGAGGCAATGGGTTGATGGTGAAATTTGTCCCATTGTTGGTGCCGAGTGTAGGGGTGTTGGTTGCAATTACTCTTAACCGATATAGAGATGAGGTATAGTAGCGTGCCGGAAAAGTGACAGTGATGGGAACCGGAACGGTCGAGGTTACTTCACCAATATTGATAAGTGATCCGCTGAAAGTTCCTACCGAATCGGATAGTTGTACAATGAACCTGTTACCCGAATTAAAAGTCAATCCGCTGCTATAAGTAACTACCGTGCTTTCGCCAGAGCAAAATTGATTGCCACTAATAGGATTGGTCAATATTCCGCTTGGATTTGCAATCGTGAAAAAGTCATCGCTCTTGTCGACAACCTCGCCTGACATAGTAGTTGCACGCACCTTGCAAATCGTCGAAGGAGGCGATGCAATTTCCCAATCGAAGGTAACCGGGCTATTAGGTACATCATTTAACAGTGTTGTCCAGTTCTGTTCATTATCAATGGAATATTCCACTTTCAAGTTTTCAGTCGAGTTCAGCGTAGCCCATCGAATCTGTTGGGTAGTGCCATTGCCCCATATTTCACCACCATTGGGTTTAATAACTTTCACATACACATCTTTAAATGCATACATTGAGTAACCGTCGAATTGGCCACCGAAATACTTCGCATTATTCAGGGTCGGCGATGTGTTGGTTGTGAATACTGCGTTTGATACATCCGAGTAAATAGGGTTGCTATTATCGGTTGCTCTTATCAGCATTTGAGTCGATGCGGAAGAAGGCGCTACCCAGTTGGCATACTTGTTTGCTGCCGGCGCCGTGCCGATCACTAACCATGTGTTACCATTATCCGTGCTATACTCGAGTTTTATGGTTGCCAGGTCAGCGTAGTTCCATTCAATGTATTGTCCGCTGCCCGTGTTATAATTTTCACCTCCATTAGGATAGGTAACTTCTACATAGGCATTTGGAATGATAAATACCTGATCACTCATGTCTGAAATATCACGTATCATGTCTCTCACGCGCACGCGACATGTGTATGAGGGCGTAGTAGGAATTGTCCAGTTATAGCTAAGTTGTGAAGCAGGAATGTTTTGTGCTAATTGAATCCAATTTTGCCCGTCATCAAGTGAATACTCGATAATTACGTTATCGACATCCTTATAGGTCCAGGTTATCGTGCGGGTAGATGCTGAGGTCCATATTTCACCTCCGTTGGGTGATGTTACCTTGATGCTATCGGTAACACTGCTATTCATGCTATAGCCATCGTAGGGTCCTCCGAAATACTTGGCATTATTCAACACAGGTACTTGCACGATAGCAAACGAGGATTCGGATTGATCTGACAGAGCCGGAACGGTATTGTCCGAAATGCGAATCAGGCATTGGTTGGAAGCAGATGCCGGGGCAATCCAATTAGCGTATCTATTGGCTGCGGGAGCTGTACCAATCGAGGTCCAGGAGGAGCCGTTGTCAGTGGAATATTCCAGTTTAACGGTTGAAACCGAGTTATAATCCCATTCGATATATTGCCCTGTTGAGTTACCAAAGCTTTCTCCTCCGTTCGGATAAACCAATTGAACAAAGGCGTTGTTAATTGTGAACACCGCGTTACTAACATCAAAAACGTTTCGGTCAATGCCGGTTACTTTTACAAGGCATTGATTAGAAGGTGAGTTAGGAATGGTCCACGTATAATTCAGTTGATCGGCAGGAACGTCGGTTGCGATAAGCGTCCATGCAGCTCCATTGTCAATGCTATATTCAATCTTCACACGATTTACATCGCAGAAGTTCCATTGGATTTGAGTGGTGCTGGTTGGATTATATACTTCACCACCATTAGGTGCTACGACCCGAATGGAATCCGGTAGGGAAGAAGACATATCGTAACCATCATAAAGACCGCCGAAGTATTTAGCGTTATTGATTGGCGGACTTGTCACTATTGCGAGCGGAGCAAGTGTTGAGTCTCGGTTTGCGAAACTTTCTATGTTGTAAGCTCGAACGCGTAGATTGGCCGTTGCCGAACTTGGTGCAATCCAGTTGGCATAGCCATTCGAGGCAGGCACATTCCCAATTGATGTCCAAGTGGCGCCTCCATTCGCTGAGTACTGGAGAGCAAGTGTAACCACCCCGGTTGTTTGCCAGGTTAAATACTGACCTGTTCCCGTTTGGAATTCCTCACCACCTGCAGGATATGTTATATCCACAGTAGGTTCGGGGATTGTAAATACCCCATTGCTTTCGTCTTGGGTAAACTGCAGTGTGTTGGTGATGCGCACTTTCACCTGATTGCTTCCAATGCAGGGAACAGTCCATGTGTAAGAGAGAGCACTGGTAGGGTAGCTCGCTATAATTAATGTCCAGTTGAGACCATTGTTGAGCGAGTATTCAATTTTAATGTTATCGACATTGGTATAGGTCCAGCTGATGGTATGGGTAGTCCCTCCCAGCCAAACTTCCCCTCCGTTGGGCGCGGTGAGGTTGAGACTCTGCGTATGACCCCAAATTGGCCACAACAGAAACACCATACACCCGACGAGTATCGGTTTTAATAGGCTATTCATGGTTGATAGTGTAAGGGATTATTCAGCTGAGCGGACGTAACGGATGCCAAGAAATGGGGTCGAATAATTAGCACCGTTAAATTGCTCATAGGGTATCAGCATGCCGGTTGTATTCCATCCATTCACATTATGATTACCCGAATCGTCAAGTACTCCATCTCCATTTGTCGTGTTGAAGTTCAAAAAATTCAGACCGACAACATGTTCTCGCGAATTTCCCGTGAGGTCATCGATACCATAGTAACTAGATCCGGATTGAGCGCGTGTTGTAGCTCCTGAATCATAAGAGCCAACATCTACTAGATTATTGCCCGAATATCCGCTATTTGATGTGCCAGCTGCAAAATAGTTCGTTTGGGTCTGTATTGGTTGCAATGGACCGTAGCTTGCTTTGTTCATTTCAAGTATGGTCATGGGGCGCATCCCTGACCAATCTGCATAGGCGAGCATTCGCTGAGCTGTCATATTTCCGCATGCTCTATTCGGAGCTGAACTAAAGTACTCACCGTTGGCAAGAGTAATTCCAGCGCCTGCAATACCAAGGGTTGAGCGTTGAGTGGGTGTAAGGCAGTTAAGGAAATCAGAATATTGCTGTTCTGTTAACTCATACTTGTAGCAATAAAACGGACGGTATCCGGTGGGGTAATCAGGCTTGTCAACCGAACCGTCATTATTGCTGTCAACACCAGCATCTCCTTTTATTCGGATTGTGGCGGCTATGCCATCATTATAGGACAACGAAGGTGTGATTCGGCTATTAATTACAGGGAAATTGTTACTTGGGGCCGTGAATAGATTACCACCGTTAAAGCGCTTTGCGATATTAAAATCTCCTTGTGGCACGTAGACCATTTCTACGGCAAATACTCGCACTTCTAATCCAGTAACAGAGGTTAATCCGTCAAGACCGTAATTCCATTGGATTTGAGTTTCCGGTGCTTCAGAAGTTCCCTGTCCATTATATGAGTTATAAATGAATGCTCCTAATTTATCATTGGTGAATTCAATTGTTTTTATTTGGTCTATTGTGAAATCACTATTATTCAATTTAGCGTGTCTCCATAACCCATCACTTCCTTTATATTTCGCGAACACCCATGCAGCATCCCAATTAATGTTGTCGCGCCAAGAATATCCCCAGCTTAAATCAAATTGAATTTGAATGGTTTTATTTATTGAATTATTACCAGTAGTTGTAACATTTTGGACCAACATG
>Ga0315905_10006947_pt1 | contig 11491 bp, 18 predicted proteins | sample LakEriMetagenome_5_FD_203522 | JGI IMG/M metagenome (GOLD analysis project Ga0315905, IMG submission 203522) | Freshwater fungal communities from buoy surface, Lake Erie, Ohio, United States - Buoy 4 MA121 | ecosystem: Environmental > Aquatic > Freshwater > Lake | place: USA: Lake Erie, Ohio...
TATCAAGGTGTTCAAAATCGAGGGATTCGCAGACTCATCAGGCATGATGGACAAGACTGACCCTTATGTGAGGTGAGGTGACCCTTATGTCATAATGGACAAGATTGACCCGCTTCAGGTCACCCGGGTTTGCATTGGCCAACCAGACTGCGTCCTAGGGACCGAGAAAGTGAACGGTTTTGATTTTGCGGGGGGGGTTGGGTTTTCGGGACCCTGAGGGTCCCGGGATGCTGCCTGATACATTTTTTCCCGCGCATACAACCCACAGCATCACAATGGGAAAAGCCACCCAGAAAACCAAAGTGAAGAACAACGCAGGTGGCAGCGCGAAGGTCGACGAAGTCTTAAGTTTCCAGAAGGATCAGGACACTGTGTCGATGAAGGTCGCCCCTGCCCACAGAAGGCTGCGTTGCGCGGGCGGCGTGCCATTGTGGCTTGCTGACGCACGAGGTAACAACAGGTGGTAGTCAAGCTCTGATGTTAATGATCGCGTTTTGTTAGGTTAAGGTTTTCGACTCCGACACCCTCAGCAATGACCTATTGGGGGAAAAGGAGGTTGATCTTACGCGGCAAGTGTACATTGAAGATCTCGAGGACGCTACGCGCGGCGTGCCCATTGAGCTCCTGAATAAGCAGGGTCAATTTGCGGGCAAGGTGTATTTGGCCTTTTCTGCCTGCGTAATCCACTGCCACGTGCAAGATATCCATGGGTTCTCAAACACGGCCGGCTTCATGGACAAGACCGACCCCTACGTCAAGTGAGTGGAGTGCAGCTTTTGGCTGTGATACAAAAAATGCAGCTGATAGTGCTGGCTGACCTTTGATCCCTGACCCTGGCAGACTGTCCATCGGAAAGAAGGAAGTGGCGACTCAAGTTAAAAACAATGCAGGCGGTAGTGCCGTATTCGACCAGACCTTGTCCCTTGACAAACTCCCTGGCCAACACTTTCTCAAGGTGCGCGAGCGCCGCAAACACTGGTTTCCCGCAGTCTGCGCGGCAGGATGGCACGTTGCGGCCAGCGCAGAATAATGTGCGACCTTGTCTGACAAGTGCTGCATGTGCAGATTCAAGTCATGGACCGCGACACTGCGAGCGACGACGTCCTAGGAGAGCGAGACATTGACCTGCGTAAGCAATACTACTGGCCCTCTGCCAACTCGGGTCAGCTGACAGCAGTGGATATGTACAAAAACGGGAAGATTGCCGGCACCGTCAACCTATCGTTCGCAAAGTCCCCCAAAAAGCCGAACCAAGCCAAGAGCATGCCCAAGGAACAACAAGCGACGTCAAAATGGGTGCCTAGCAGGGAGGAACCCGCCAAGATGGTGATGAAGAAGGTGACCCCATGTGAAGAGGTATGCGGCTTCTGTTGCTTCTGTTGCTGGTTTGCCGAGAAGGAAGTGACGCGTGCGGCCGTAGCGGTAGTGGGCGAAGACAGATTGCCGGACGGGTTTCGCGCAGTGGGTTACCGTGTTGACCTGCAAGGCAAGTGGGATAAGCGAACGCTTGCCGGTGAAGAGATTCATCGCCTCGACATCAAGCCCGGTGACAATTCCTTGGTCATCGGCGGCAGCGTAGAAGTTCCGCCGCAATATAATTTGAGGACGTCTCCGCTGCCCTTCGTAGCACCGCTGCCATTCGCAACGGCTCCAATGGCGCTGCCAGTGAGCTCACCGCTGCCCGTGGCACTGCCTCACAACGCCTTCCTCGCGTCGCCTCTGCAACAAAATTCCATGATGATGGCAACACCTGGTCACTTCTCGCCCCAACTCCGTTATGGTGTCTGAGGTTGCTGTTTGAGTAATCTGATGCCGCAGCGAGGCAGCGCCTGCGTGAGGGTGGGAGTACGTAACGGCACATATCGACAGTGATGAATTAGGGACAACAAGGACCTACAGTGATCGTCTGTCTTAATAAACTTGAAAAAACGAGACTAACAACATATGGCACAGCCCGGCGGCGCGGACACAACAAGTCGCCTGAGGGGCGCGGGCATCGACGAAAATGCGCGCATAGACGGGCGGTGCCGTGCTGACTTAAAACAAAGCTTACTCTTCAAACCCATTCCTGTTGGAGCGCTACGAGCAAAAGCGGTTGGCGGACAAGGGTGACGATATTGCACTGAGTAGCTGCCGGTCGCAGCAGCTCCAGCTCAATTTCCGACCCCACGGGACCCCGGATGAGGGGCGCTACCTCTTGGGGCGTCATGCCACGCACCACCACCCCGTCTACCGCCACCAGTCGATCATCCTCGTGCACCTGTCGGCTGCGCGCTGCCGCGCCCACTGGATGCAGGGCCACAAACTTGATGATCGAGTGCTTGTTCAGCTTGAGCAGCGCACCAATGCCCGCCACCTCCGCGAACGCCATCGCCGCCGGCCCTTCCTCAGTTAGGTTCGTATCATCATGTGCCACGACTGAAGCTTTCAAGGAAAAATCAATCTCGTCGTACTCGGCGCTCATGGCGTTGATGCGTTGTGCAACGTCCTTCAAGCGTTGTGTGTACTCTGCAAATGCCCTTTCGCCACTGTCGCTGCCAGAAGACTGCCCAAGCTGCAGGCGAGCTGTAACTTCTGAGAACTCGATGTCGCATTCAGCCATGTGTTTGCGGAGCGTGTGCATCCGTGCAAGTTTACTCTCCAAGTGTGTTAGTTTCACCCAGTCCGGAGCTTCGCGAGTAGCGGTCATAAAAACGGGATCAACGGAGGGAAGACGTTGATTCGCAAAGTTCTGATGGTGTTGCTGAAACCACATGCTTGCCTGCTGTCGCTCAAACCATTTGGCCTTGCACTCGTCCACCTCCATTTTGAGAACAACAAGCCTTTGTCTAAAAAACTGCACCTGGCCTACCGTCGGTTTGGGAGACTTGACGTGAGAGGTATGATGAGAGGTATGATGAGAGGTATGATGAGCGGTATGATGAGCGGTATCGCCCCTCAGCTCCGTCATCATGTGCTGGTAGCGCCGCTGAGCTTGCTCATATTGATTCAGTGCGTCTTCGTAAGCTTTTCTGCTCTCGTCGGCTTCAGTGATTAGGTGGTTGCAGGGCAGCTTGGAGCCTGGCAGGAGACGACAGTCTCCGTCCCTGCAGTGTGCATTGGTCTCAAGTGTGTCAGTCAGACGACAGAATGCCAAGCGCGTGCCAGCTAGATTAGGGGTCGCCTCTCTTCTGTCTATCCTCGACTATATTTCGCCAGAAAGCGCTGGCCGCCCGTGGCCCATGTATGTATTGACATTGTCGACGCATCGGACGCTCTGCCTGGGGTTTAACCATCAACGCCCGCAAATACTTGTGAGACTATAACCTGGGAATGAGGATGGAAAGCAAGGCCTCCTCTGTCTCATTCTCAGCAGAGTGTCCGCCATCGCCCAGCAGAGTTTCCATCCTATCAGCAGAGTGTCCACCCTCGCCCCTGCTCCCGTGTGTCACATCAGACTGTCTGGGCGAGTCAGCCCCACCCCAGGGCTTTGGTTCAGTCACCTTCGACTCCAATGTCTCTGGTCGCCGCCTCACATCTGGGAGTGCGTCCATGCAGGCGAGCGTGGAACTGGCGCGCTGAATATGGGCGAGTTCCCGTCGCACATCGCGCACGGCCTGCATCTTCAGCGAGTTCTTGAAGCGCTCCGCGTTTACCGCGTGCAGCAGGCAGCCAGAATTCAGCAGCCAATCCTGGTACTGTGCACGAGCAGGCACGACGACACAACAGGCAGAGGCGCCTGCATGTCAGGCACGCTGGCGTGCGCGCAGGGCTCACGCACGCACGCGTTTTTTTGGTTCACATGTACACTGCAGCAGAGCAACCTCTCTTTCGGCCTCGCTGGCTGCTTTGGCCTTGCTGGCCGCTTTGGCCGCTATGGCCGCCTCCTCATATTCCTTGCGCTTCATCCGTTGCATCTCCAGATACTGTTTGGCGTCCATCTCTCGGCTGAGGGCAGCCTCCTGATGGCCCTGTTTTCTCGTCCAGAATTCGACTGCATCCAAAAATGGAGATTGCGAAGGGCAGTGAAACACGCGCGTGATGGGCGAGTCGCTGTACGTCGGGGCCGTCGTCGCGGTCCTATGGGCCGTCGCTGTCACTGCCGTGCGCGCACTCAAGAACGCCAGCGGCGCCCGCTTTGCGGGCCTCGATGTGAGAAAAGCTGAGTGACCTGGACTGACTGACTACGATCTGACTAAAAACATCTCCGTGCCCCCTCGCCTGCTGCGTGTGCCCTGCAACGGTGCCCTGCGGGGGCAGCCGCGCACGGGCCGCGATAACATGTCGGCGCTTGCCATTTGCAGGTGGCGCCCTTGTGCATTACATGGACAAGTACGTCGCTCGCTGCCGCGGTCGTGCGGCGCGGAAGGACACGCAGCTTGCGCTATGTGTATGCCTGCGGCGGCGCGTTCGGGGTCGTGGGTATGTTCGCTGCCGTCGCTCTAGTCGCTGGCAACCTGGCCTCCAATGCCCTCCATCTTGCCCATCGCCTCCGCGGGTATTCGTGCATGTGTTTTGTGGGTGGCCGTGCGCTGCCATTGCAGCTGCAGGCTTACGCTTTTGCACTGAATACTGGCCATCTGCAATTTCTACTCGCACGCCCAGCGAGGAAGGTGGCGAAGTCGGGGGTAGACTCCAGCAGCTCAGTGCAGAGCAGCATGGCCGCGACGCAGGGACAGTCGGCGACGTGCAAGAGGCGGTGTGGCATGTCACGCCCCTCATCCCGGGCATCAATCTGCCGCTGCTTCATTTTACCTACGTTTTTATTGCAGGTGGACGTGTGGACCGGTAGAGCGCATGATAGCTCCAGGCAGGTAGGAGTGTGATGAGAAGGAAAGCATGCGCGGGCACGTCAACTGGGGCATGTGCCTGCATGGCTTCAACTGCGTCATGACTTGCCTAGTGGTCTCATGAGTGGTCTGGTGCGTCATCACACGCCTAGTGCACTTGCCTAAAGGTCGCATGCGTCATCACTGGCCTAGCTCTCATCCGGCATCTCCTGCCTAGTTGTCTCATCAGAGGCCTCATGGCGGCAACTTTGTACAGAGGGGTTATAGGCAAGAGTTGGAGGACTGTGGGCGCACTAACAGTGCTAGTGTGTGTTGGCGCACTAACAGTGCCCAGTGTGTGTGCGTCCAGTCATGACGTCGCTAGTCGTCCACGAAGCCGGCCATGCCCTCGCTGCCAGCTGCGAGGGAGTACGTGTGGAGGCGTGCGGCATGTTTGTGTGCCTCCTGGTCCCTGGAGCTTTCGTGCGACTCGACCTCGATGACTCCACCGCTCCCTTGAAACGGGTCCGTGCATGCTTGCATGCGCAATTGCGGCGCACGCCTCGAGACTCGTGTCTTATGTCCGCCCGTCGCCTCACCATCGCGTGTCTCCTCATCATCGCTTGTCTCCCAGCTGTCTTTGGGTGCGCGTCGAGCTGTCTTGGGTCTTGGGTCTCATGCGTCTGCTCGTCGCTGGTGACGAGGCAGGACTTGGATGGACGAGTGACGAGGCGAGACTTGCGTGCGGCTTGTGTCTCGAGTCGCCAGACAAGCATGTCTCCAAGAGGGCCAGAAGAGAGAAAGAGTGAAAAGGGAGGGAGGGAGGGAGGGAGGGAGGGAGGCTGCAGGCCAAAGCCAGCGGTCAGAAGCCTGACCCGGCCACCGCCCTCAGGTGCACATCTACAGCGCTGGGGCGTGGCACAACATGCTCCTTGCAGGCGGGTGCTGGCTGTTGAAGCGCTTCCTGCCATGGGTCCTCCTCCCCCTCTTCCACTTGCCGTCGGGCGGCGTCTACGTTGTGGGGTACGAGCCTTTCCTCCGCCTTTTCCCACGCGTTTTCCTCTTCCTTTCCCGCTGCCATTGGCTCTCGGCGCTTTTGCTTTTCCTCTGGGCACTTTTGCTCCCCGGCTCCTGTCTCCTCGTCCTGTCTTTGTCTCCTGTTTGGGTTGCCTTGCAAGAGATGCCTCGGCCTCCTCTTTCCTGTCTCCTGTCGCCTCGTTGCCTGCCAAGAGACGCCGCGTTGCCTGCGTCTCTGGGCTCTTTGCCTGCCTAGAGACGCCACGTCGGTTGTCTGCGCAGGAGGGACGAGATGAGACGAGACTGGTCTGCACCCCTGCCTTCCCGCCCTCCGTCCCTCTAGAGCATCATGTTGGGTCCCTCTAGAGCATCACGCCCTTGGTCCCTCTAGAGCATCATGTTTACCTCCCGTGCTGTCTCTTTTCTCCAACACGCTCGCCTGTACTGACCAGGGAGTGCTGGGAGCAGGGTGAGGGCGGGGTCGGGGCTTGAGGGGCACGTGCACTCTGGAGAAGCGCTTCTGGCCGTCGATGACTGCCCCGTGTCCCTTCCTCTCCCGCTGCTCCCTTGGGCGCACGCGGCGAGCACAAGTGGAAAGGGAGGCGGCGGCGACCGATGGACAGGTTGCCTGCAAGAAATAGGCGCCGCTGCTCGCCGCCGCCTTGCCCACACCCCAGATTTCCAAGGCTCCCAGGACCGTGACCCGCCTGGCACGCCTAGCTCCGACGTCTCGCTGCCGCTTCCTTCCTCCCTTCGACTCTCCGGGTAAGACTGGAGCCATCGCTCACTGGAGGCATCGCTCACCCCAGACCGTCCCTCCTTCAAGTTCCTCCCTCCACCCGACGCAATCCTCTTCCCTGCACCCCTCTTTCTTCCAGAACACAGAACACATGCACCACATGCACTCGTGAAATCGACAAGCGGTGGAGGAAACTAACGTGGTGGCGACTCTTAATGGGCAAGGACTCTTGATGGGCAAGGGCTCCTGCCGCGGTAGGCAGAAGGAAGCGTGATGGGGTGATGCCAGGAATCTTGATGGGGTGATGGGAGGAGTCTTGATGGGGTAGGCAGCGGGGTGGCATGAGGTGCCGTGGAGATGAGGACATGTGAAACCATCGTAGCGTGTTGAGTGCGCAATAGCCTCGAGCATTGCCCGGCTCCAGCAAGTTGCCCTCGAGAACGTTGCCACCTAGAGAAAGTTGCAACCTCCAAAGTTGCAACCTCCATTGGCGGCTTAGGGGCAGGCTTGTGGCAAGGCTAGGCTTGTGGCTGGGGCGTAACGCTGAAGCTGCCTCAAGTCACGCTGCTGCTGGCACGCCAGCGCTTAACCCTCCAGCTGCTTGCCCCACTTGCCCACTCAACATGCCCACGAGCATGCACTCCACTCGGGGGCGCTCGAGCGGCGGCGTGAGAGCTCAACACGCAGGCGTGATATTGCGAGGTGGTGCGTCGTGTGTGGTGTGTGGTATGGTGAGGAGGTGGCACATGAGGTATTGTGAGGTCGGCAGGAGGTTTGGCGTGAGATGTTGTCAGGTCGTTTGACGCGCCATGAGTTGCTCGAGTTGCGAGTGGAGGACACGAGGCTGGGCAGGGCACTTGGGGCGTCTTTGAGCTTGCGATTGTGTGCATAGAGGACTTGAGGCATGCCAACCCATGTTGCAACCGCATGACAACGGAGGCTGCAACGCCTCCGTGTCCAACCACTTGACGGAGGGCTAGTGTGCATCCAGGTATTGCGTGGACGCGGTCGTGTGGCGGGATGCGCTCGAGCGGGACACCTGGCGCATGCCGCGCCCTGGGGTGCTGCCCCCCGCCGCCGACCGGGCGACAGCACTGGATGAAGGCTTGGGGCATGGGAGCGACGACTGTTGCGCGCATCTTCGTGTGCCCCGCGTGCCGTCCCACTCGTTCCCGACTGGTGCCCTTTCCTGCTACCTCCCGCGCCAGATTTCTCTGCCTGTTAAAATGCAAGTGGTGTTGGGTGGAAAGCTTTGCACGCCCCTTTGGCGTCGCACGCCCCTTTGGCGTCGCATGCAGCTTTGCCGTCAGCGTCGCATGCAGCTTTGCCGTCAGCGTCGCATGCTTTGGCGTCGCATGCAGCTTTGCCGTCGGCGTCGCATGCAGCTTTGCCGTCAATCAAGCATGGAAGCAAGGGGCGCACGCTCGTTCTCACTCCCCTCAGCCCGTCATCATACAGCTGAGACACAAGCAAAGGGTGGGATCAAGGAGGAGGATGGGGAGGGCAAGACACAAGAGACGCATGACCTCACACAACAGGCCCAGAGCCATGACGACGGGCTGGCCACGTGGGAAGCGCTTCATGCCCACCGCCGCCACAGGTGCCTGTCGTGCACCCCCTCCCGCTTGCATGCATGCATAGACCATGTGGCCCCATCCTTAGACCATGAACCGGGAGGGCACAGCGCGTCCAGGTACCCCAGCGCGATCCAGCTTCGGCCAGCCACCTGCGCGCAATGCTTGGAGATGGCGGGGGCAACAAGCAGTGCGCCTAATAAGATCCTGGCGGCAGGGAGGGAACGGGAGGGAGAGAGGAGTGGAAAGATGCAGAGGTGCAGAACCGCTTCAAGGAGGCCCGGGATCGGGCGGCGGAGCGTCGCCGAAAACGTGCCCTCGAAAAAAAGCAGCAGCAATCAGGTGACATGATTGACGGCGCCGCCGGCCCTGTGCACGGTGGCACGGACTGGCATCGCGGGACCTCCTCCAGACTTCTCTTGGCCCACGCGCATACGTCAGGGGCTTCGGGGCAGGGTGACTTGTGTTTTGTCGAAGGCGGGATCGAGGACGGCAAGCAAGCGGCGACGCCTGTGGCTGAAGCTGCGGCTGAGCCGGCGCTCGCAAGCTGGCAGCGGTGGTCTCTGTTCAACGCCACGCGCGACGGCGGCGCTTGTCTCGTCGCTCGCTCACTCTTCTCCACACACTTGCACCGCTGCTTGTCCCACTCCGACTGCCTTGCCCAGGTGTCTCCTCCCACCCATGCCCAGCATGCCCAGCAAAAAGCGCCCCGAGAGCGGAGGCAGCTGCAAGAGGCTGCCCAAGCCCTGTAGGTAGGTAGGTAGGTAGGTAGGTTCGTAGGTAGGTAGGTCCGTAGGTAGAGCCCCAGGCATGCAGGCATGTAGAGGCGTGCAGGCATGTAGAGGCATGCAGGCATGCAGGCATGTAGCGGCGTGCGCCTCCCCAACCGTGTAGCATGTGAGCATCAATGTAAGATGTAGATGGAGCAACGGTCAAGGATGCGAGCAACGGTCAAGCATGTGAGTAGCTTGTGCAACCTGTGGCGTGCAATGTGGCAGCTGGCGCCTGCCATGTGGCAGCTGACATGTGTGAGGAGCAGCTTAGCAGCGCCCCAGGCTCGCCTGCCTTTGCTCAGGCGCCCTCCTGCGCCATCGTGGTGTTTGATTTGTTTGGTTGGTCGAGTTGTTTGATTTGTTTTGTTGGTCGAGTTGGTGTCTTGCTGTTGTCCATCATGTAGAGAAGGCAGGCGTAGAGAAGCGGCGTAGAGGGCGTGAGAAGCGAGGGCGTAGAGCAAGTAGAGAAGAGCAAGTAGAGAAGGCAGCAAGTAGAGAGGGCATGCCGGGCCTTGCGTCATGACACTTGCGAGAGGGAGACAGGGCGCGCAAAACACGCTGTGCGTCCACGCCCTGCCGCCGCCGCCGCATCTCTTGCTGCCCATCGTCGTCTCTCCAGGTCCTGCTCCTTGCAGCTCCTGTTGCCTGTGAGCGTGTGAAAGAACGCGTGCCAAGCATGCGTGTCAGCCATCGCGAGTGCCATTTGCCCTCCGGCCGCCCGCCACCATCTTGCATTGCATCCTTGGTCCGTGCAGGCGTGATGCGTCGAGGTGTGGTGCTGCTGCCATGACGCGACAACTCTCCACGCGACAACTCACTACAAATACTACACACGCACACGGGCCTCGGCTTGTACCTACCGCAACTTGTACCTACCGTAACACGGTCCTCGCTTGCCGCTTGCTTGCTCGCCTCCCACCAGACGTGCGTCCCATCTTGTTTTTAGGCGGAGTGGAAGAAATGTATGAATCCGTACGGGTGACGGGCTACAAGCTGCGCTGGCCGTTTCTGGAGCTCTCGCCATGGCTGGCCGCACTCGACATCCCCCTACGTACTTTCCCTCTCTTTTCCGAGTCGCGCTTGGTATGCACCGCGTGCGCGCCGTGTCTCACTGTCATCCTCCGCGTTCGTGTGGCAGTAATGGCCCGCCAACTCTCCTACATAGGGGCAATCTCCGCGTCCATCGCCGTCTTCAATTTGCTCCCCGTGGTTGGGCTTGATGGCCACTACACCCTACACGTGATAACCCCCCCACTACACCCTACACCAGATAACCCCCCTGCCCGTGCCCTTTGCTGCACCCACCCATGCTCCACTCAGTCTCTTACACGCGTGTCTTGTGCTTGCGTGTCGTGTGCGTGTCTCTTGCACGCGTGTCTTGGGCTTGTCTCTTACACGCGTGTCTTGTGTTTGGGCCACGGCAGGCAATGTTCGACATGGCCAGTGCAAAGAGAGGGCAGCTGGTGGGAGCAAGAGGGGCAAGCGTCTGGCGCGAGCGGTTTGTCAAGGCAACCAGCTTGTTACTTCTCGCGTCCCTCGCCTCCAGCGTGTCACGCCTCTCAACACGTTGATATCCTCAAGCAAGGCAATCGAGCCCGTGTGGGGAGAGAATAAGGCCGAGACGCATGTCAGCAGTCTTTTACGGTAATACAGAATCAATACTCACGTTCCGATGTCGCGGACGCGGGCAGGGGTGGCATCGCAGGGGTGGCATCGGCCATTGAACTTGGCTTGAAGGAGCCAAGTTCTCAGGTGATTTGGTGAACTCTCATTGCACAAGCAGCCCATCGGGAGCTGCTGAGGAACATGACGAGGTTCGGCACCCGCCCCCGGAGTCTGTCGCTCACGCGGCGCCCGCTCCTTTGTGTGGCGATTATGGAATATAAGCCCGAGCCTCCGCATCACTGGGTGCAGATGCCGCCTCTGCACGCGTCAACAGCACAAGTCAGCCACCAACCAAAGCCGTGCATCAAATTAAGAAAAACTTGTGGAGGGCCCATTCAACTCACGGTATGCCGCCGAGTGGAAGCTCAGATGCTTTCCCTGTGAGTTCTTGATCTCCTGGCGCGCCATCTTGGCGTGTTTTTTATCATGTCCAAAGAAACTGTTTGCCTCCGCCCACACAGCGTCTGGCCTTCCGGCCGTGTGACGGATCGAGTCTGCAATGTGCAAGCCTGCGAGGACAGAGAACTGGAAGAAGGAAAAGAGAGTGAGCACGCTGAGTCAGTGAAGCGACACGCGGCGCCTGACCGCGTCGTTCCAGTAGCTGTTCCATCGCCCGCACCATCGGAAAACGTGCTGGAAATAGAGAATATTCTGATAAAACTGGGCAATGGAACAGCTATGCAACGACAAAATTGAGGGGGCCGACAAAGATCTGTGAGTGATGAGCTCACGCCGGCGGTTCCGGCATCAGAGAGTCTCTTCGCAGACGTTTTGTCCAGCGGGGTCCTGCGGCACCGCGAGCCCCTGCCGGTGGAGAATTTTCAGTTTCGTAGTGACCCACCGCTGCTTGACTCAGCTGTGTGCAGGCGGGCGAGGCTCAACAGGCTCAAGTTTCTGCAGCACCGCCGCAACTTTGAATTGCCTTCAGACGCTTCGCTCAACGAGACCACCTCGGCGCAGAGCGACAGCCCGCCA
>Ga0315905_10006948_pt1 | contig 11490 bp, 18 predicted proteins | sample LakEriMetagenome_5_FD_203522 | JGI IMG/M metagenome (GOLD analysis project Ga0315905, IMG submission 203522) | Freshwater fungal communities from buoy surface, Lake Erie, Ohio, United States - Buoy 4 MA121 | ecosystem: Environmental > Aquatic > Freshwater > Lake | place: USA: Lake Erie, Ohio...
TCAGCCTCCCTCTCAACACCCGCACCATGAAAAGATCCCAAGAACCATGCGCAGCCATGCAGTTCCGTCCGCCAGTCTCTGCCCAATGGATGCGCAGCCTGCGCTGCTGATCCCCCGGCTGCTGACATCGCGGCTGGGCTGCCGTGGTTGCGTCAGCCCGCAAGCAGGCGGCGGCCGCTGGCCGCCCCATGACGGGTGTGGCGCCACCCACCCAGCTTGGGGGGCCAGGGCCTGAGCCGCCCCTCCGCGTCGTAGGCCTGCTGAGGGTCCTGCAGAGCCGGGTGGGATGAAGGGCAGTGCAGCTTTGAAGACTGCATGCTCCCTCTGCATCACGTCACCGGCAGCTGGTAGGCCATGCAGCTCAGGCGCCTGCTACCCGCCACCCACCCCCTTCCCCGCTTCCCTTCGGAGCGTTGCTTCATCGTGCGCTCACCAGCAGCTGGTAGGCCATGAAGCTCAGGCGCCGCTTGCCCACTTCAATGGGGTCCTTGAGCATGAGCGAGCCGGCGGCCGCGTTGCGGGTGTTGCTGTAGGGGTCCTTCCCCTCCGCCATCAGCATGACGTTCACCTGCCACCCACAAAGCGAGGTCAGCTTCACCTGCCACGCAGCACCCACAAAACAACAGGACGCCCACCTGCCGCTTTCAGCACAGCATGACGCCCACAACACACCATTGCATTTGCCGGCCACGCAGCATGGGGAAGCAGCAGCAGCATGACATGCAGCCCAGATTCCAGCCAGCTGCGAGCAGTGGCTTGCCATGTTGAAGTCCTCCTTCTTCATGTAGACTTCACCACGAACTTCCAGCTGGCCGTCCGACGGGTCCATGTCCTCAAAAGCCAGCTTAGTCAGCTGCTTGGGGATGTCCTGCGCAGGGATGGGCAGGCAAGGCTGGTGTGATCAGCTAGCTAACCCTAAACCCTAAACCCGGGCACAGCGGAGGCAGCCGTCGAGAAGCTACGCTAATGTCAGGAGGAGGCTACCAGGAGCTGGGTCGAAGCTCTGACCCAGACCTCCAAGCCCCCCCCCCCCCCACACACAACAACAACAACACACACACACACAGCAGCCGCCGCGACTGCGCCCCTCACCTTGATAAACACGGCACTCTTGGTGACATCCTCGCCCGTCTCGCCGTCGCCGCGGGTGGCAGCCTGCAGCAGCATGCCCTTCCTGCGGCAGCAGCCAAAGCCGCGCCACGATGCCCTGAACAGTGGCCTAGGGAGCACGGTCCGCCTCCCCCTGCCAGGCCGCAGCAGGTGCCGCCATCAAGCCCCTGGCCAGACCCCCGGGCAGTCTCTCCTCAGCCGAATCAGCAGCAGCGCCACCCACGAGTACACCAGCCGCACAGCCAGGCCATCCACTTTGGGCTCAATCACAAAGTCCTCCTTCTGCAGTGCGCGCAGGCGGGATGATGCTGGCCCGGGGTGCGTGCGTGCGGGTGTGCCTTGCTGTGTCGCACACTATCATCTCAGCATGCAGGCTGGCTAGCGTTCAGGCCCCACGCCTGCCCGCTGCATCCTTTCAAGGCTCGGCGAGTCGCCCCACCTGCCACTGGGGCACCCCACGGTCCTTCAGGCGCTGCAGCCACGCCTTGACCTGCAGGGCAATCAGGGTTGGGCGGGGCTCATGGAGCAGTGATGCGTGGGCGCATGCAGGCCATTGCACAGTGGCAACAACGCCTTGTGCATCCACTGCTGGCGGGACCACCCACTGCTGGGGGGAACGCCGGTCACAGCAGCTTGCCTTGTGCATCCACTGCTGGGACGCTGGTCACAGCAGCCCACGGTGGCAGCAGCGCCTGCTGGCTGCAGGTAACCCGCTCACCTCCCGTTCGCTGCGTGCTGCGTGCAGGCTCAGCATGGGCACGGGGTGCCGGACCTTGCACAGCGGCACAAACTCGTACAGCGGGATGCCCTGCCGGAGGGGAGCAAGGGGGTTGACCAGCAGCTGGTGATGCTACCGCCACCGCTGCTGCTGACGCTGCTCTCCGCGCCACCGCTGCTGCTGCTGATGGTGGTGCTGGCGTGCAGCTGTGGCATGCCAGCAAACCACCCTTGCACACCCGCCCTGCGGCAGCTGGCAGCGGAGCACCACCGCTGGCGCTGGCGCTACTGCTCATTGACCGCCAGCTGACCCACCGTTGACCACTCATCGACCGGCATGTCCTGGAAGCGTCGGTACTGGCACTCGCGGGCAATGTCGATCAGGCTGGCCTCCTTGTCCTGCAGCCGGCGCTTCAGGGAGTCGTATGCGTCGTCACTGCAAGCACCAACCAGTACACCGACATTAGCGTGAGCGGGGCTGGGAGTTGTCACTGCAAGCACCAAATACAGCAACATTGGCAGCAGGGCTCACGTGATGACGTTTCCCCCTTGAGTGTAGTACAGCTCATTGTTCTTCTTGACCTCATCTCGCAGGCGCCACACCTCCTGCTCCAGGTCACGGCCCTGCAGCACCCACAACAACTCTGGGGTGATGCACTCAGCTGCGCTGACGCAGCTTGACGGTGCGCAGACGTGGGCTGGGATGCAAGGTGCCGAGAGCGAGACGCAGCCCACGCGCCTTCTGAAGCAGAGGCTGCAGCTGCTCGTCACCATCCTCCTGCACGAACCAACTGCTCAGCTCTGACGGCTGGCCGCGCGCAGCACGCGCCTGGGCTGCGGCAGGCTTGGAGGGGGCCCGCTGGCTGATGGGCTCGTTGTCGGCGCCGCCCTCCTGCGGCGGTGCATTGGGCCCGGCGTCTTTAAGTGAGCACAACAAGCGGCTGCAGCTGGGGCCGTCGGCAGGTGCGGGTAAGGGGTGCGCTTGCAAGCATGGGTGGTGCCTGCAGCATGGCAGCCCAGCTGAGCCAAGAGCCCCAGGCGCAGGGGCGCGCGCACCCGGTGGGGTCGGTCCGCCGCATGCACCGCCATGCGGCTCCGCCAGCGGTAGGAAAGGGCCCATGCCGGCTGCCGCCGGAGCACGCCTGCAATCGCGCATATAATATGCGTGAGGAATGGAAGTCTATGCTGGCTACAGGGCGCCCCTGCTGCCGCTGGCGCCGACGGCGTCGTCGACGGGGCAGGGGACCCACCGCAGGTCAAGCGCTGCTGCAGGGCTGGCGCTGCAGGCAGCCCCCTGGTGCCCAACATGGAGCGCATTGTAAACGACATATGCGCGCGCATCCGACGGGAGCCGGAAGACGGCGCGGGGCCGAGGGTGGCAGGGTTTGACCGGGGGTTGGCGGGGGCGGGTTCGTGCCCCCTGGCGTCCCCCCCAGGCAGGGGGCGCCCTCCTGCCCTCATCCCGGCCCCCCCAACAGCTGCAGCCGCACCTGGCCAGTGCGCCAGCGCTTGTGCTGCGGCTGGCAGCCGATACATGAGGGTCGCTGCTGAGCTGGGCGCTGCACGGGGGGCTGGCCAGGTGGGGCGAGGCGTCATGCCACGCGCGGCCCGCATGCACCTCGATGCCTGCACACGCTGCGCGGCTCGCCCGCCAGGCCGGGCAGCCGGCTGGCTGCACGCAGGGGCTTTGAGCTGGTCGCCAAGGTTCTATCTGTCACGCACTAGGGAGCCTGCGTTGTTGTTCCGGGTGGGCCGACCGCCCAGCTGGTGCCAGCTGGTGCCAACCGGGTGCACGCCACCACCGAATCAACTGCAGGCGATACACGCATCTATTCTCTGCCTCTGTCCCGTGATCATGGATCAAACGGTTGTTGTTTCGATTCGCAGTAACCGGCGATCGCAGCTGGTTACTGCTTGCGATCTCTGATCGCTGTGGAGTGGCATATCAACCTGACGCTGTCCCTGGCCCCCCTGGGTCAACGCGGGCGCACCTGAACTTTGATTTGGCCCCTCGATGCCGCTGGCATGCTGGGCGTGGTCTGGACAGGGTGCTGCTGCGCGCCGTAATGGCGGGAGCAGGTGAGGGGGGCCGGAGCGCGCACCCAAGTCGCTGCATCGCCCACGTCGCAAATGCCAATGCGTGCTCCCGAGCCCCTGGGCCAACCTCCTCGCACGCGAGCGCAGCCGACCGACCGACCAGCACTGTGTCACCCTTGCTGACCTGCAGCACTGCTGTGCCTGGCCACCACCCAGCGTGCGGCAGCCTGGCGCCCCTGCGCCATGGCGGCGGCAGCAGCAGCCGGGCCGCCCGGCGCAGCCAGGCGTGCCACAGCTACGTCCGCATCCCCCACGACGCAAACGGCGACTACGTGGACGCCGACCTGAGGGAGTATGCAGCCCTGGACAGCGCAGACGGCCTGGACGCGGCCCTGCACATGCAGCAAACCAGCAGCAGCGGCAGCAGCGGCAACGGGCGCGCCAGCAAGCGCGGCCGCGCCAGCAAGCGAACGCGCAGCCGCAGCACCCAGAGAAGGCTGGCCTCGCCCCGCCCCGCCGCCCAGCTGCTGCAGCGGGCCCAGCCAGACGCGTGGCAGGGGCAGGCGGCCGCCCTGATCTGCAGCGAGGACGTGGGCGCGCTGCCGGACCTGCAGGCAGCTGCTGCCTACCTGCACGAGCAGCTGGCGCAGCAGCGCCCGGGCGGCGCCGTCTTCCAGCTCACGGCCACCAGCAGCCAGGCGCTGGAGATCTTCACGGTCCTGCTGTGGCTGGACTACATGCTGTGCAAGGCGCAGGCCGGCGCCGCGCTGGTGTTGCAGCCGCTGCTGCCGGCGGCGGGCGACGCCCAGGCGCGCACGCACGCGCCGGGCGAGGAGGGGGTCGTCGGCGTGCGTGCGGGACTGCTGGTCAGGGACCGCATGCCCGCCGTGGAGGCGGACACGCTGGAGCCGCTGCGATGTCGCAGCGCCAGCGACCCTCAGGAGCTGGCGGAGGCGATTGAGAGCGTGCTGGCGGCGGGCGGCAGCGCCTGCCTGCAGGTGAGCCTGCGCCGCGGCGCCGCGCGTGCGACGCTGCATGGCGGCTCGCGGCGGGGGGAGTGGTGCAAGCGCGCTGTGCCTGCGGGGCGGGGTGTGCCACCGGCCGGCGTCGCGCAGCTGCCTTCGGTGCCAGGTTCTGCACTGTTTCGGCTGCAAGCGAGCCGTGGTCCAGGCGCTGGGTGGCTTGACTTTGTGGGGTCGGCCACACGGCCTGCAGGTCGGATCCAAGCGGGCAGCCCACGCGGCAGCGCTGCTGACCTTGGCAGCAGCCCGCCGTCGCCTGCACCGGCACCACCCAGGCCTGGACCTGCTGGTGCAGCCCATGGTGGATGAGAGTGAGGGCTGGCACAGCCGTGTGCTGGAGGGCAGCGGCAGCGAGCAGCAGGCGGAGGCGCATTACGAGCAGCTGCTGCTGTTTGTGCTGCCCTGGCGGCGGGATCAGGCGTAGCACCTGTGCACCCAGCGCATGGCCTGTAAATGCTGGCCCCTCCACCAGCCGCAAGGCGGGGGCCGGGGCAGCAGCCGCAAGGTCGCCTTGCGGCTGCTGGGCCTGTCCTGCCGCTCCTGTTGCAGCTGTGGAGTGAGGGTGCGCCTGCCGGGCGGGGGCAGCAGCTGGCCCCACCCCGCCCATGCAAGTGTCAACTTTCCGACCGGTCGGCGTGCCAGACCACAGCTGGTGTCAGGCATGTTCGTGCAGCACGACTGCCCGTGATCCGTGCAGCACGTGAGCACCCGGGGACGGGTCGGCACATTGTCAAGTGGCGGGTCAAGCCTCCCGCGTGCACAGGAATGTCGCAGTGGTTGGCACAGGACTATAGCTTGGGCGAAGAGCATGGCAGCAATTACGTCAGCGGTCGACAGGAGGTGAGGTGCCTGGGCAGCGGCAGTCCTGCATGCAGCGACATCTCGCCAACGCTGGGTGCTCCCGGCGGGCGCAGGCACGCCCGCGCTCAGCCGATGCGCGCGCAAAGACGCCCAACCGGCCACCCGTGGCAGTAGGCAGGGAGGCAGGGCTGCAAAAGGAGCTGCAGGAGATGCGACGCAGCTACCAGGTGCGTGGCATCGCAGCGTCGCTGTCAAGGCAACCATGCCTGCAGAGCAGAGGCACATGCGGGCACCCACCTACGCCTGGCCCCTCCCCCCGCATGCAGGCGCTGTCGCTGAAGCATGACGCCCTGGACCTGCGCTGCGGCTCCATGCGCCAGAAGCTGCGGGATGCGCGGGAGCAGGTGGCGGACAGGGACCGGCAGCTGGAGGTCACACAGAAGATGTTGCAGCGGCTGGGGCTCGAGAAGGCAGAGGCGCAGGTCGGTGGGACTCGCGAAGCCAGCTCTGGAGGCAGCAGGGGCCGGAGGCATGAGGAGGCAGCAGACGCGGGCGTTGTGTGGGCTGGGTGTGCGACGCAACCTCTGCTCCTGCAGTGGATGAGGCGGCAACGCCTGTGGTGTGATGCTGCTGGTGCAGGCGTCCGCAGCTTCTGACAAGCTGCACACCCGGCGCCTGGAGGCGAAAGTCGGGCAGCTGAAGGACCAGGCTGACCTGGCAGCAAGGCACCAGACGGCCCGGCAGCAGGTGAAGCTGGCGGGCCGGCGCACTGGCATGCAGTGGCACTCGGCGGGTCGGAGCGGCCACGGCCCGCCAGCCAAGTGATAGCCGTGGCTCACGCCCGCCCCGTGGCTGCTGTGCAGCTGAGCGAGCTGCAACGGCGCTGCCAAGCCCTGGAGATCGAGGTGCAGGCGGCGCATGATGTGGACAAGGAGCGGCAGCTGCACATTGCCAGGCACGCCCGCGGGCAGCTGCCTGCCTCTGCTGTCCAGCAATGGCTGCACAGCCTGGTGATGCCTGGACCTGGGCGCGCTGTTGTGCTGTGCTTGCTGCTGGCTCAGGAGCCTGGACCCCAGGTCGACCCCAGAATCCAAGGGGGGAATGGAGGGAGGCTGGGCCAGCAGGTCGATGTGACGCGCACGCCCCCATTCCATAGCCATTAAATGCCGGCCGGCCCCAGGTGGCTGCAGCTTCCCACTGGCTGCACCGCTGCTGGTGACCCGCAGGCTGCGCAAGGCTCTGGACCTGCGGGCCTCGGAGCTGCTGTCGGAAGCAGAGGAACAGGAGGCGGAGGCGGGGCTGACCAGCCGGCTCATGTATGCGCTGTCAGGTGGGCGGCCGGGGTGGCGGCTCGTGTGCATGCTGTCAGGTATGCAGCTGCGAGTCCGGCTCATGCATGCAGCATGCGCTGTCAGGTGGGGCTCACAGCGCGAATCACGCTTGCCGGCCCGGTTTGCAGAGAGCCGAGACGAGAGCGTGCAGATGGCCGGCCAGCTGTCGCAGGCCAAGGCGGAGCGGCGCAAAGCCGAGGCAGCTGCCCGGCAGCTGCGCGGAGAGTTGGAGACGCTGCAGGTGCTGACTGCAGCAGCCAGCGTGCACTGCATTTTTTGCAGCAGCTGCCTACAGCTGCCTATCAGCCGGCCTGGTTCGCTGCACGAACCACATCAAGCCACGTGCCATCGTCACAGGCATGCGCACCCAATAAACCGCTGTCGTTGCTTGGGTGCATTGCTGTGGTGCAGGCGCTGCGCGCAGAATCAGACAGCGCTGCCGGGCTGCTGAGGGAGCACGTTGCCCGGCTACAGGTGCTGCCATGGCCTGGGGGCTCGGGAGCCTGCCTTGCACTGCTGTGGTGACCCTTGCCGTCACCTCATCCCTCTGCAGACCCGCTGCTGTCTCAGCTGCCCCTCCCCCCATCCTCCCCCATTCCTGATGCCCACAAACACGCGCTGGTGCACGCAGGCTCAGGTGCAGCATGGAGACCAGTCGCGGCAGGACCTGCGCAAAGAGCTGCAGGCTGCTCAGGCAGCAGCGGAGCGCATGGCTGGCGAGAAGGCTGCAGCACAGGAGGCGGCCTGCAGTGCCCGGGAGGAGGCAGAAGCAGCCCAAGCGGCGCTGGAGGTGGCAGCCAGGTGGCTCCCTGCCCAGCCTGGCTGGCGGCTTAGGGTTTAGGGTTAGGCGCATACAATTCACGGACAAGCGTGTGCACACACACTCCTGCCTTGTGCGCCCCACAGGAGCGCCTCAAACCCCGTCCGATTGCCTGCTGCAGGAAGCATGCGGACGCAATCGCGGCGGCGCGGGCGCAGGGTGCAGACGCCGCACGCCAAGCCGCGGGCCAGGTGGCCCAGGAGCGGGCTCACGCGTCACAGCGCGAGGCCCAGCTGCAGCAGCAGGCCCAGCGGTCCCAGGCGCAGCTGACGCAGCGCGTGGGCGAGCTGCAGCGCGCTCTGGAGGCGTTGACGCAGGAGCGCAGCGCGCAGCAGGGGCGGCTGGTGGTGAGTGGGTGCTCGGGTGCCTGGCGTGCCCACGTGTCAGGCCCTACCAGGGTGTAGGCATCCAGTTGCTGGCTCTAGGGCATGCGGGCTGGTGGCTACAGGAGATATCAAGTTTTAGCCACCTCCGTACCCTCCCAACTGCCTGGATCGGTTGAGAGTCCTTGGCATGATCGCTTCATGTTGTGTGCTGTGCTGCGCAGGCCCAGGATGCACAGCTGCAGCAGGCAGGGCAGCGGGAAGCTGACCTGCAGCACCAGGTGGGTGGGAAGCTGGGGTGCACCTGGTGGGGAGGCTGGCAGGCCACACCGATGGGGCCTGACGCGGACGCTGCAACCACCTGGCCCCACAGTTTGCTCCCTGCAGGGAGCCCCTCTGCTACACGGTCAATTGACCCCTGGCTGTGGTGCCCATGCCCGCAGGTCACGGTGCTGCAGGCGCGCCTGCCTGCCAGCGGCGCGCGCGTGCAGCCGCTCGACCCCCAGCAGGCCAGCAGGGCAGCCGCAACCGCCGCCACAGCGGCGGCGCAGGTCAGCAGCCTGGAGCAGCAGCTGTCCTCCGCCCAGGCCAGCCTGCGTGTGCTGCGTGGCGAGCGCGACCAGCTGCAGCAGCGGCTGGAGCAGGCGGTGGCGGATGCAGAGGGGGGCCTGGGGACGGAGAGGCGGGCGCGGGAGGTGCTGCGCGCGCAGCTGGCCACGGCGCAGGAGGCGGCGCAGTTGGCCACGCAGGTGGGCGGGCGCGGGGGCGGGCGCGGGGCTTGTTGGGGTGCATGGTGATGCAGGTGGAGGGGTGCAGGTGACCGCACCCCTCCCTGCCGACGGATGCGCTGCGGCGCGCCTCCATTCTTAACGTGCTGCCGCCTTGCCTGCTAGCTTGACGCATGGATTGCTGATGCTGTGGACCTGGCCTGCAGGAGGCGGCAGACCTGCGCCAGCAGCTGTCGGAGCAGAAACAGGCCATGCAGCGGCTGGGGCGGTCCAAGGTGCTTGGCTTGCCCTGCACAGTGCGCTCCCGTGGGCAGATAGATGCCAGGTCGCTGTCATGGAGCTAGCTGTGCTGTGTGCTGTGACCTGCCACATTCATTACTCATGCAGACAGCAGCTTGACGTTGACGCCATGTTTGCTGCACCGTCGTCTGCAGGCCCAGCTGCAGCAGGACATGCTGGGTCAGATCGCCAGCGTGCGCGCCAAGCTGCAGCAAGCCGACGCCGACGCCAGCAGCAGCCAGCTGAAGCAGCTGTCTCCCTACAGGCCGGCACCTGCGGCGGCGCAGCAGCAGCGGCAGCAGCGGTCGTCAGCCAGCGGCAAGGCGCCTGGGCAGCACCCAAGCAGGCCCGCCGGCAGCGGCACGAGGTCGGCAGGCCAGGCAGCATCCAGCCACCCGGCCTCGGCGTCAGCGGCTTCCCAGCACTCGGCCATGGCTGCAGCCTCGGCCTCGGCCTCAGGCGCCTCCCACACGCCAGCATCCCAGCAGTACGCCTCAGCCGGCAGCAGCCCTCCCCGCCCGGGCAGCGGTGGCGGCCCCAGCGTGCCCGCAGAGCAGCAGGCGCCGCAGGTCGCCAGCCCGGGCGCAGGTACCCACCAGCTGCCGGGCGCAGGCTTCGTAGTCAACCCCCTGTTTGACTCAATGGAGCCCTTCTCGCCCTCCTTGGCTGAGCTGGCCAGCCAGCAGCGCCAGCAGCAGCGGCAGGCACCCGGTGCCGCCTCAAGGGGCGTCGATGCTGCAGACCCCTATTCCCTGCCTGTGTCAGCAGAGCCCAGCGGCAGCTCGCTGCGGGCGCTGCTGGGCATTGGCGATGAGGTGCCAGACCAGGGGCGTGCCGATCTGGCAGCGGACAGGCCGCCGGGGCAGCACGAGGCTGCAGGACAGCACCAGCTGCAGCCTGCGCCGGAGCCGGCAGCTGCGTCTGCACGTGCGCACGCGCCACAGCCGCCACGCGAGCAGAAACAGCAGCAGCAGCAGCCGCCGCGTCCCAAGCTGTCTGCGGACGTGCGCCAGGCCAGCAGCCGCCTGGCAGCTGCTCGTGCCACGCTGCAGAGCTTGAAGGCAGGGAACCTGGCACGCGCGCTGTCTCACAGGGCTGCCATGACCGACTCCAGTGAGCAGCAACAGGCGTCTCCGTCCCAGCAGCAGTCGTTGAGCCGGCTCAGCAGCTACAACAGCATTGCCAGCGGGGGTGGCATGGCGGCCGGCAAGAGTTTGGTGCCTGCGTCGGCGGCGGCAGCCCGCACGCAGTCGCCCGTGCAGCAGGTAGCTGCCCTGCAGCTGCCGGGCAGATACGGGGACGATGGTCTCATGTCACCCCCCTCGACCGGCAGGAGCAGGCAGCAACAGCAGCGCCAGCACCAGCAGGCTCGGCAGCCAGCAGCTGCGGAGCAGCTGCGCCCGCTGCCCATGCAAAGCCTGGAGGGCGCCGCCAGGGGTGCTGCCTGGGCAGCGGATGCGGGGGGTGGTGAGCCCATGACACTGGAGCAGCTGGCAGCCATGGACTCGGAGCTCATGCTGGCATGACCGCCCCGTTTGGCTGGCTCACAGGTGTGGAGCGTTGTTGTTTTGCCATCACACCATGACTGAGTCAGCGTGATCAGTGCAGATTCGCAGCCACGATTTTCTGAGATGCTACAGCAGCGTGGGCAATTTTTGCAAGGACAAGACGATTGAATGATGTTGGGGGCGGCTATTTCGATTTCGGGCATGGCTGAGAGCTCTGATGCTTCCGGCCCACCACCGGTCTCCCATCACGATGTAAGACGACCCTACCACCTGGTAGGGATTGCCCCGCTGGTCTTGCGCCTTGCAGCGGATTTTCCAGCCCTCTCCCCCCACACCCCGACTATAAACATACGACGCTTTTCAGCGCCGCCCTTCCCCTCCCACCATCATCCGTGAAGTTTGTGCGGGGAGGGCCGAAGGGCAGGCCTGGGTTGCAACGGCAGGACTGGTGCCGCATCCTCCCGCCCCCCCCATCAGCCCCGCCCTGCTGATCCACAGCCGTAGACTGCCGTCGTCAGGCTGCGCCAGTGCATGCCAGCATCTTGCTGGCTGCGAAGATCAGGTCCTGCGCAGGCCCCCAGGTGCGCGGGGATGGGGCAGCGCCGAGCGCTTTGACCCTCAGTCAACGGCTGCGGCGAGCGAGCGGGCGCGCCGGCAGCGGGGGCGCCCCACCACCCCCGGCCACAACTGCAAGGCATGCGGCCACCAGTGCTGCTGGTGATGACCGGCGAGTGATGGGGACGCCCACTGCGACCGAGCAGCATGCCCCGGGCACTCGACGTACTTGGGTGGCAGGTGCTGGTTGCCCAGCTTT
>Ga0315905_10006949_pt1 | contig 11489 bp, 4 predicted proteins | sample LakEriMetagenome_5_FD_203522 | JGI IMG/M metagenome (GOLD analysis project Ga0315905, IMG submission 203522) | Freshwater fungal communities from buoy surface, Lake Erie, Ohio, United States - Buoy 4 MA121 | ecosystem: Environmental > Aquatic > Freshwater > Lake | place: USA: Lake Erie, Ohio...
AGACCTACGGTGCCCCGTTGCGCGTCAAAGTCCGCCTGGTCATTTACGATCGCGAGTCGTCCAACAAGGCCGTCAAATACGTCAAGGAACAGGAAGTGTTCATGGGCGATCTGCCGCTGATGACCGGCAACGCCACCTTCATCATCAACGGTACCGAACGCGTTATCGTGTCCCAACTGCACCGCAGCCCGGGCGTGTTCTTCGACCATGACCGCGGCAAGACCCACAGCTCGGGCAAACTGCTGCATTCGGCCCGCGTGATTCCGTACCGCGGTTCCTGGCTGGATTTCGAATTCGACGCCAAGGACTGCGTATTCACCCGCATCGACCGTCGCCGCAAGCTGCCGGTCACCATTCTGCTGCGCGCCCTGGGTTACAACAACGAACAGATCCTGAACCACTTCTTCGAAATCAACACCTTCCACATTTCCAAAAAGGACGGCGTTGAACTGGAGCTGGTTGCCGAGCGTCTGCGCGGCGAAACCCTGAACTTCGATCTCGTGGTGAAAGGCGAGGTCGTGGTCGAAGCCGGCAAGCGTATCACCGCACGTCATGTGAAGGATCTCGAGAAAAAGAACATCGCAACCCTGGAAGTGCCGGACGATTACCTGATCGGCCGCATCCTGTCGCATGATGTCATCGACGCCGCCACCGGTGAATTGATTGCCACTGCCAACGATGAGCTGGACGAAGCCAAGCTGGCCAAGCTGCGCAAGCACAACATCGCGACCATCGGAACGCTCTGGGTCAACGATCTTGACCGCGGCCCCTACATTTCCAATACCCTGCGCATCGATCCTTCGAAAACGCAGCTGGAAGCCCTGGTTGAAATCTACCGGATGATGCGCCCGGGTGAGCCGCCGACCAAGGACGCAGCGCAGAACTTGTTCTATAACCTGTTCTTCACCTTCGAACGCTACGATCTGTCCTCGGTCGGCCGCATGAAGTTCAACCGCCGTGTCGGCCGCAAGGAAGTCACCGGCGCCGAAGTGCTTTACGATTTCCAGTATTTCAGCGAGCGCAGCGACGAAACCGCCAAGGGACTGGTTGCCAAATACGGCAAGACCTCCGATATCTTGGAAGTCATCAACACCCTGTGTGAAATCCGCAATGGCCGTGGCGTCACCGACGATATCGACCATCTGGGCAACCGCCGCGTGCGTTCGGTCGGTGAAATGGCCGAAAACGTGTTCCGCGTCGGTCTGGTCCGCGTCGAACGTGCCGTCAAAGAACGTCTGTCGATGGCCGAAGCCGACGATCTGTCGCCGCAGGAGCTGATCAACGCCAAACCGGTTGCCGCCGCACTGAAGGAATTCTTCGGCTCGTCGCAGCTGTCGCAGTTCATGGATCAGAACAACCCGCTGTCGGAAGTCACCCACAAACGCCGCGTTTCGGCCCTTGGCCCGGGTGGTCTGACCCGCGAACGCGCCGGCTTCGAAGTGCGCGACGTTCACCCGACCCACTACGGCCGCGTCTGCACCATCGAAACGCCGGAAGGCCCGAACATCGGCCTGATCAACTCCCTGGCGGTGTATGCCCGTTCCAACAAGTACGGCTTCCTGGAAACCCCGTACCGTAAAGTCGAAAACGGCATCGTGACCGACAAGGTCGAGTTCCTGTCCGCGATTGAAGAATACGAATACGCCATCGCCCAGGCCAATGCCGAGCTGGATGCAAAAGGCAAGTTCAAGAACGAATACGTGACCTGCCGCTACCAGGCCGATACCCTGCTGAAACCGCCGTCGGAAATCCAGTACATGGACGTTTCGCCGATGCAGTCGGTCTCGGTGGCTGCGGCCCTGGTGCCGTTCATCGAGCACGATGACGCCAACCGCGCCCTGATGGGTGCGAACATGCAACGCCAGGCCGTTCCGACCCTGCGCAGCCAGAAGCCGCTGGTCGGCACCGGCATCGAACGCGCCGTGGCCCGCGACTCCGGCGTGACCGTAAACGCCCTGCGCGGCGGTGTGGTCGACCAGGTCGATGCCGCCCGCATCGTGGTGCGTGCCAATGAAAAGGAAATCGGCGCCAATGACGCCGGTGTCGATATCTACAATCTGGTGAAATACACCCGTTCCAACCAGAACACCTGCATCAACCAGCGTCCGCTGGTGCGCGTCGGTGACCGCATCGAGCGCGGCGACGTGCTGGCTGACGGCCCGTCGACCGATATCGGTGAACTGGCTCTGGGTCAGAACATGCTGGTCGCGTTCATGCCCTGGAACGGTTACAACTTCGAAGACTCCATTCTGCTTTCCGAGCGCGTGGTCGAAGAAGACCGTTACACCACCATCCACATCGAAGAACTGACCGTTGCCGCCCGTGACACCAAGTTGGGACCGGAGGAAATTTCCGCCGATATCCCGAACGTGTCGGAAAGCGCGCTCGGCCGTCTGGATGAGTCCGGCGTGGTCTACATCGGCGCTGAAGTTCGTGCCGGCGACATCCTGGTCGGCAAGGTCACCCCGAAAGGCGAAAGCCAGCTGACTCCGGAAGAAAAACTGCTGCGCGCCATCTTCGGCGAAAAGGCGTCGGATGTTAAGGACAGCTCGCTGCGGGTTCCGCCGGGCATGGACGGCACCGTCATCGACGTTCAGGTGTTCACCCGCGACGGCGTCGAGAAGGACAAGCGCGCCAAGCAGATCGAAGATGCCGAAGTCAAGAGCGTCAAGAAGGACTTCGACGACCAGTTCCGCATCCTCGAAGGCGCCATCTACAGCCGTCTGGATTCTCAGCTGATCGGCCGTGTCGCCAACGGCGGCCCGAACGGTCTGAAGAAAGGCACCGAAATCACCAAGGAATATCTGGCCGGCCTGAAAAAGGACGAGCGCTTCGACATCCGCATGAAGGAAGAAGAAGCCGTCGATTTCCTCGACAACGCCAAGAAGCAGATCGAAGCCCACAAGGCCGAGTTCGAAAAACGCTTCCAGGACAAGCGCCGCAAAATCACCCAGGGCGACGATCTGCCGCCGGGCGTGCTGAAGACCGTCAAGGTCTACGTCGCCGTCAAGCGCCGCATCCAGCCGGGCGACAAGATGGCCGGCCGTCACGGTAACAAGGGCGTGGTCTCGATGATCAAGCCGGTGGAAGACATGCCGTACATGGTTGACGGCAAGACCGTGGACATCCTGCTCAATCCGCTGGGCGTGCCGAGCCGGATGAACATCGGCCAGATTCTGGAAGTGCACCTGGGCTGGGCTGCCAAAGGCCTGGGCCAGAAGATCCAGAAGATGCTGGACGACCAGCGCAAGGTCGAAGACCTGCGCAAGTTCCTCGACCAGATCTACAACCACGACAAGACAACCAATGGCGTCCGCGTCGACTTGACCAAGTTCACCGACAAGGAGCTTCTGCGTCTGGCCGGTAACCTGACTGACGGCGTGCCGATGGCGACTCCGGTGTTCGACGGTGCCGCCGAGTCGGAAATCAAGTCCATGCTGAAGTTGGCCGATCTGCCGGAATCCGGTCAGGCCCAGCTGTTCGACGGCCGTACCGGCGAAGCATTCGATCGCCCGGTCACCGTCGGTTACATGCACATGCTGAAGCTGAACCACCTGGTCGACGACAAGATGCACGCCCGTTCGACCGGACCGTACTCCCTGGTTACCCAGCAGCCGCTGGGCGGCAAGGCGCAGTTCGGCGGCCAGCGCTTCGGCGAAATGGAAGTCTGGGCGTTGGAGGCCTATGGTGCCGCCTACACCCTGCAGGAAATGCTGACGGTGAAATCCGACGACGTCCAAGGCCGCAACGCGATGTACAAGAACATCGTCGACAGCGAGCACGAAACCGTCGCCGGCATTCCGGAGTCGTTCAATGTGCTGGTCAAGGAAATCCGTTCCTTGGGCATCAACATCGAGCTTGACGAGAAATAATCGCCGAAAAGAACAGGACCCGGGGCCTTGTCCGAGATAAGGCCCCACCATTTGGAGACAACCATGAAAGATTTGCTTAATCTGTTCAACCAGCAGCGCCAGACCCTCGAATTCGACGGCATCAAGATCGCGCTGGCCTCGCCGGACATGATCCGTTCCTGGTCCTTCGGCGAAGTCAAAAAGCCGGAAACCATCAATTACCGCACCTTCAAGCCGGAGCGTGACGGCCTGTTCTGCGCCGCCATCTTCGGGCCGATCAAGGACTACGAATGCCTGTGCGGCAAGTACAAGCGCATGAAGCACCGCGGCGTGGTCTGCGAAAAGTGCGGCACCGAAGTGACCCTGACCAAAGTGCGCCGCGAGCGCATGGGCCACATCGAACTGGCCAGCCCGACCGCCCATATCTGGTTCCTGAAGTCGCTGCCGTCGCGCATCGGTTTGATGCTGGACATGACCCTGCGCGATATCGAACGCGTGCTGTACTTCGAAGCCTATGTGGTGATCGAGCCGGGTTTGACCCCGCTTGACCGCGGTCAGTTGCTGACCGAAGAGCAGTACATGGAAGCCCAGGCTGAGCATGGCGATGAATTCGAAGCCAAGATGGGTGCCGAAGCGGTACACCAGCTGCTGTCGACCATCGACCTGCACGCCGAAGTCATCCGTCTGAAGGAAGAAATCAGCAGCACCAACTCCGATACCAAGCAAAAACGCCTGACCAAACGCATCAAGCTGGTCGAGTCCTTCATCGAGTCCGGCAATCGTCCGGAGTGGATGGTGCTGACCGTGCTGCCGGTGCTGCCGCCGGATCTGCGTCCGTTGGTCCCCCTAGATGGCGGCCGTTTCGCAACCTCCGATCTCAACGATCTGTATCGCCGCGTGATCAACCGCAACAACCGACTGCACCGTCTGCTGGAACTGAGCGCACCGGACATCATCGTCCGCAACGAAAAACGCATGCTGCAGGAATCGGTCGATGCCCTGATGGACAACGGCCGCCGTGGCCGCGCCATCACCGGCACCAACAAGCGTCCGCTGAAATCGCTGGCCGACATGATCAAAGGCAAGCAAGGTCGCTTCCGCCAGAATCTGCTCGGCAAGCGCGTCGACTACTCAGGCCGTTCGGTCATCGTGGTCGGTCCGACCTTGCGTCTGCACGAGTGCGGGCTGCCGAAGAAAATGGCGCTGGAACTGTTCAAGCCCTTCATCTTCGCCAAACTGCAGCGTCAGGGCATCGCCACTACCATCAAAGCCGCCAAGAAGCTGGTTGAGCGCGAAGAAGCCGTGGTCTGGGACATCCTGGAAGACGTCATCCGCGAACATCCGGTGCTGCTGAACCGCGCACCGACCCTTCACCGTCTGGGCATCCAGGCGTTCGAGCCGGTGCTGGTCGAAGGCAAGGCCATCCAGCTGCATCCGCTGGTCTGTACCGCATTCAACGCCGACTTCGACGGTGACCAGATGGCCGTTCACGTGCCGCTGAGCCTCGAAGCCCAGTTGGAAGCGCGCGCCCTGATGATGTCGTCGAACAACATTCTGTCGCCGGCCAACGGCGAGCCGATCATCGTGCCGTCGCAGGACGTCGTGCTCGGTCTGTATTACATGACCCGCGCCCTCGAAGGCAAGCAGGGCGAAGGCATGATCTTCGCTAACGTTGCCGAAGTCAAACGCGCCTATGACAACAAGGTGGTTGAACTGCACGCCAAGGTCAAAGTCCGTCTGCAACGCGACGAGATGAACGATGCCGGTGAGCTGATCGCGACCAAGGCCGTGGTGGAAACCAGCGTGGGCCGTGCCCTGCTGGCTGACATCCTGCCGAAAGGCCTGCCTTTCGCCTACGCCAACACCGAGCTGACCAAGAAAAACATCAGCCGCCTGATCAACACCTCGTACCGCATGCTCGGCCTGAAACCGACGGTGATTTTCGCCGACAAGCTGATGTACACCGGCTTCGCTTTCGCGACCAAAGCCGGCGTCTCGGTCGGCATCAACGACATGATCATTCCGGATGAGAAGAAAACCCTTCTGGCCGAAGCCGAGAAGGAAGTTCTGGAAATCCAGGAACAGTATCAACAGGGTCTGGTCACCGCCGGCGAACGCTACAACAAAGTGGTCGACATCTGGTCGCGTGCCAATGAACGCATCGCCAAGGCGATGATGGACACCATCGGCTGGGAGAAGGTCCAGAACGCCAAGGGCGAGACCATCACCCAGAAGTCGATGAACTCGATTTACATCATGGCCGACTCCGGCGCCCGCGGTTCGCAGGCACAGATCCGCCAGCTGGCCGGTATGCGCGGCCTGATGGCCAAGCCGGATGGCTCGATCATCGAGACGCCGATTACCGCGAACTTCCGCGAAGGTCTGAACGTGCTTCAGTACTTCATCTCGACCCACGGTGCGCGTAAAGGTCTGGCCGATACCGCGCTGAAGACCGCGAACTCGGGCTACCTGACCCGTCGTCTGGTCGATGTGGCGCAGGATGTGGTGGTGACCGAAGTCGACTGCGGCACCAAGGCCGGTCTGACCATGACTCCGATCGTGGAAGGTGGCGATGTCGTCGAACCGCTGCGCGACCGCGTTCTGGGCCGCGTCGTGGCTGAAGACGTGTTCCTGCCGGGCAATGATGAGGATCCGATCGTCACCCGCAATACCCTGCTTGATGAAGGCTGGGTCGACAAACTCGAAGCCGGCGGCGTGCAGACCATCAAGGTCCGCTCGTCCATTACCTGCGAAAGCGCTTTCGGAGTCTGCTCCATGTGCTATGGCCGCGATCTGGGCCGTGGTCACCTGGTCAACATCGGTGAAGCCGTCGGCGTGGTCGCCGCGCAATCGATCGGCGAGCCGGGTACGCAGCTGACCATGCGGACCTTCCATATCGGTGGTGCCGCATCGCGTGCCGCCGCCATCGACAACGTGACCGTCAAAACCACCGGTTCGGTCAAGTTCAACAACCTGAAATACGTGACCCATGCCGACGGCCACCTGGTCGCGGTATCGCGTTCGGGTGAAATCTCGGTACTCGATCCGACCGGCCGCGAGCGCGAGCGTTACAAGCTGCCTTACGGTGCCAACATTTCGGTCAAGGACGGCGCCCAGGTCAAATCCGGCCAGACCGTGGTCAAATGGGATCCGCATAACCACCCGATCGTGTCGGAAGTCGCCGGTTTCGTGAAGTTCGTCGATTTCGTCGACGGCGTCACCGTGATCGAGAAGACCGACGACCTGACCGGTCTGGCTTCGCTGGAAATCACCGATCCGAAGCGCCGGGGCGGGCAGGGCAAGGACCTTCGTCCGATCGTGCGCATCGTGGACGCCAAAGGCAACGACCTGAGCATCCCGGGTACCGATCTGCCGGCCCAGTACATGCTGCCGCCGCGTTCGATCGTGAACCTGCATGATGGCGAGAAAGTCGGCGTCGGCGACGTCATCACCAAAGTGCCGCAGGAAGCCTCGAAAACCCGCGACATCACCGGTGGTCTGCCGCGCGTGGCCGACCTGTTCGAAGCCCGCAAGCCGAAGGATGCCGCCATCATGGCCGAAGTCTCCGGTATCGTGAGCATGGGCAAGGAAACCAAAGGTAAACAGCGCCTGATCATCACTGATCTGGAAGGCAACGAGCACGAAGAGCTGATTCCGAAGTACCGCCAGATCGCCGTGTTCGAAGGCGAGCATGTCGAGAAGGGCGAAATCATCGTGGACGGCGAGCCGAATCCGCAGGATATTCTGCGTCTGAAAGGCGTCGAAGAACTGGCCGCCTATCTGGTCAAGGAAATCCAGGACGTGTACCGTCTGCAGGGCGTCAAGATCAACGACAAGCACATCGAGACCATTACCCGTCAGATGCTGCGCAAGGTCGAAATCCTCGATGCCGGCGACAGCAAGTTCATGGCCGGCGAGCAGGTCGAGAAGATCCGTGCTTTGGAAGAAAACGTCAAGTTGAACGCAAATAACAGCATTTTGCCGAAGTTTACCCCCGTTTTGCTGGGTATTACCAAGGCCTCGCTGGCTACGGAATCGTTCATTTCGGCCGCTTCCTTCCAGGAAACCACCCGCGTGTTGACCGATGCCGCCGTCCGCGGCACCCACGATGCGCTGCGCGGCCTGAAGGAAAACGTCATTGTCGGCCGCCTGATTCCGGCCGGTACCGGTCTGGCGTACCACAACCAACGCCGCCGCGATCACGCCCAGATCAGCGACAGCGAACTGGAAGTTCTGGCCGCACCGCTGGCTTCGGCCGAGGGCGAGGAAGTGGTCGGCGAAACCGTCGAGTAAGACACCCCGGGCGGCCTCGGCCGCCCGTCCAAAAGCCGCATGGATGCGGCTCGCGTTACCGCCAGGGATTGGGGGATTGTTCAGTTGTCAGGTTTGACAACGGCAGCAATACAATTTATACTTTTCCGTCTATTCTGGCCGGGCTCCCGGTCAGTCCTTTTTGTTTCGCAGGATTTATATCAAATGGCGACTGTTAATCAACTGGTCCGCAAGCCGCGCCAGTCCAATACGTACAAAAGCGCTTCCCCGGCCCTGGCGAACTGCCCGCAACGCCGTGGCGTCTGCACCCGCGTCTACACCACGACTCCGAAGAAGCCGAACTCGGCCCTGCGTAAAGTGGCGAAAGTGCGCTTGACCAATGGTTTCGAGGTCATCAGCTATATCGGTGGCGAAGGCCACAATCTGCAGGAACACAGCGTCGTGCTGATTCGCGGCGGCCGTGTCAAAGATCTGCCGGGTGTGCGTTACCACACCGTGCGCGGTTCGTTGGATGCTTCCGGTGTCGCCAAGCGCCGCCAGAGCCGTTCCAAATACGGCGCCAAGCGTCCGAAGTAATCCTGCCGGCATCTGCCAGCAACATTCATCTCATTTTTTAAATTAAGGCACTAAACATGTCACGTAAAGGTTCCCCCGGTACCCGCTCGGTCCTTCCTGATCCGAAGCACGGAAGCCAAATGATCGCCCGCTTCATCAACATGGTGATGGTCAGCGGCAAGAAATCCGTCGCCGAAAAAATCGTCTACGGCGCAATGGACGTCATCGGCCAGAAAAACGCCGATTCCCTGGCGCTGGTCGAGAAGGCCCTGAGCAACGTCGCTCCGGCGGTCGAAGTGAAGTCCCGTCGTGTCGGCGGCGCCACGTATCAGGTTCCGGTTGAAGTCCGTGCCACCCGCCGTACCGCCTTGGCGATGCGTTGGGTCATCGAGTCCGCCCGTAAGCGCGGCGAAAACACCATGCCTGCGAAACTTGCCGGCGAACTGCTGGAAGCTTCCGAAAACCGCGGCGGTGCCGTGAAGAAACGCGAAGAGACCCACCGCATGGCGGAAGCCAACAAAGCGTTCTCCCATTTCCGCTGGTAATTTTCGAGAAGGAATCTCATCGTGGCACGTACCACCCCAATTGATCGTTATCGCAACTTCGGCATCATGGCTCACATCGATGCCGGCAAGACCACCACCACTGAACGCATTCTGTTCTACACCGGCGTGAACCACAAAATCGGTGAAGTGCATGATGGCGCAGCCACTATGGACTGGATGGAGCAGGAGCAGGAGCGCGGCATCACCATTACATCCGCAGCCACGACCTGTTTCTGGTCGGGCATGGACAAGTCGATGCAGCAGCATCGCTTCAACATCATCGACACCCCCGGACACGTGGACTTCACCATCGAAGTCGAGCGCTCCCTGCGCGTGCTTGACGGCGCGGTGTTCGTGCTGTGCGCCGTCGGCGGCGTGCAGCCGCAGTCCGAGACCGTCTGGCGCCAGGCTTCCAAGTACTCCGTGCCGCGTCTGGCCTTCGTCAACAAGATGGACCGCACCGGTGCCAACTTCTTCAAGGTCGTCGAGCAGCTGAAATCGCGTCTGGGTGCCTATCCGGTCCCGATGCAGATGCCGATCGGCGCCGAAGAGAACTTCGAAGGCGTGGTCGATCTGCTGAAAATGAAAGCGATCATCTGGGACATGTCCAACAACGGCACGACCTTCACCTATGGCGAGATTCCGGCCCATCTGGCTGATGAATGCAAGAGCATGCGTGAATTCATGGTTGAAGCCGCTGCCGAAGCCTCCGAAGACCTGATGAACACCTATCTGGAAAACGGCGAACTGTCGGAAGCCCAGATCATGGAAGGCATCCGTGCCCGTACGCTGACCTGCGAAATCATTCCGATGTTCGCCGGTACCGCCTTCAAGAACAAAGGCGTCCAGGCCATGCTCGACGCCGTCGTGCATTACCTGCCGTCGCCGGACAACCGTCCGCCGGTCAAGGGAATCGACGAGAAAGAGCAGGAAGCCATCCGCAAGGTCGGCGACAAAGAGCCGTTCTCTGCCTTGGCATTCAAGATCATGACCGACCCGTTCGTGGGTTCGCTGACCTTCTTCCGCGTCTACTCCGGCACCCTGAATGCAGGCGACCAGGTGTATAACCCGGTCAAGAGCAAGAAAGAGCGCATCGGCCGTATTCTGCAGATGCATGCCAATGAGCGCGAGGAAATCAAAGAAGTGCTTTCCGGCGACATCGCCGCTGCCGTGGGTCTGAAAGACGTCACCACCGGTGACACCTTGTGCTCCATGGACCACGTCATTACGCTCGAGCGCATGATCTTCCCGGAGCCCGTCATTTCGATGGCGGTCGAACCGAAGACCAAAGCTGACCAGGAAAAAATGGGTATCGCCCTCGGCCGTCTGGCCCAGGAAGATCCGTCGTTCCGCGTCCGTACCGATGAAGAATCCGGTCAAACCATCATCTCCGGCATGGGCGAGTTGCATCTGGAAATCCTGGTTGACCGCATGAAGCGCGAGTTCAACGTGGAAGCAAACGTCGGCAAGCCGCAGGTTGCTTACCGTGAAGCCATCCGCAAGGCCGTCAAGCAGGAAGGCAAGTTCGTTCGCCAGTCCGGCGGTCGTGGTCAATATGGCCACATCGTGATCGAGATGGAACCGCAGGAACGCGGTGCCGGTTATTCGTTCGAGAACGCCATCGTCGGTGGCGTGGTTCCGAAAGAATACGTGACTGCTGCCGACAAGGGTATCCAGGAAGCCATGAAGAACGGCGTTCTGGCCGGCTTCCCGGTTGTTGATATCAAAATCCGTGCCGTCGATGGTTCTTACCACGACGTCGACTCCAACGAAATGGCGTTCAAAGTCGCCGGCTCGATGGCGTTCAAGGAAGCGTTCAACAAAGCCAACCCGGCGTTGCTCGAACCGATCATGAAAGTCGAAGTGGTTACCCCGGAAGACTACATGGGTGACGTGATGGGCGATCTTTCCCGTCGTCGCGGCCTGTTGCAGGGTTCTGATGACACGCCGTCCGGCAAGGTCATCAACGCCATGGTTCCGCTGGGTGAAATGTTCGGTTACGCCACTGCGATGCGCTCCATGTCGCAGGGCCGCGCAACCTTCACTATGGAATTCGATCACTATGCCGAGGCGCCGACCAATATCGCCGAAGCCGTGATGAAAAAATCTTAATTTATTGAATATTAAGGATTAACTGATATGTCAAAAGGTAAGTTCGAACGTACCAAGCCCCACGTGAACGTGGGCACCATCGGCCACGTGGATCATGGCAAGACCACGCTGACTGCAGCCCTGACGAAGGTCGGCGCGGAGCGTTTCGGCGGCG
>Ga0315905_10006950_pt1 | contig 11488 bp, 8 predicted proteins | sample LakEriMetagenome_5_FD_203522 | JGI IMG/M metagenome (GOLD analysis project Ga0315905, IMG submission 203522) | Freshwater fungal communities from buoy surface, Lake Erie, Ohio, United States - Buoy 4 MA121 | ecosystem: Environmental > Aquatic > Freshwater > Lake | place: USA: Lake Erie, Ohio...
AAAGTGTATTGTTGTCGCCGCCGTTCTTAATTCTTAAAGTATAATTACCGGGGAGTAGTGTGTCGCTTAAAATCAGTGAAAGGGTGTCTGTATCAAAACCAGTATTGCATCCGCCCGATTCGCATCTGAAGCCACTAACAAAAGAAACAGTAGGATTGGTAATTAGGGCCCCTGTATTGTCTAGAATTTCAAACTCCAGATTATCGCGACGCGATATACTGCTACACATTATTTTCTTGTTGAATTTCAATCCTATTCGTGTTCCGTCGCAAAGGTCTGCTGTGATTTTTGAAATTGCAGGTGGTGTGTTGTCAGTGATATTGTCTCTTCCAATGTCAAATGAAAGTACATAGCCGCTCTGTGTATCATCAAAATGGCTCACTAGTAATAAATATTCATGGCCTTGAATTAAATTGGGAGAAAGTGCGAAATTGGGTGCATTGTCTGTAGGAAATGAAGCACATTGAATGTAATTAACTCCTGTTAGAGATGCGCCTGTAAGCCCAGGTGTTCCCGCCCAGTTTCCGGTTACAACCAAAGTTGGATCTCTGAAAACATCCTGTATATTTCTGCCCGTGATATCGTACAATTGCCAGTCGTAATCGTCGCCGAGGTTATTGGGTGTTATGACAAAACTGATTGGACCGCTTGCATAACAGGTGAACTTGTACCAAAAGGGATTTTTGTCGGTGTAATTTACCGAAGATCCATCACTGCAACCCGGTACAATCAAATTAGAGGAGCTAAAAATAGGAACGGAGCTTTGGCTTAAGCCTCTTGTTCCGCAAACGGGAAGAGCAGTTTGGGGAACCTGCCCCAAAGTGATACAACTGTTTGATTTTGAGGTTTCTTGTGTATAGCCCAACAAAAAACAAAATAGGGATGTCAGTATTACCAACAATCTTTTCATAACAGAAACGAAGTTAAACAATTGAATGACAGTTAAAAAGACATTTGGTCAGCAATATATTTCAACAATTGTCAATTGATTTTGTTTTTGATTTCCTGCAATTTTAACAATGCTTCAACAGGTGTTAACCTGTTGATATCCATGTCGTTCAACAATTTACGAATTTCATCGAAGGTAATGGAGTGCGTATCAAAAATGCTCAGTTGCATTTTGGAGGGGTTGATTTCTTTGACGTTGTCATCAATGGAGTTGCCACGGTCTCTGCTTTCCTCCAGTTGCTTGAGTATTTCATTGGCTCTTCCTATTAAGGATGGAGGCATACCGGCCATTCGGGCTACGTGAATACCAAAACTATGAGTACTGCCCCCACGCGCAAGTTTTCTTAGAAAAATAATTTTATTTCCGGACTCTTTGTTTGTAATATGAAAGTTTTTTATGCGTTCAAACTTGTTTTCCAGTTCGTTAAGCTCATGGTAATGGGTTGCAAACAAAGTTTTTGGCGTAAAAGTCGATTCGTGAAGGTATTCGGCAATGCTCCATGCGATGGAGATACCATCGTAGGTTGAAGTGCCTCTTCCAATTTCATCTAAAATGATAAGGCTGTTGGAGGAAAGGTTGTTAATGATGCTTGCCGTTTCGTTCATCTCCACCATAAAGGTGCTTTCGCCACCACTTAGATTATCTGATGCGCCAACTCTGGTAAAAATCTTATCCGTAAGCGGTATTTTAGCATTTGACGCCGGAACAAAACTTCCCATGTGGGCCAATAGGGTTATGAGTGCAGTTTGCCTTAGAATAGCACTTTTACCACTCATGTTTGGCCCTGTTAAAATGATGATTTGCTGTTGTTCGGCATCTAGCAAAACATCATTGGTGATGTAACTTTCTCCAATGGGTAAATTTCTTTCAATTACCGGATGTCGGCTGTCTTTTAACTCCATTTCTTTACCAGTATGAACTTCCGGCTTTTTATAGCTCAGGTGTATTGCGTTTTCTGCAAAGCAAGTGAGACAGTCCAATATTGCCATGATCTGCCCGTTGATTTGCATAGGGGCGATATAATCCTGCAATTCGTTTAGCAGTTCCTGAAAAAGCTGTTGTTCTATCTGGTAGATTTTGTCTTCTGCGCCCAGAATTTTTTCTTCGTAAACTTTCAGTTCAGGGGTGATGTATCTTTCGGCATTGGTTAAAGTTTGCTTTCGAATCCAGGTTTCAGGTACTTTGTCTTTATGAACATTGGTCACTTCCAGGTAGTAGCCGAATACGTTGTTATAGCTGATCTTCAAAGATGAAATGCCCGTGTTGACGGATTCTTTTTGTTGGAGTTCCAGTAGATAGTTTTTTCCACCGCTGGAGATATTGCGCAACTCATCTAATTCTGCATGTATGCCATTTGCAATTAATCCGCCTTTATTGGCAGCCGCTGGTGGATTGTCAATGATGGTGTTGGTGATTTTATCCAAAATCAGTTGACAAGGATTCAATGCGTCAGACAATCTTTTCAAGTAATCATTGTTGCTTATGATGCATGCGCTTTTAAGCTGTATGGTTTGCTGGAGTCCTTTTGCTACCTGAAGTACTTCTCTCGGATTGATTTTTCGAAGTGGAATTTTTGCTGCAAGTCTTTCCACATCTCCGGCTTGTTTGATGTACTGACGGATTTGTTCTCTCTTCTCGGTAACGCTGATCAAATAATCAACAGCATTCAATCTTTCATTTATTCTCAGTAGGTCATTAAGGGGCATGAGCATCCATCTTTTCAGCAACCTTGCTCCCATGGGAGAGATAGTGTTGTTGATGGTCTGATAAAGCGTGTGTGCCTTTTCGTTATGACTGATGAGTTCCAGGTTTCTGATGGTGAACTGGTCCATCCACAGATGCTCTTCCTTATTGATTCTTTGAAGGGAGGAGATGTGCTGCAAATGGGGATGTTCGGTGTCTTTAAGGTAATGTAAAATGGCGCCGGATGCTACAATACCAAGGGGAAGATTGTCGATGCCAAATCCTTTAAGACTATGAGTTCCAAAGTGTTTCAGCAATATTTCCGCTGCATATTGGTCTGTAAAAATCCATTCGTCGAGCAAATAGGTAAAAAACGATTTTCCGAAACAGTCCTTGAAATGTTGTTGGTGGCTTCGTTGGAATATCACTTCGGCAGGTTGCATGCTTTGCAACAGTTTGTCGGCATAATCTTTATCGCCCTCGGCAATAAAAAATTCGCCGGTGGAAATGTCTAAAAAGGCTATTCCAATTTTATCTTGGTTGAAATGAAGCGCCGCTAAAAAATTATTGCTATTGTGCTCAAGTAATTTATCGTTTACTGCTACACCCGGAGTCACGAGTTCTGTTACGCCACGTTTTACAATTCCTTTGGTGGTTTTGGGATCTTCCAATTGATCGCAGATGGCTACCCGATAGCCTGCCTTCACCAATTTGTGTAAGTAAGTGTCAAGTGCATGATGAGGAAAGCCCGCCAACTCAAGCGAAGAGGCGTTGCCATTGTTGCGTTTGGTTAGGGTGATGCCCAGCACGGCGGAGGCATTAACAGCGTCCTTTCCGAATGTTTCGTAAAAATCTCCAACCCTGAACAACAGAATGGCATCAGGGTATTTCGCCTTGATAGCATTGTGTTGCTGCATTAATGGTGTTTCTCCGGTGCCCTTTCCCATAGCCTGCAAATTTAAGCGGAGATACCTGATTTTGTCTATTCAACATCTAATTATAAACGGCTAAATATGCACATTTTTTCAATTGTACTTAACCCTTCTTGTTTCTGAAAGGATAATTGTCATTTGAGCCTATTCCTTAACAAAAGATTTGCCCGATTTTTCAATCCTACATTCCTCTAAAAAGAATTACTGCTTATCTTTGCGCCGAATTGAATTAGGCAAAAAATCTTTATATTTTGGAACAAGATTTGTAGTCCTTTTTAAACCATTGAATCAAAAGCTGCTCTGACTGGCTCTATTTAAAAACAAACATTCCGATTGATGAAAAATTTATCCAATAAGCTTATTGCGCTTTTAATGTTTCTCTTTACTTTTTCTGCTAATGCCCAAGTGCCAAAAGGCATGGGAAAGAGTGATGCCGAGGCCAAAAAAATGCTGGATGCCGTAAGCCAAAAGTTCAAAAGCTATAAATCCGTTCAGGCCAACTTCAATCTTAAAATTGAAAATGCTTCCGGAAAAGTGATTGGCACCAAAAAAGGTTCACTTAGTATGAAGGCAACCAAATACAGAATAAGCGTATCCGGACAAGAGATATTTTCAGACGGATCGAATACCTGGACCTACGAAAAATCATCAAACGAAGTAACCATCAGCAAAATAGATCCAACTGCTAATTCCTTAACCCCTCAAAAATTATTTACCAATTTTTACGACAAAGATTTTCTTTACAAGCTTAATGGTAAAGTAAAAGAGGGTGGAAAGACCATGCAGGAAATAGAATTGACGCCTATTGACAAATCAAAGACTTTTTTCAAAGTGTTGTTGTATATAGATCAAAACAACATCATGACTACAAAGATTTTCGAAAAAGCGGGAGGAAAATATACTTACAGTATTAGCGGGATGAAAACAGGTACAGCCATTGTTGATAATGTTTTTGTTTTTGATGCCAAGAAATATCCCGGTGTTGAAGTTGTTGACCTTAGATAATAAAGCGCAATTTATTTACCCCATCTGAAGCTTTTGTTTTCTAAACCGGCGAGGTCTATAACCCTGTCTACAACAGTGCCCGCAACTTCTTCAATCGTTTGAGGATTACTGTAAAAAGAGGGTGTTGCAGGGCAGATGATTCCTCCTGCAAGTGTGATGGTTTCCATATTTCTGATGTGAATCAAACTGTAGGGAGTTTCTCTGGCTACACAAATTAACCTTCTTCTTTCCTTAAGCACAACATCTGAAGCTCTTGAAATCAAATCTCCTGAAGTTCCTGAAGCTATTCTTCCCAATGTTCCCATGCTGCAGGGCACTATGATCATGGTATCGTATTGTCCGGATCCCGATGCAAAGGGCGCATGAAAATCGTTGAGGGTATATTGTTTTACGGGTATGTTACTGTAACTGTCGTTGCCAAGTTCGGTTTGCCAAACTTCTTTGGCGTTTTCTGTGAGAATCATTGAGATTTCATCAATCTGATCTTTAAGCGACAAGAGTTTATCCAGCAACAATTTTGCATAAATAGATCCGCTGGCACCGGTTACTGCAACTGCAATTTTTTTCATCCGAAGTGGTTTATTTATCCAACAACAAAATTAAAACAATATAGTTCTTGCATGCAGGGACTTTATTGCTTTATCCTCGGTTGATTTTAGGTGCTTTATATGTCGGATATATGGCCTAATATTGTCTGTAAAGAAAGGTTATGCTCAAAAGAAAAATTGGGTTATTTCAGGGTACTACGCTGAATATGATTGATATGGTTGGTATTGGTCCGTTTGTAACCCTGCCGATTGTTATTGGTTATCTCGGTGGAATGTACGTGTATGCCTGGATAGCAGGAGCAATGCTTTCCTTGGTTGATGCCATGATATGGAGTGAGCTGGGAGCAGCATTTCCATTAGCTGGGGGGAGTTTCAATTTTCTCAGTGAGGCTTATGGTAAGCACAAAGCCGGAAAGTTAATGAGCTTTCTTTATGTATGGCAAACCATTATTCAGGCACCGCTTGTGGCAGCATCTGCTGCTATTGGCTTTAGTACCTATTTGTTGTTTCTTATTCCTGATTTAGCCGTATGGCAGCAGAAATTGGTTTCGGGTAGTGTAATTATTTTCATTACGATTTTACTCTACCGAAAAATTGAAAGTATAGGTAAAATAGGTGTATTCTTGTGGATAGGCGTATTGCTAACTTTAGGATGGATAATTTTTGGAGGAATTGCTCACGGCAATATGCTCAATACCATGAAGGATTCTTTGAATGCTTTTCATGCAGAAACGTTAATGTCTTTTGTTTTCGGACAGGCCTGTGTAAAAACAGTTTACAGCTACCTGGGTTATTATAATGTATGTCACTTGGGTAGTGAAATCAATAATCCTCAACGTAACATACCCAGGAGCATGTTTTTATCGGTAGCAGGAATTGCCATTCTTTATTTGCTTATGAATTGGAGCGTTAGCAGTGTTATTCCATGGCAGGAAATTAAAGTTTGGCAGGATAACAATACAAACAATTTTGTAGTAAGTGTTTTTATTGAAAGATTGTATGGTCATACCGCTGCTAATATAGCTACCGTCATGATTCTATGGGTGGCGCTCGCATCGCTGTTTGCAGTTTTGCTGGGCTACTCAAGAGTGCCTTATGCGGCTGCTGTAAATGGTGCTTTCTTCAAAGTTTTTGCGAAACTTCACCCTACTAAAAATTTCCCTTATGTATCACTTTTAGTATTATCCGCTATAGCTTTTGTATTTAGTTTACTTTTTAGGATGGGAGAGGTGATTAGTGGTATTTTGGCTATGAGAATCATTGTTCAGTTTATAGGTCAGGCAGTGGGATTGACGTTGCTTCACCGAAAAAAACAAATCGATTTCCCTTTCAAGATGCCAATGTATCCCTTACCAATTATCCTTGCAATACTGATGTGGTTGTTTGTGTTTTATGCAACAGGATTAACAGTAATAGTATCTTTCCTTATTGTATTAACAAGTGGGACTACTGTTTTTCTGTTAAAATCACACTTCAACAGAGAATGGCCTTTTGAAAATGTCCAACGGTAAGCTTAAAACTGCTCAGCCATATTCGGAATGTCGGCAGCTTTGTATGCGCCTATGTCCAGTTTTTTTTTCGTTTCTTCGAAAGCCTTCAAAGTAAGGTCGATGTCCTCGAAACTATGAACAGCTGTTGGAATCAAACGGTAAATGATATCTCCCTTTGGAATTACTGGATAAACTACGATGCTGCAGAAGATGTTGTAATTCTCTCTGAGGTCCATTACCATTTGCGTAGCTTCAGGCACATCGCCTTTCATGTAGATTGGCGTAACAGGTGAATTGGTGTTCCCGATATCAAAACCTCTCGACTTCAAACCGTTTTGAAGTCTCTCCACATTATCCCATAAATTTTTTCTGAGTTCGGGCATGGTTATGGTCATTTCCATTCTTTTGAGCATGCCTTCAACAATTATCAGCGGTAAGCTTTTGGCGAAAATCTGAGAACGGGTATTGTATCTTAGATATTTTATCACTGCTTTTGGTCCGCTGATGAATGCTCCTATGCTGCCCATGCTTTTTACAAAAGTGCTGAAGTACAAATCAATACCATCCTGACAATCTTGTGCCTCATCAGCGCCTGCACCTGTTGGTCCCATGTAACCGAAACCGTGAGCATCATCAATTAAAATTCTGAATTCATATTTTTTCTTGAGGGCAACAATTTCTTTGAGAATACCTTGCTCACCATCCATACCAAAAACCCCTTCGGTAATCAGCAATATACCTCCGCCATTTTTATTGGCGAGTTCAGTTGCTCTTTGCAATTGTTTTTCACAATCAGCAATATCATTGTGCTTGAAAGCATAGCGGTGTCCCATATGCAATCTCACGCCATCAACGATGCAGGCATGTGCTTCGGCATCATATACAATAACATCTCTTCTGTTTACCAAAGCATCTATAGTACTCATTATGCCCTGATAGCCAAAGTTCAACAACATGGTATCTTCTCTACTGACGAATTTACTGATCACTTTTTCTAGTTCCTCATGCTTCGTACTGTTGCCGCTCATCATACGTGCACCCATTGGATTGCCCATACCATATTTTTCAGCAGCTTCAACATCTGCTTTTCTTACTTCAGGATGATTAACCAATCCAAGGTAATTGTTCAAGCTCCATACAATCATGTCTTTTCCACGGAATTGCATTCTTGGTCCGAGTTCTCCGTCGAGCTTTGGAAATGCAAAATAGCCATGAGCTCTGTCCATGTGCTGGCCGATAGGCCCGCCGTCTTTTACCAGTTTTTCAAAAACGTCCATCTGATTGTGATTTATTGGTTAATGAATTTGCAGCAAAAGTACAACTTTGAGTCGAAAAATGTAACATTTGAACGCTCAAAACCAACGTTATTGGCCTATTCAATCGCTATCTTTGTTTTACTTTTTTGGATTTTTGGTTTGATGAAAAAGTAATTTTGCTCATTCCATAAGTCCTCTTGTGCATTTTTCATTTTAGTAATTTAGACTCAATAAAATAGTATGAAAATATTTTTTCGATTTTCTTTGTTTGTGTTGGTACTGATGTCAGCTCAATTGTTGAAGGCACAAAATTCCTCACCTAAAATTGTTGTGGGGCTTGTTGTAGATCAGATGAGGTGGGATTATCTCTATAAATACAAAGACCGTTATGGCGAGGATGGATTCAACAGATTGTTAAGCAAAGGGTTTAGTTGCGAAAATACAATCATCACTCACTTGCCAACTTATACTGCAGTTGGTCATGCCGGAATCTATACCGGAAGTATACCTGCCTTTCATGGAATTGTAGGCAACAATTGGTACGATAAGCAAAGTGATAAAATGGTGTATTGCACCGGTGACTCATCGGCAAAAACCATCGGAAGCAATTCTGATGCAGGTAAGATGAGTTCTGCTAATTTGCAAACCACAACCATAACAGATGAGTTGAAGCTAAGCAATAATTTTCAAAGCAAGGTAATCGGAATTTCATTGAAAGACAGAGGCGCTATTTTGCCGGCAGGACATACAGCCAATGCTGCCTATTGGTTTGATGATGCTACCGGTGGTTGGATCAGCAGTTCATGCTACATGAATGCATTACCACAATGGGTGGATGAATTCAATAATCAGCGCCAGCCCGACAATTATATGTCTGTACCCTGGAATACCTTATATCCTTTAGATACTTATAAGCGAAGTACGGAGGACAATAAAAGTTACGAAGGAAAAATACATGCTGCAGATTCCAATGTGTTTCCTCATCGATTAGATCTTATCAAAGACAACAAATACGATGCTTTTAGGCATACGCCATTTGGCAACACCTATACTTTACATTTTGCTAAAGAAGCCATTAAAAGTGAATCTTTAGGAAAAGGAAAGACAACTGATTTTCTGGCTGTAAGTCTTTCTTCGCCTGATTATATCGGACATACTTTTGGCCCTGATGCTGTTGAAGTTGAGGATACTTATTTAAGACTTGATCATGATATTGCTTCATTTCTAAGATTTTTGGACGACAATTTTGGAAAGAATCAATATTTGGTGTTTTTATCTGCTGATCATGGTGTGGCGCACAATGTGAGATATATGGGTGAGCATAATATTCCTTCTGGAAACATCAGGGCAAAGGAATTGCAAAAGGAAATCAATGACAGTGTGCTTTCCAGATACAATTTTAAAAATGCGGTAGTAAAAGTGGAGAATGCGCAAATGTATTTGAATAAACAGTTGATGAATGAGCCGCTTAATCTCTCTACAGAAATCGAGCAATATATCATAACGATGTTATCGCAAAAGCCATTCATAACAAGCGTCTACAGTTTAAAAAATAGCTATAAATACAATGTGCCGGAAGTGTTGCGACTGTTGTCTGAAAACAGCTACCACAACAAGCGTAGCGGTGATATTCAGTTGGTGTTAAACCCTGGATATATGGAGGGGAGTGGTAAAGGTTCTACCCATGGAAATTGGAGTCCTTATGATGCGCATATTCCTTTGGTATGGTTTGGATGGGGTGTGAGAAAAGGTGCATTGAATAGGGAGGTTCACATGACTGATATTGCACCAACGCTTGCGGCACTTTTGCATATACAAATGCCCAATGGATGTGTGGGTAAAGTGATAGAGGAAGTGTTGAAGTAACCCCGCGATGTCTCACGCTTTGCGTGAAGACATCGCGGGGAGTTATAAAAATGCAGTAAAAGTGATAGCTTGTATAACGAAATAATCCCTGCAACGACTCCTTTCAATCCTCCAGCAATGTCTTTATAAATTCATTCAGGAAACCGCTGTTGGATAAATGTTTCAAAGGAAACCTCATTGTTTAAGCTTCCATCAATGTCTCCACGAATTTATTCGTGTGACGTTGATGGATGTTGTATTGAGAGAAATTATCGTCTCCCGCTTTGCGTGAAGTCATTCTGGGGGAATAATCGAACTTGCCTAATAAGGTCGGAGTTAAGTGGGTATATAAATTAAGATTGAGATCTCCCATCAATGTCTTCAAGAATTTATTCGTGAGATGTTGATGGATATGTATTCAAGGCTTTATTCGCGTGACGTTGATGGAGACATGTACAACTTAATATTATTCATGCTGCTTTAATTTTATTAACCCCTTTTTTTTCCTTGTTCCACATGTTTATACTTCTTTTGAACCATTGCCGGTTAAAAGAACTATACCATACAAATACGGAACTTTCTTTATCACTTTTACCTGTAAAGATTGGCTCCCGCTTATCAAAATTTGTGAGGGATACGAACTGGTTTACAATTGGTTTGCTATACTAAAAAATCAAGGACATTACATAAATGGCTATGTAATTATGCCTAATCATATTCATGTTTTGATCACTTTTGCAAAATCAGAAACATCCATCAATAATATAATTGGAAACGGAAAAAGATTCATGGCTTATCAAATAGTCAACCGTCTGGAGCAAATGAATAAATCAGCGCTTTTAAAAAGACTTCATGATTCCGTAGAGGAACACAAAAAGAAAAGGAATAAGTTACACGATATTTGGGAAGTTTCCTTTCACTGGAAACATTGTAGCAATGACAGTATCAAATACCAAAAACTGAATTACATACATAACAATCCTTGTTCTGGCAAATGGAAGTTGGCAGTAATAGCTGAAAAATATGTTCACAGTTCAGCAGGCTTCTATGCAACAGGCAAGCAAGGAGTGTTTTTTGTCGATAACATAGAGAGTATAAAAGATATTGTTCTTAACCCCCGCAACGTCTCCCGCTTTGCGTGAAGACATTCCGGGGCAATAATCGAACTTGCCTGATAAGGTTGGAGTTAATTGAGTATGTAAATTAAGATAGAGATCTCCCATCAATGTCTTTAGGAATTTATTCGGGAGACGTTGATGGAAATGTAGCTGATGAAAAATTATTCGTTTGGTGTTGAGGGATTGCTATCATCAGAATTATCCTCCAAATCAGGCGATGCAGCTTCAATGGAAGCCTCTTCAGGAAAAGTAAGTTCATCAGAATAGGTTTCTTCCTCTGCCGACAATGTACCATCAGCATTTACAATTGTAGCTCTCACCAATTCTTCCATCAACACCTCGTTTATTTTGGGAAGATCGCTAGGACTATTGATACCGAAATAATCCATGAAGGATTTCGAGGTTGCATAAATCAGTGGCTTACCAACTGCGTCTTCGTTTCTGCCGGATATGATAATCAAATCTTTCTCCAGTAATTTTTGAACAGCATAATCACAGTTTACACCACGAATAGATTCAATTTCGCTTTTGGTAATGGGTTGTTTGTAGGCAATGATGGAAAGTGTTTCCAAAGAGGCAGAGGACAGTCTTTTAAGAAACTTGTCGCCGTTAAGTTGTGCAACGGTTTTGTGGAATTCCTGTTTGGTAAGAAATTGCCATCC
>Ga0315905_10006951_pt1 | contig 11488 bp, 13 predicted proteins | sample LakEriMetagenome_5_FD_203522 | JGI IMG/M metagenome (GOLD analysis project Ga0315905, IMG submission 203522) | Freshwater fungal communities from buoy surface, Lake Erie, Ohio, United States - Buoy 4 MA121 | ecosystem: Environmental > Aquatic > Freshwater > Lake | place: USA: Lake Erie, Ohio...
TAATAGTTAGATGTGATACTTCTAAATTTGAAGATGCATGCGGCCTAATTCAAACAAAACACTCGATACCGCCGTCTATTTTATACAGCAACTATTGGTACCAATCAGGAATAAGCCAAACTATGAGATCTCACTTGGAAAGCATAGCAAATGAGTGTCTAAATATTACAAAATTGACCTCTGGTTCTGTGCTGGATATAGCCTCTAACGATAATACTCTTTTAAGAAACTACCCATCTTCATTTAGAAAAGTTGGAATTGATCCATCAAATATTGCGGCAAAGCAAACAGATGTTGACATAGAAGTTATTAACGACACTTTTCCAAGCAAAGAATTGCATGGAAAGTTTGATATTATCACATCTATTGCCTGTTATTATGATGTAGAAAATCCAAAACTTTTTGCTCAAGAAGTTTTTAATCATTTAAACGATGATGGTATATGGGTTTTTGAAGTAGCTTATTGGCCATCAATGTTAAAGAATTTATCTTATGATAGTATAGTTAATGAACATATTGTACATTATCATCTAGCCCCATTAGAAATTGCCTTTAATACAATTGGATTGCAAGCATTTAATGCTCGTTTAACATCTACAAATGGTGGCAGCATTATGGTTTTTGTATGCAAAAGTGGAAATAAAAAATATATTAACCCATCTAATGAAAAAGAGTTATTAAAACTAAGAATATCAGAATTTGATTTATGTCTTGATGAAGAATCTACTTATACAAAATTTAGAGAGAATGTAGAAAAACATAAAAAAGATTTAAAAGAGTTGATATGCTCTATAATATCAAGTGGTAAGAGTATCCATATATATGGAGCTTCTACTAAACTAAATACTATTTTGGGATACTGCGGTATAGGGCCAGAGCATATTCAATATGCGGCTGAAAGAAGTCCAGAAAAATTTAATTCAAATACTATCAGTGGCATTAAATTAATATCAGAAGAAGAAAGCTTAAATATGAATCCAGACTACTATTTAGTTGGCCCATACCATTTTAAATCTGAGATTATAGAAAGAAGTCATGATATTATTGCTCGTGGTATAAAATTTATATTTCCGTTACCTAATATTGAAATCATATAGCATGAATATCAACATTGCAAAAGAAAAAAGCAATTCCCAAGCGATGCAAGATATATTTGCCTTGTATATTAATAAATTTAGAAATTTTGGATATTTTGTTGATCTGGGGTGCAACGAGCCAATCAATGGTAATAATTCAGCGATATTAGAACAAATAGGATGGTCTGGTATATTAGTAGATTATATGGATCACCTAGTTTCAAAATGCTCAACATATAGAAAAAATAAAGTTATATGTGCAGATTTAAAATCTAAAAATTTAACGGAATTATTAGATGAAAATAATGCGCCAGAAATCATTGATTATCTATCAATGGATTTAGATCATGGCGCCGCGTTTCCATCCATTTCTACATTTGATTTTGCGAAAAGAAAAATACGATGCATGACATTTGAGCATGATTCGTATGCTGATGGGCCAGAAATGGCTGAAAAATCAAGAAAATTTTTAACCGAAGCCGGATTAAAAATTATTTGCAAAAATGTTACAGTTTTAAATGGTAAAGCTTTTGAAGATTGGTATGTTGATCCAGCTTTGGTAGAAGAAAATATATATAAAAGAATTTTATCAGAAAACATTGAGTTTAATGAAATTATCGCAAAAATATGATAAATCTACAAGTTGATGAGGGCTATGCATTTGATTATTTGTCAATACTTGAAGTAAAAAGAAATCTTTATCCATCTGAAAGTAAAATTATTACATACAGAGAATGCGCAGATTTTTTAAGAGATCAAATGGGTTATAAATTATTTGATGAAATTTTACTATCTAAAGAATATGCCGAGCTATACAAGGCTAATGAAAAAACATTTTATCTTGTAGATGCTGCTAGAAACAGTGGGAATGTTACAGCAAAGCAGGTTGATGACGCAAATATGGAAAGATTTTTTTGCAAACAAAAATTACAAAATAAATTTTTTGAAGGAATTTTGCGCGAAGAAAAAATAGTTTGATACACCGTATTTTTTTGTTTTCATTTTTTTTACGCGATTACGTAAAAAAAATTTTCATTTATCTCAAATACGCGTAATATAAAAAACTGACGCAATCACGTCAAAAAAATTTAATTCATTTTTAATACTATGAGCCTAAAAGCACTTTCAGAATACACACTATACGCAAAATATTCCCATTACCTTCCAGAGAAGCAAAGAAGGGAAACTTGGCCAGAAATTGTAGAGCGCGTATTCGGTATGCATGCTAGAAAGTATGCCTCTATTTTAGACTCTAATCCAGAATTCAAAGAAGAGTTTGAATTTGCAAAAAGAATGGTTAGAAAGAAAAGGGTTCTAGGCTCACAAAGAGCGCTCCAGTTTGGTGGAAAATGGATTGAAAAAGAAGAATTTAAAATTTATAACTGTTCATCTACATACATTGATCGAGCCAGATCTTTTCAAGAGTCTATGTATGTATTGCTTTGCGGGGTAGGTCTTGGATTCTCTGTTCAAAAAGATCATATCAAAAAACTTCCAAAGCTGCATAATGTTGATGGCGCAGCTTGGAGAAAATGGAAAATTGATGACTCTATTGAAGGGTGGGCAGATGCAGTTGGCGTTATTGTTAATAGCTATTTTGCAAAAAAAGATAGTGAATTTCCAGAAATGTCAGGGCACAAAGTTAACTTTGATTATAGCCTTATTCGCCCAGAAGGTGCGCTTATTGCTGGACAATTTAAGGCGCCAGGACCAAATGGTCTTGAAAAAGCAATTGAAAAAATCAGAACACTTATCGAAAAAAGAATTAATAACCCTGAATTTAAAACAGATGAATTCGCAGGAAAGTTGCGCCCAATTGATGCTTATGATATAATCATGCATGCCAGCGATGCTGTTCTTTCTGGCGGCGTTCGTAGATCTGCTACAATTTGTCAATTTTCTTTAGATGACAAAGAAATGGCAAGGGCCAAAACTGGGAATTGGTTTGTTGAAAATGCGCAAAGGGCAAGGTCAAATAACTCGGCTGTTCTATTAAAGGGCAAGACTTCCTCTGAAGAATTCCATTCTCTAATGGAATCTACTCGTCAATTCGGAGAGCCTGGTTTTATTTGGCTAAATGACACCGATGTTGTATACAATCCATGTGCAGAAATTGGAATGATTCCAAACTACAATGGAGATAGCGGAATACAAGTCTGCAATCTTACAGAGATCAATGGTAAATTTTGCACTTCAGAAGAAGAATTTTACGAAGCATGTCGCGCATCTGCTATACTTGGAACAATGCAGGCTGGATATACTCGATTTAATTATTTAACTGAAACAACTAAAAAAATTGTCGAAAGAGAGGCATTGCTCGGATGCTCAATTACAGGAATTATGGACAATCCTGACATTCTTCTTGATTCAAAAATACAAAGAAAAGGCGCAGACGAAATCAAAAAAACAAATAAAAAAATTGCTGCAATGATTGGCATAAATCAATCAGCAAGAACAACCTGTGTAAAGCCTGCGGGATCAACAAGTTGCGTGCTTGGAACCGCCTCTGGAATTCACCCTCATCACGCAAAACGATATATTCGTAGAGTTCAAGCCAATCGAAACGAATTTCCGGCTCAACATTATAAAACACAAAACCCATTATCCATCGAAACAAGCGTTTGGTCGGCTAATGGAACAGATGAAGTAGTATCGTTTCTATGCGAAGTACCAAGGGGAGCTATTCTAAAAAATGCAACCTCTGCCGTTCAATTTTTAGATCAAATCAAATCAACGCAAAGAAATTGGGTTGAAAATGGAACAAATCAAGACTTATGTGTGAAGCCCTATGTTAGACATAATGTTTCATGTACAGTAGTTGTGCAGCCAGAAGAATGGAAAGATGTAGAAAAATTTATTTTTAATAATCAAGAATATTTCTCAGGAATATCATTGCTTCCATCCTCTGGAGATCTTGATTATCCACAAGCCCCGTTTAGCACTGTTTTAACTCCAGAAGAAATTGTAGAGCAATATGGCAATGCTTCTGTTTTTGCCTCTGGTCTTACAGTTGATGGGCTTGCAGCTTTTGATAATAATTTGTGGAAAGCATGTGATGCATTTCTTGGTATTGGTGAACAAATTCCAGAAACAATGCAGGAACCAAAATTCCCTCAAAGAAATGGGTATACCCTCAAAGAGCATAACGAAAAAATTATAGAATATTATCTTTACAAAAGCAAATACGATAATTGGTTTGCCAAAAAAGATTGGTTTCGTAGAGCAAAGCAATTTTCTGAAAGATATTTTAATGGTGATGATCGTAGAATGACCCACTGCCTAAAACATGTTACGCTATGGAAGACATGGTGCGATATTCAGCGCGAACACCGAGAAGTTGATTGGTCAAGTGTAATAGAAAAAGATCAGAGCTATGTAGAGGCCTCTACGCTTGGAGCGCAAGCCTGTGCTGGCGGGGCATGTCAACTTGTATGATTCACGAACGCTTAACTTGGCCAGAATATGCTATGGAGCTTGCTAAAGCTGCGGCTTTGCGCTCTGAAGATCCATATCATAAAGTTGGAGCATGTATTTTGCGCTATGATAACACCGTAGCAGCTATAGGATATAACGGAGCACCTCCAGGTGTAGAAATTAATTGGGATGATAGAGATGAAAGGCGCCGTAGAGTTTCACATGCAGAAGCCGCTGCTTTGCGTTATATTAAGCCACACGAGGCTAAATTAATTGCGGTAACGCTTCGCCCTTGCTCAGAATGTATTAAAAATATATCAATGTATGGAATTAAAGAAGTTTATTACCATGAAGTTTATGACCGTGATGATTTTTCTGTAGAATTGGCAAAAGAATTTGGAATATCTCTTATAAAAATATAATTGCTTTCATAACATATTGAATTATATTAGTTTAATGATACAAGTTAAACTATTAACAGAAAATTCAAAATCTCCAAGCAGAAACACGCCAACAGATGCTGGCTTAGACTTATATTCGTCAGAAGCAGCTGTGATAAAATCACGCGAATGGAAAGCCGTTAGCGTTGGTATCTCAATATCCATACCGGATGGGTTCTATGCCAGAATCGCCCCAAGATCTGGCCTTGCATATAAATACGGCATTGATGTCTTTGCTGGGGTTGTTGATTCTGGCTATAGAGGAGAAATCAAAGCAATACTTTACAATGCTGGAGATAAGGATTATACAATAGATATTGGAGATAAAATAGCTCAACTTATTATAGAAAAATGTTATCTTTGGGATACATTAATTGTTAATGAGTTAGACGAATCTGATCGTGCGGAAAGGGGGTTTGGTTCTAGTGGAAAATAATATTTCAAATATCACAGATGATGATTATAAAGATAAAATTTTTAACGGAATGAAGGAAAATTTATTACTATCAATAATATCTTTTTTATGGAATAAAGTTATAGAATCAGATTCGCATATAGAACAAGATAAGGAAAACTTCCAAAAAGCTTTTATAAAATCATGGAAAGAAAATATAAGTGAAATAACTCAAATGCAATTAAAGCAAATAAATAAAGTTTTAAATGAAAGCAATATAGATATATTAAATTTAATTACTGGCAAAAAAGAAATACCCGATGTGGAAGATTATCAAGAAGCATTAAACAAGTCTATATCAGAAATAGAAGAAATTTATTGGAAAATATGCGGCAAATAAATAATAATTACTATGCCTGATCTGGAAAATAGAAAAAATACCAATGTCTGCATTGTGGGGAATGGAGATTGGGGTAGAAGAGTATCAAATGTAGCAAAATCAATATCTAGATTTTCTGTTTTGCCATATATAAATTCATCAACGGATGACAACGAAAAGCATGATCTTTTATCGAAAGCAGATCTTGTTTATATAGCTACCCCGCCAGAAGCTCAAAAAAATTACATAGATTTCTGCCTATCTGCTAATAAAGATGTAATTTGCGAAACGCCATTTTTATGTACAAAAACTCAAAGAGAGTCAGTATATAAAGAATTATATACAAGAGATAATAGTAAAAATATATTTTATGTTAATTATCCATATATTTCTGATAGTTTATTTATCGGCGCAATCAAAATTGCTGCAGAAAATAATTTTTCATTCTTTTCGGTAAAGTGCAGTGGTCCAAAATATGCAGACAATCCGATGCGCGCTAAAAAAGTTTATTCTAATCAGGCTATCAATATCATTATTCAATTAATGGCCATGAAAACTTACAAATTTGATAAGATTATTATGCATAATAATGATTTTGGCGAATTATTTTACAAAGATTCAATTTGTGTTTTTGCTTGGGGGCACTCTGAAATCCCAATTATAGAAATAAATATAAAAGGAAAAGATTTTTCTTTTGAAAGAAAATTTACTTATGATGAGCTAGATCAAATCTATCCGTTACTAGTTGTGTATCTTACATCCGTTCGATCTATGGAAATTACACCAACTACTCCAAGATCCATGTCAATTAATACACTACAGCACAGCTTAAGCGCAGAGCATCTCTCAGATCTTTTTGTGGCGCTTGATGGTAAAAAATATCAATCTACATTTGAGAATTTAATTTTTTCTGGTAAATTTAAATATGAGTAATAGCTGCAATAGTTGTGGTTCGCCAAATATATTAATCAATAATGTATTAGATAAAAATATATGCGGATATTGTTTTTTTAATTTTAATAATGATATAGAAAGTAACGCTGCGCTCGAAATAGATATCTTTAATTATTTCAAAGATCTTTTTCCAAATGAAAAAAAATACAGCAATAGCATATTGATATCAAATAATAATTTGATCAAATCACACATTGATACAGCCACATTTGAACAGTATGACGAAAAACTTTTCAAAAAAAATATTTCTAAACTTTTATCGCTTGGAAAAATAGATAGGATTATTATTCCAGATATATCTAATGTTTGCTTAAAATCTATTCTTTCAATGGATGAATTTTATTCAAAAAATGTTGATTTATATATTGGCATTTTTACACCAGATTTTGTTGCAAAAAATATTATAGAATTTAAAAAAATAAAATATATATATTCTCTACTTTCTTTAAGTAAAATTTGCATATTAAATAATTTTGATATTCATGAAATATATCATAATATTGACTATATGATTTTAAATATTAAACGCCAAAATTGCGAGAATAATGACGTTATTGAAGAACTGCAAGATTTGTGGGATATTCACGCATTGTCATTGATATTTAGTCCTCTAAAATAATTTATAAAATATTAATAAAAAAAACATATGAAAAAAATTCTAATTACTGGAGTAACTGGGCAAGACGGCTCTTATATGACCGAGCATTTGCTTGAAAATACTGATCATGAAGTATATGGAATGGTAAGAAGGGCATCAACAAATAATTATCATAATATCAAGCATTTATTAAATAATCCCAGATTTAAATTGGTTACTGGGGATTTGACAGACTCCCAATCAATTGACAATATTGTTAGAGATATCAAGCCCGATTACTTTATAAACTTAGCAGCACAAAGTTTCGTTGCGGCATCATGGCAAGTTCCAGAACAAACATTTGATATTGATGCCATAGGCGTTATAAGATGTTTAGAGGCGATAAGAAAGCATGTACCCAATTGTCGTTTTTATAATGCTGGATCATCAGAAGAATTAGGGAATGTAGACTATAGCCCACAAGACGAAAATCATCCATTAAAACCGAGAAGTCCATATGGCGCAGCAAAAGCAGCGGCTAGACATATTGTAAAAGTATATCGAGAAAGTTACAATCTTTATGCAATACAAGGCTTACTATACAATCATGAGAGCCCAAGGCGAGGCGAAGAGTTTGTTACAAGAAAAATTACAAAACATGTTGCAAAAATTAAAAAAGCCATAGATCTTGGCGAAGCTTTCGAGCCAATTGAGCTTGGAAATATTTATGCAAAAAGAGACTGGAGCCATGCAAAAGATTTTGTAAAGGGCATTTGGATGATGTTAAACCAAGATGAGCCAGAAGAATATATATTGGCATCTGGAGAAACACACACAGTAAAAGAATTTATTGAAAAAGCTTTTTTATATGCTGGAATTAATTATTTTCATTGGGAAAATAGCGGAGTAAATGAAAAATTAGTCATCGATAATTTTATTGCCGAAGAAAATAATATTAAGTCAAATATACTTGTAAAAATTAGCCCAGCTTTTTATAGACCAGCAGAAGTAGATTTGCTTTTAGGAAATCCAGCCATGGCACAAAAAGAGCTTGGTTGGGCTCAAGATATTACTTTTGAAGAATTAGTAGAAGAAATGGTCAAAAAAGATATAAATACTTAAAAAATGCAAAGTGGCGAATTTAAATTCGATAATTGCAAGCATAGATCTAACGAAGAACGAACAACAATTGTTCATAGATGTGCGTGCGATGGTGGAAATTATGAAGATTCAGGATATGACTGCCATGCAAGATCTATATTTAAAATAACTCCAGAAATTTGTCAATACTGTTGGGTATTTGAAAATAAATAGGTAAAAAATAAACAATATAAATGTATTTACTATTATGGACGACAATTCTCTAAAAGAGCAAAAATTTTTAAATTGCGAATATAGGTCTGAAAATGAAGAAACAGTTACCATTCAAAGGTGTGCATGTAATGGTGGAAACTATACAGACTCAGGATACAGATGCTCAAAGCGTGATATATTCAAAGTGACTTCAGAAATTTGCAATTATTGCTCTGTTTTTAAAGATAAAAATAATTTATAAATTTTAGTGAGTGCTTTAGATCAAAATATACAAGCCTTACTAAATTATGGCGCTGCGTTTGTTAAATTGCGTTATTTAAGCAAAATGGCAGTAGAAAAAGGATGGGCAAACTTAATTAGCTCGGATGAAAGTCAAATAGCCGAATGGCTAGAAAAAAAATATAATATTGGCATATATTTAGGATATGCAAATTTAATTGATGTCGAATACGATAATGAAGATGGAAAAGCGCAGTTGGAAAAAATGGGCCTGCTAAATATTCTTACCCCAATGTGGTCTAGCTCTAGAGGCGAACATAGGCTTTTTAGACTAGAAAAAATGCCAGATAATCCTCCAAGATATATAAAATTAAATAATCGTGGTGGAGAAATTCGTATTGGCGGGAGGGCAAGCTTCAGCGCTGTTCCACCATCTGTTCATGAAACGCGCATTGAATATAAATGGATTATTAGCCCACAAGAATGTGAGCCAGCAGTTTTAAAATATGAAAATTTAATAAATTAATATTAATTTTAGTGTATATATTTTTATGGGGCTGAATGTCAACAACCACCAGGCGCATAAAATTTATTTAAAAAATAAAATTAAAAATTAAAAATTAAATGTAATACCTTTTAGGTAAATAAAAAACAATAATTTTAAAATATGCCAAATTTAAAACCATTTAGAGATTTTAGCCAGCATGATGTTATCAACCTTTTTGCTTATGATGGCACAGCAACTGCTGGCACTCTTGTAAAAATAAACACAAATTGGAAAGATGTATATGGAGAGAGTCTTTTACTTTCAAATCTTTCCAACATTCCAGACACAATGTCCGCATCTTTTGCTCCTATTGGAAAAGTAACACAAACAACAGCATCAACTGATTTAGCAATTGGTATTCTTTTAAAAAACGTAATTGAGTATAATGAAAATGGCACCCCATTAGTCTGGGAGCCACAGCTGCTTGCTGAAAGAGACGCGGTTCTTCCCCAACAAGCAGTTCCAATTCTTACAAAGGGAATTGTTTTAATTAATGATATTGACGCAAGCGTTGGCGGCTATCCAATTATTGGCGCGGCTGCATATGTTGGTGCTGGTGGTAGAATTTCAACAAACGGAACAAACCGTATTGGAACGTTTTTAAGCCAAGTAACAGAAAACACAGATAATGGTTACTGCTTGCTAAGATTGAATATTCAATAATTATTTCGCATTTCCTATTTAGGACGTGTAAATAATGTAGTTCTTTAACATTTTAAAATAGGCCTTACTGGGTGAATTCGGTGAAAATCTTCGTTAGCTTTTATGCTAAAAAGACAATACCGAGCCAAGCCGTCTGGGAAAGATAGGACGGAAGGTGTAACGACTAGATTGCTGAGTCCCAACAATAATGCGATCCAAGAGCGCCCGGTGTGCAAGATTAATCTCTTGTACCAAGATATAGTCTGAACTCTATAGAAATATAGAGATGTATGGCATAAACAGCCATACGTTAACAAAATGTAGTATTATGTTGCTAGTATGCGATTGCAACCGAAAGGTGCCACTGGGCAGTATTCTGCGTGAACCCTGGTGGTAAAACTGCAATCGCCCGTAGGCAACATATGCGGCTTAACCACATTAAAACATGCGCACTTTTTCAGATTTACAGAATAAACTCACAGAAGAACAAATTAAAAATTTGGGACTTGCTGGGTCGTTACAATCTGCCAATGATATTGGCTTTGTTGATTTCGCAGCAAATAAAAACCCAACATTTAAAAACTTCTATCTTGATTTAGAAAACATTGGCGTTTTAAAATCTATAAATCCACGCACAGTTGTTCGTGACATTTCCCCTGAAGAAGGCGCATTTAATACAAACAAAACATGGCGCGCAGCAATAGAGTCTGAATACTACTATTCAACATACAATATCGTAGAGTACCCATTAGAAAATATTTCATTTACTGACTTATCAGTTCAAAATTATTCTTATGAATATAATGATTTTTTTATACCATTCATACTTAAAAAATCTGGAAAATTATTAAAATCAAACAAGTTTAAATTCGCAAGATTTAGATTTCAAAAAAATATTTCTAACACAAATGAATTGCGTATTCAAACGCCAACTGGCACAATTTTAAAACACCCAGCGCAAGGAAATTTTGCAGCAAATAGCAAAAAGCACTATTATGTTTGGGATCACAGATTGACTGGAATTCCGTCAGGATCCTTAGAATCACAAGGCGTTAATGCCCAATTTGCTTCACAAATTTCTGGAGTATCAGGAATTTTATCTGGATATTACGTTACATACCCTACAACATTAGACAAGCAAGATTATGTTGGGTACAATATTGAAACACAGATAGCGCCAAGATATAATCAAACAAATGAACAATCAATCAAAGGATTATTAGTCATATCTGTTGGAACACCAAATCAAAAAGAAATTGTTTATATTAGCCCACATGCAATGCAGACGGGCTATGCCAATACATATGAAAATTTTAATGAAATACAGTCAGAAATTATAAATATAACACCTGGATCAAAACGTCAATATATAACCGTAACTGGCGCTCAATTCAGCGGTGCTAATAGCATATATAGAGAAGTAAAAAATCATCCATCTACCGGATATTTAAAAAGATACAGGAATGTTTTACCAACAGGGGCCAGATGGACAGGAAATCTTCATTTAAATATACCTAGAAGAGAAGTTTATT
>Ga0315905_10006952_pt1 | contig 11487 bp, 6 predicted proteins | sample LakEriMetagenome_5_FD_203522 | JGI IMG/M metagenome (GOLD analysis project Ga0315905, IMG submission 203522) | Freshwater fungal communities from buoy surface, Lake Erie, Ohio, United States - Buoy 4 MA121 | ecosystem: Environmental > Aquatic > Freshwater > Lake | place: USA: Lake Erie, Ohio...
GTGCAGCCGTGATGGACAGCGGTGTCACATCACCCGTCAATTGGATGGCCGTGAGTTTGGCATTGGCCTGCAAGTTATCCAATTGGTTGGAAATATTGACGCTGTTGTCACTCACGGCCAGTGTCATGATCTTGGCATTGGTTTTCAAGGTCTGTGCGCTGGCAGCACTGACTTGTGTCAGGTCAAATGATGGCGCCACTTTAAAGCGGCCCACAGCACCAGCTGCTGATGTGAATTGCGCTTCGGTGATGCTGAGATTGGTCGTGTCCGTTTGTTCAATTTCCGAAATTTGAACACCCAAATTTTGCAAGACATCGATGCGAGAAGACAGTTCTGCCCCCGTGTCTTTGACTTGAATCGAAGCCACGTGGCCGTCCGCCAACACCGTGTCTGCTTTTTTCGCAGCCACCCCACTGACTTGCAGGTTATAACCACCCACCATCTTGGTGAAGAATGCGTTTTCGCTGAACCATTGCCCACTGGTGATGGACATGGCCACACCCGCATTGCTTTGTGTGACGCTTGCGACCTTCTTGCCCAAGGCATACAAGTTGTCCAGGTGGCTGGCGATATTGGCGCCTGTATCGCTGATGGCCATGGAAACCACTTTGCCATTGGCAGCCAATGTCGACGCATCAGCAGCGGCCACTTGGGTCAACGACAGGCTGTAGGTGCCCACAATTTTGGCCAGCGTTGCGGCATGGCTGCTCACTTGGGCAGCGGTGATCACCAAAGGATTGCTCAACCCTGTTTGGGTGATGGTGCCGACTTTGGCAGACGCTTTCAAAGCATCCAAGTACTGAGCGATGTTGCTGCTGCTGTCTGATACCGACAATGCCAATATTTTGTCATTGCTGGTCAAGGTGGCCACTGCGCCTGCATTCACCTGTGTCAGGTTGAACGTGGGCGCCACTTTGAACTTGCCCAATGCACCCGCGTTCGACGCATATTGAGAAGCGGTGATGGTCAAGGGGGCTGCGTCGGATTGTTCGATTTGGGTGATTTGTGATCCAAATCCTTGAAGCGCCTCCAAATAGCGCGTGATGTTGGCACCCGTGTCCTTGATTTGAAGAGTGGCCACATTTCCATCGGCCAGAACTTGTGCGGCTTTGGCCGCGTTCAAGCCACTGACGGCCAAACTGAATCCGCCCGTGATTTTGTCCAATAAATTGGCCTGATCGAAATACTGCGCGCTGGACATGTCCACCGTACCGCCGGTGTCGGTCAGCACGATGCTGCTTAACTTTTTACCCAAGGCATACAAGTCATTCAAATTGGCATCCACCCCATCAGCGGTATCTGCCACGGCAATCGCCACCACTTTGCTATTCGCCGCCAATGATTTGGCATCAGCCGCCGCCACTTGGCTGACCGATAAGCTGTAACTGCCTGTCAACTTAGCCAGCAAATCGGCATCTGCGGCCAATTGTGTCGCGGTGATCGACAACGGACTGGTGGGGCCCACCTGGGTCACACTGACCAGCTTGCTGTTGGCTTGCAAAGCATCGATGGTGGACGCAATATTGCTGCTGGTATCACTGACCGAAATCGTGTCGACAACGCTGTTGCTCACCATGGCTTGGGCATAGGCTGCCCCGACTTGCGACACCGCTAATTTGTAGCCCGTTTTGAATTTATTCACGACGGCTTCGTTCATGCTCCATTGCGTGGCCGTCAAACTGACCGAGTTTTCAGGATCACTGATTTCGACGCTGGTCAATTCCGCGCCAAGCTTCTTCAACATGGGTAAGTTCTTGACCACATTGATGCCACTGTCAACGATGTCGATAGAAACCACTTTTTTATTTTTGGTCAGCACGGCCGATTCTGAGGCGGTGGCGTCCACCACGGCCAGCTGATAGTTGCTGTAAATTTTCCCTATGACGAATGCATCTTTTTTCACTTGGGCTGCAGTGACCCGCATGGCGTCAGATTGATTGGTCCGAATTTCCTTGATCCGCAAGCCCAAATCAGCCAATTCGTCCAATTTACTCGCCACATTGGCACTGCTGTCCAAAATGGCCACCGATTTGACACGCATATCAGCCGCATACGTCAAAGCTTGGGTCACCGAAGCGCCAGTCACCGCCAAGTTGTAAAAGCCCGTGACCTTGGCCAAGGCATCCGCATTGCTGACCAGCTTGTCGGCCGTGATGGCCATCGGCGTCGTGCGGCCTTGTTGTGTGATGCTGGCAATTTTGGTATTGGCCTGTAAATCATCCAGGTTCAAACCAATTTCGACACTGCTGTCGAGCACATCGATGCTCGCCACATGATTGTTGGCTGCAAGCGTGTCGGCATTTGCGGCAGAGACTTGCTTGACGTCCAATTGATAATTCGTGCTTATTTTGTTCAGCACGCTTGCATTTTTGGCCAACTGTGCCGCCGTTATCACCATGGCATCGCTGACCGACGTCTGGCTGATGCTGGTGATGTTGTTTCTAATTTTGAACAACGCGTCCAGGTTTTTAGACAAGTTTTCACTGGTATCGCTGATCGTGAACTTGGTCTTTGGATACTGTTTGGCCATGGCCAAGGCGGTGCCCACGGTCACAGCGGTGGTTCCCGGTGTGACGTAGAACATGGATCCTGGAGTGACCGTGTTGACAAGCATCGTGCTCCATGATCGACACCATGGCCAGGAACTTAACTGGTCTTCAAGCTTGACGGCAATTTCTCACCATGCGATGGCATCAGATGGAATGGGGCGGCAATTTCTTGCCGCTTTGCACCCCTGGTTGTGTCTTCGCGCCATCCATACCGACGTGTTTTCAATGGCATCAATATTGCTTACAAGGAGGTATTCACACTTGATGGGCTGGCCCATGACCACATACACAAAAAAACAATTGCAGTTTTTTGTTGACCAACTCAAACCGCACCTCATTTCGGGCCAGTCTTCGATTTTGGAGCGCGTGCTTTTGGACATCGGTCTGCCTGTGGTTTGCAGCAAGGCATTCATTGATTTTTGCCGCATTCGCAATGAAAAACCCTTGGTATTACTGTTGTCGAGCTTGGCCGTGAGCAACGACATGCATGGAGATTGGTCTCAACGGATCTTGGATCTGTACCAAAGCATTTTGAATCAAGGTTCCCTGTCGCCAGATTTGGCCGCTTTGTCCAAGCGGCATGTATTGCGGCAAACCTTGCAATGGATCGCCACCCAAACCCCTTGTGATTTTGGCAAAGGGGTGTTGGGCAGTGCACAAGACGTGCAAATCGCCATTGAGTTGCTCTTGGATTACGACCAATCACCTGTGGCGCTGAAATTATTGAAACTCAAATGGGCCGACCACCCGATTGATACTCACCTGCTCGACTTGGCGAAAAGCCTGCTCAGTCGCCAATCCAACAACGGGATTCAAATGCATTGTGTGGATCAATGGATTCATATTTTTGAATTTGTGCATCAAAAAATGGTGGGGCCGACTTTCGATGCCGTGCGCGAGCAATTTGCCCTGATCATTGCCGAAAACCACTTGGCAGCAAAACACACCGATCAAACACTGCAATGGTGCCAGCAGGTTGCCAACAAACAAGATACGCTCAAGGCGCACTACTACCGGGCCAAAGCGCTGTGCATCAAAAATGACCTGCCTGGGTCGCTGAAAGCCATGGACGATTTGCTGGCGGGCATCGCCGATCAACCGCGCGAGTGGTTGGAAGCGGCCTTCAAAACGCCAGGCGGTGGTAAGTATCAATTTGACTTGGAGGCTGCGCAATCGGCCTTGCGCGATATGCAAAAAGTCATGTCCCAAATAGACAAGAAAATTTTCTTGGTCTCAGGCACTTTGCTGGGTTACGAGCGGGTCGGCAATTTTTTAAGCCACGACAAAGACATTGACGTGGGTATTTTCGGCAACGAAAACCAATTTGAGGTGATCCAGGCGCTGACTGAAAGCCAATTCTTCCATGTGCCCATCCGGGACATTCAGCTGACCCACAATTTCTATATCCCGAGCTACCACGTCAAAACCAAAATGGCGATTGACGTGTTCGTTTATCACCGAGTGGCCAACAAGCTGCGCACCGGTGTGCAAAACACGTTTGGTTACTTGCAAAATTTTGACTTCACGCCCTTTGGTCTGCAAGCCATTGAGTTTGTGGGCGTGCCCACCCATGCGCCCGACCACATCGACCTCAACCTGCAAGAGAACTTTGGCGATTGGCGCACACCCGATCCACATTACATCTCGCATTTGGAGTCGCCCTCCACGGTAGACGTGGGTGGCCCGATTTATTTGCTGGTGGCCAGGTTGGAATTGCTGCGCTACATCGTCGAAGAAAAGCGCATCAAGGGTTCGCGCGTATGCGATATCTTGCGCGGCTACACCGATCACCCCTTGGGCATGTCTGAGCGTTTGCTTTCTCAAATTGAAGAGCAATACGGATTTTCTCCCTTGAGCGCATCGCTCACCGCTTGAGTCGACCACCATGTCTGATAACAAATCCACCGCATTCGTGATTTTGGCTGCCGGCCAAGGCAACCGGATGAACATGGACACCCCCAAGCAATTCTTGCGGGTGGCCGGAAAATCCTTGCTCGAACACAGCTACCTCAGTTTGCACACCTGTGCACCCACGGCACGCATGGTTGTGGTGGTGCCTGCCGATGGCGTGGGCTTGGCCCAGCAAATGCTCAAAAATCACCCTGAAGCAGAGATCATTGTGGGGGGTGAAAGCCGCCAAGCCTCCACTTGGGCGGCGCTGATGCATTTGCGCGCGTCTCCGCCCGATCAGGTGGTGATCCACGATGCGGCACGGCCTTTTGTCACCACCCAAATCATCCATGATGTCTTGCACGCTTTGCAAATGCACGAAGCTGTCGACGTGGCCATACCGACCAGCGACACCATCATTGTCGAGCGCGATGGCTTTATCCAATCCATCCCCCAGCGCAAACACATTTACCGTGGGCAAACCCCGCAAGGGTTTCACTATGCGGCCCTGTGCCGAGCATATGCCGATGTGGGGCCGAGCCGACTGAATGAATTCACCGACGACTGCGGCATTTACCTCGACAGCAACCCCATGGGCAAGGTCCGCATCGTGCAAGGCTCCAGCGCCAACATCAAAATCACAGAAGATTTGGATTTGGTATTGGCAGACGAGCTGTTTCGCATGCGCGCCAGCCAATGGTCGCCCGATCGCCAAGGCTTGGATGTGCGTGGCAAGAAAGCCATTATTTTTGGCGGCTCCCAAGGCATTGGCAGCGCGATTCAAAATATTCTGCGCGAATCGGGTTGTGAAGTGCGCTTGGCCACCCGGTCCAATGGTTGTGATATTCGCCACATCGATCAAGTCCAATCTTCCTTGGATCATGCCGCAGAAGATATGAACGGCATGGACTTTGTGATCAATACCGCTGGTTTTTTGAGCAAAGAATCCTTGCACGAGCAAGAGAGTCGCACCATCGATGAGTTGATTGCCGTGAACTTGACCGGCGCGATCTATATCTCCAAATGCAGCCATGCCCATTTGACCGACAGCAAAGGGATGTTGCTGCATTTTGGGTCTTCGTCATACACCCGTGGCAGGGCCCAGTACACCCCTTATTCAGCGTCCAAGGCGGGCATTGTCAACTTGACCCAAGGTCTGGCCGATGAATGGCAAGCCGAGGGCATTCGGGTCAATTGTGTGGTGCCGGGTCGAACCGACACAGCCATGCGGCGCAGCAATTTTGATAATGAAGAGGCCTGCACCTTGCTGAACCCTTATGAAGTCGGGATATCGGCTTGCAAACTGCTCAGCTCTGGCATGACGGGGATGGTGGTCCGAATTTGATTCGCACCCTTCATGCCAGAAAAAAGGCGATCCTTGGATCGCCTTTTTCATGTCTCAAGCAGCGCTTACTTGAGCAATGACAAGACCGACTGGGGCTGCTGATTGGCCTGCGCCAAGATGGCGGTGGCAGCCTGCTGAATGATCTGCGAGCGTGCCAACTCGCTGGTGGCTGCGGCATAGTCGGTATCGGTCACCCGGCTGCGCGACTCGGTCACGTTTTGCGCAATATTGGCCGCATTGTCAGCCGCGTGTGTGAGCCGGTTGATGCTGGCACCAATGACCGAGCGGTTCGATGCCAGGGCCGCAATCGCTGTATCCAGGGCCGACACTGCGCTGGCAGCCGACGCGGCAGAGGCCACGGTGGAGCTGGCAATGGCAGAGAGTGCGCCTGCGGTGCTTTGATCGGTGATCGTCACTTCAATGGTCTGGCCTGAATTGGCACCCACTTGGAAAGAGAAGGTGCTGGCGCCGCCCATGTTGCCGCCGGTGGCGTCGAGCAGATTGAAGTTGTTCCACTGGGTGTCGGAACCAATGCGATCAATTTCAGTCTTGAGTGCTTCAAACTCATCGTCCATCGCGGTGCGCTGGGCTGAGGAGTAGGTGTCGTTTTGAGCCAGCACGCCAAGTTCACGCATGCGCTGCATCATCACGGTTTGCTCTTCCATCGCGCCGTCAGCGGTTTGCAACATGCCAATGGCATCGTTGGCGTTGCGCACAGCAGCATTCAAGCCACGGATCTGTGCGGTCATGTTCTCGCGGATCGACAGGCCCGCAGCGTCATCGGCTGCGCCATTGATCCGGCTGCCTGTCGACAGGCTTTGCATGGTGTTGCGCATATCTCTTCCGTTTACCGTCAGTGCGTTGGCTGCCATCAAAGACTTGATGTTGGTGTTGATCACAGTGCTCATCGTTTACTCCAAAAAAGTTGAAAAAGTCTCAAGTGATTCTTCTGTTGAAGTTCAGCTTTGAATCCGCTTTCTTCATCGCTTCGACAGAAAGTCACTTTGTTCTTTCTGTTACTTGATGATTCGGTGTCTGCGGTTTTTTCTTGAGGTTTTAAAAATAAAAATCAAATTTTTTGTTGTTTATAAACATCGACTTACATAAAAAAAGACCAGCTGTGGAGCTGGTCTTTTGACGGGGTGACAGCCCTGATGGGCTGACTTGAACCGTGCCCTTTATCGCAATAAGGCCAACACGATTTGGGGCTGCTGGTTGGCTTGCGCCAGCATGGCGGTACCCGCTTGCTGAATGATTTGTGCCCGCGCCAACTCACTGGTGGCGGTGGCGTAATCGGTGTCAGCGATTTGACTGCGCGCGGAAGCCGCGTTTTGAGACATGGTGGTTGAGTTGTCTACCGAGTAAGTCAATCTGTTGATCGCGGCACCAATCACCGAGCGGTTGGCTGCCAAAGCCTGGATGGCCGTATCCAAGTTGGTCACCGCAGATGCGGCACTGGTGGCCGAAGACACGGTCGCACTGGCAATGGCAGATAAAGCACCGCCGGTACCTTGATCACTGATGGTGACTTCAATCGTCTGCGAGGAATTGGCACCCACTTGGAAGGAGAAGGTACTGGCACCACCCAAATTACCGCCCGTTCCATCCAACACCGCAAAACCATTGAATTGCGTGTCGGTGGCGACCCGGTCAACTTCGGTCAGCAGTGCTTGAAACTCGTCGTCCATGGCTGTCAACTGTGCGGACGAGTACGTGTCGTTTTGCGCCAGCACACTCAACTCCCGCATGCGTTGGAGCATGTTTGAAATTCCATCCATGGCTGCATCAGCTGTTTGCAACAAGCTGATGCCGTCATTGGCGTTGCGCACCGCTGCATTAAAGCCTTTGATTTGCGCCGTCATGTTTTCGCGTATGGCCAATCCTGCCGCATCGTCTGAAGCATGGTTAATTCTGCTTCCTGTGGCCAGCTGTTGCATGGCGGTTTGCAATGTTCGCGTATTGGAATTGATCGCATTGCGAGCAGCCAACGCATTGGTGTTGGTGTTGATAACTGTCATGTTTTACTCTCCATCAAATGTATACAAGGATTCGCCGGTTGTGAAAGGTTTATGAAAATCATTCAATGAATGCCCATCACTTGAGCAATGACAAGACCGACTGGGGCTGCTGATTGGCCTGCGCCAAGATGGCGGTGGCAGCCTGCTGAATGATCTGCGAGCGTGCCAACTCGCTGGTGGCTGCGGCATAGTCGGTATCGGTCACCCGGCTGCGCGACTCGGTCACGTTTTGCGCAATATTGGCCGCATTGTCAGCCGCGTGTGTGAGCCGGTTGATGCTGGCACCAATGACCGAGCGGTTCGATGCCAGGGCCGCAATCGCTGTATCCAGGGCCGACACTGCGCTGGCAGCCGACGCGGCAGAGGCCACGGTGGAGCTGGCAATGGCAGAGAGTGCGCCTGCGGTGCTTTGATCGGTGATCGTCACTTCAATGGTCTGGCCTGAATTGGCACCCACTTGGAAAGAGAAGGTGCTGGCGCCGCCCATGTTGCCGCCGGTGGCGTCGAGCAGATTGAAGTTGTTCCACTGGGTGTCGGAACCAATGCGATCAATTTCAGTCTTGAGTGCTTCAAACTCATCGTCCATCGCGGTGCGCTGGGCTGAGGAGTAGGTGTCGTTTTGAGCCAGCACGCCAAGTTCACGCATGCGCTGCATCATCACGGTTTGCTCTTCCATCGCGCCGTCAGCGGTTTGCAACATGCCAATGGCATCGTTGGCGTTGCGCACAGCAGCATTCAAGCCACGGATCTGTGCGGTCATGTTCTCGCGGATCGACAGGCCCGCAGCGTCATCGGCTGCGCCATTGATCCGGCTGCCTGTCGACAGGCTTTGCATGGTGTTGCGCATATCTCTTCCGTTTACCGTCAGTGCGTTGGCTGCCATCAAAGACTTGATGTTGGTGTTGATCACAGTGCTCATCGTTTACTCCAAAAAAGTTGAAAAAGTCTCAAGTGATTCTTCTGTTGAAGTTCAGCTTTGAATCCGCCTTCTTCATCGCTTCGACAAAAAGTCACTTTGTTCTTTCTGTTACTTGATGATTCGACGGCTCTGTGACTTTCTTTAACAACCCTTTCAAATTTTTGTTGAGTACAACACGCCTTTGAGAGCATCAATGCTGTGCGCCACACGGATCACTTCTTCGGTCGGAATTTTGCGAATCACTTCTCCCGTTGCACTGTTGGTCACCACAATCACGGGACCATGAATGGAGTCGTCATGGCTAAAGCCCAGGTGCTGTTTGTTGTCTGCCATTTGCTTGTTGATTTCTGCAATGGCTTCGCGCATGGCCTTTTCTTTTTGCACCGGATCGACATGCATCTCAACGGGCTTGCGGGCTTGCACAACTGGCGCAGGCTCAGTCGCAGGACGATCACCTTTCGCCAATGACGCAGGTGGCAGGGGTGATACACCCAATTTGGAAACATCGATGGACATGACCGAACCTCTGAACATTGAATGAATGGGCGCCCAGTTCAGCGCCACCATTCAGCTTCGGCCTTACCCCAAATTACTTGAGTAACTTTTTGCCATTTCTAAAAAAATCAGCAAAATTAAATCCCACTTAAACCCTTAAGTATTCAATTGCGACTATTTGTAGGCCGCCATCATGCCGTCAAAGCTGCTTTTGAGGCTGGACTTCATGGCGTTATTGGATCCCACCATGCTGTCCATGGCCGCGAATTGCTTGTTGTACCGCGACAGCAAGGACTCCATTCGGGTGTTGAGTCGATCCAAATCTTCCTTGTAGCGGGTGATCTGGGCATTGGCGTTGCGTGTTTGATAAGACAAGTCGCCCGTCGTCCTCAGCATCTTGTCCAAGCTGCGCACCGAGTCGTTGGCCAACGCAATTTTTTCAACGCTATACACACTGGTGTTGCTGCGATTGGCGGTGAACATGGTCACCACATCGCTGTAATTGCTTTTGAGTTTGATGTCGAGCTTGACAGCATCGACCGACATCACACCTTTTTGATCGATGGTCACCCCAATGTCGCGCAAAGCGGTGATGCCATTGCTGGAGGCATTGGAGTTGTCCATGAACATGCTGCGCAGCTTGTTCTTCATGCTGTTCACCAATGGGTCGCCCACCAATGTGGCGCCATAGATGTCCATCGTCGACTTGGGATTTGAAGCCTCGGTCAACAAATTTTGCGTGTCGTTATAGGCCGTGACCAGGGTATTGATCTTGGTCGTCAAGTCAGTGGTGTCGCGGGATAACTGAATATTGGTGCTGGCCACGGCACGCATGTTCAAGGTGACGCCCTCCAGGGCATCGCTCACGGTGTTGCTGGATCGGGTGTAGGCAATGCCATCCACCGTGAAAGCCGCGTCCTGTGCGGTCTGGGTGTTGGAAAAACTCAAATTGCCGCTGCCATCGGTGAGCGTGAAGGCATTGACCGTGCCCGTGCCACCGGTGACCATGATTTTGTAAGGGCTCGCATCGGTGCTGCCGGTATAAACCAATTGGGCATTCACGCCTGGATTGGCTTGGTTGATGGCGTCCACAACCCCTTGCGGGGTGTCACTGCCCGCGGCAACGCTGATGGTTTTGGTGCTGCCATTGATGGCCAAACTCAAACTCATGGCCTGCCCTGCATTGAGCGAGGTGGTAGCCGATGTATAGCTGCCGCTCAAGCTGCGCTGTGCTTTGGCCAGTGCGGTCACCGAGAGTTCATGAACCCCCTCGCCTGCCGAAGGGCCCGCCGTGGCGGTAAAACCAGACGGATTGTCCACAGTCGCCGTGATACCGCCGTAGTCTGTTTTGTCATTCAAGGACTCAAAGGCTTTTTTCACCTCGCCCAGCATGAACGAAACCGCTGCATATCCTGAAACCTTGGCCTCTGACTTAGCAATCTTGGCATTGATGGCGTTTTCTTTGGGCACACGCTCGGCGTCCACCAAGTTTTGCGCCAACGAAGCCACATCCACACCCGAGCCTGCGCCCAGTTTGGTCATGATTTGCTGCGAATTGGCCTTGTTGGCAGCCTTCAATTGGGCCGCTGTGATGCTGGATTGGCTCGCCGCCGTGTTGCCGTTGTTGCTGACAGAAGTGGTGGCCATGGGGTTTTATCAGGGGTGTGTATCAGGGTTCGGCACAAGAACCCAAAACTTGAATGATCAGTTGATGTAGTTAAAAAGGGTGAGCTTGGCGATCTTGGCAAAGGTGCTTTGCGCCGCCTCCAAGGCCAATTGGTCTTTGTTCATGCGGGTGATGGCCTCGGTGTAGTCCAGGTCTTGAACATCTGACAGCGTGGACTTCAGGCGCAAAGTGGTCTCGTCGAGCACGCTGTTTTGCATGTCGACCACCGACATGTCAGAGCCGATTTGGGCCGTGGCATTGCTGATGCCTTGTTGCAGGATGTCGATTTCACCCAAACCGCGGTCCATGTCTTTGGGCGAGCCATTGGTGATGGCGTCGGAGAGGTCTTTCAAGGCCTCAAAGAAGTTCACCCCCACTTGATTGCCTTTGCCATCGTCGCGCACCACGCGCAAAAACACATCCGATCCCGGTGTGTTGGCATTCATGCGGCGGTTGTCGCCCACCGGCACTTTCATGCGGCTTTGGTCGCCTTGGTATGTGATGTGACCATTGGCATCCAAGGCATACGGTGCCTGGGTGCTGCGGCTGCCGGCAAACAAAAAGTTGCCATTGGTGTCTTGGGCGTTGGCCTGGCTGAGCAATTG
>Ga0315905_10006957_pt1 | contig 11482 bp, 6 predicted proteins | sample LakEriMetagenome_5_FD_203522 | JGI IMG/M metagenome (GOLD analysis project Ga0315905, IMG submission 203522) | Freshwater fungal communities from buoy surface, Lake Erie, Ohio, United States - Buoy 4 MA121 | ecosystem: Environmental > Aquatic > Freshwater > Lake | place: USA: Lake Erie, Ohio...
AACAAACATTCCTGATAGGCCTTCTCGAGCAATCCGGGACCAAGCTCTCGGTGAACCTTCATGGCTGCACCAACAACCGCGTAGCTAAGCTCATTGTAAGTCATTTTTAGCAGCAAGATTCGGTATCATATGCATGGCATGCAACCCATAAATTATAGGAATATATTCCGGCTTTATGCTTCCGCAATTATTATTAACCGCGGAGGCGCAAAGAATGCAAAGATTCTTTTCTCTCTGCATTCTCTGCGCCTCCGCGGTAAAAAAATCATCACCGGTTAAACACCCACTCTTAGCAGGAAGTAATTCTTCTTCCCCCTCTGCAACAACACCACTCCACCGGCCAATACATCGGCCTGGGTGAGAACGCGCTCGGCGTCGGCTTTTACTTTGTTCACGCTGATGCTGCCTTCTTGCAAGGCTCTGCGCGCTTCGCCATTTGACTTCATGAAGCCGCTCTTCACCATAGCGTCAACAATAGAAAGTCCTGCCGACAGTTCATCGGCACCAACATTGCCTTGCGGAACGCCTTCGAAAATCTCCATCAGCGTTTCTCCGCTGAGCTTGCGCAAATCTTCATCTGTGCTTTTGCCGAACAAAATATCGGATGCAGCCACCGCCGCTTCATAATCCGCCACCGAATGCACACGACACGTGATATCCTTTGCCAACGCTTTTTGCATCGGGCGCTTGCCGGGATCTTGCGTTTGCTCAGCCTCGAGCGCTTCAATTTCTTCGCGGGTCTTCAAGGTGAAAATGCGGATGTAATTAGCCACATCGGCATCACTCGCATTCAACCAAAACTGATAAAACTTATAGGGCGACGTGCGCTTGGGATCCAACCAAATATTACCGCCTTCTGTTTTTCCAAACTTGGTTCCGTCGGCTTTCTTGATGAGCGGTGTAGTAAGCGCAAACGCTTGCCCGCCATCCTTGCGGCGTATCAATTCGGTGCCGGTCACAATGTTGCCCCATTGGTCACTGCCGCCCATCTGCAACATCACGCCTTTATTCTTCCACAAAAAATAGAAGTCATACCCCTGCACCAACTGGTAACTGAACTCCGTAAACGACATGCCCGTCTCCAATCGGTTCTTCACTGAATCCTTCGCCATCATATAGTTCACGCTGATGTGCTTACCCACATCGCGAATGAATTCCAAAAATCCGAAAGACTTGAACCAGTCGTAGTTGTTCACCATCTCTGCCGAATTCGCACCGCAGTCGAAATCGAGAAACTTCTCAATCTGCTTCTGCTGACATGCCTGATTATGACGAAGTGTTTCTTCATCGAGCAAATTGCGCTCTGCACTCTTACCACTGGGATCACCAACCATGCCCGTAGCGCCGCCTATGAGCGCCATCGGCTTGTGACCGCATTGCTGAAAGTGCAACAGCGACATAATCTGCACAAGATTGCCCACTCCAAGCGAATCAGCGGTTGGATCGAAGCCAATGTAGCCGCGCACCATTCCCTTCTCCAATTCGTCTTCCGTGCCGGGCATCACATCGTGCAACATGCCACGCCACTTCAATTCTTCAATGAAATTTTTCTTGCTCATAGTCGGTTGCAAAATTACCGCGTCACAGCGCGCTTACCACTTCTTCGAGTTTTATTCCACGAGATCCCTTAATCAACACCACGTGATCGCGCATGGCTTGCGTTTCCAGATAGCTTTTGGCCGCCACATTATTTTCAAAAATCGGATAATCGCCTTCCTTCCAAATCGCCCCGAAAATGGGGCCCACCAGTATGCCGTTCAACCCCAAACGCTTTGCTACCTCTACGATGTGGCGATGTTCCGCCGGCCCCATATCGCCCAATTCCAACATATCGCCTATAACGAAATACTTCTTTTCAGCCGATTGCTTGCTTAACGCTTCTAACGCAAACTCCAAGCTCGTGGGGTTGGCGTTGTATGCATCCATGATGAGCGTATTTCGCTCAGTTCGCTTAATCTGCGAGCGATTGTTTTCGGGTGTATATGCGCAAATTGCTGCGTGAATTTTTTCATTGCTTACGCCAAAGTGCTCACCCACCGCAATAGCCGATGCGATGTTGTAGAGATTATAAGCACCTGCCAATTGCGTTGAATACACCGTTCGCACTCCCTCATGCACGTGAGCATATACAAGCGCCGGACTTTCCGACACGCATTCCAATGCATTGCTTGAATAGGCCGTAATGCTCATTCCCTCGGAAGATCGCTTCAACTTTTCCAAATCGGTATTCACGAAAATCACTCCGCCCGTTGCATGTGTAAAGTCATACAACTCCTTCTTGCCTTTTACTACACCTTCTTCACCTCCAAAGCCCTCCAGATGGGCCTTTCCCATGTTGGTAATCAGCGTGTGCGTTGGCAATGCATACTCGCAATAGCTGCGTATTTCGCCCTGATGGTTGGCGCCCATTTCTACAATCGCCAACTCGCAATCGACAGGAATGGCCAAAAGCGTTAGCGGCACACCGATGTGGTTGTTCAGATTCCCAATGGTAGCGCTCACCCGGTAGCGTTGTGCCAGCACATCGCGAATGAGTTCCTTGGTGGTTGTTTTACCGTTGCTGCCGGTAATAGCAAGAAAGGGTATGCGCAAACTCTCGCGATACATCTTCGCTACTTGCTGCAGCGCGGTCAAGACGTCGTCTACAAGCACCATGCGCTCATCATGCGGCGTTTGAGGCTCATCTATCACCACCATGGAAGCCCCCATCTCGAGCGCCTTTGCCGCAAACGTATTGCCATTGAAGTTACCTCCCTTCAAGGCAAAAAAGATATCGCCCTGATTGATCTTGCGCGTGTCGGTGGTTACACTGCGCACTTGTAGGAACTGCTCAAAAATGCGTTGAATCATGCGCTAAAAGTAAAAACCCCGGTCGAGGTGACCGGGGTTTCAATATCTAAATTTGAACAAGCTAGTTCTTATTCACCTGAAGCGATTCCCGTAGGACTTCCCAAGCGATCCATGGCGCAACGGAAACCTAGAGTCGACATAGAACGACGCTCATCGAGGTAGCGGCGTGTGCCTGGGATTGTGTAGTATGCACGATCTCTCCAGTTGCCACCCTTGTAAACACGAGCGCGGTCATTCACAAGTGTAGTAACTCCCCATTCGTACATGCGGTTCTTATCCTGTTCCATGTCGGCATTCGCATAGTATATACTACTATTAAAATCACCATCGCGATAATCGATGTAATCAGCCTTGCGGTAGTTGCGACGATCGATGTTCTCTTCAACACTCACATTACGACGCTTCACTTCACCAGGAGTGCTAACAATGTAGTCAGACATTCCATCGCGCAAATCAGCAGCCACCAAGTCTTCAGAATCGGTTACCAGGTCCATGGCTTCCTGCATGGCGTCCTGTGCTTCGTCATCTTTGCGCTCCTTAATCTTCTCCTGAGCAGCTGTAATCTTCTGATTACACTGTTCAAGCAAAGTGAGTGATGTTTGGGTAAGTCGCGCTCCTGCCTGTTCTTGGTAGTTCTTCAAGAAGTAAGCAACACCATCAATGTCGTAAATATTCTTGTCGTGCTTGTCAGCGAAACTTCCATCACTGTTCAACACACGGGTTTTGTAAACGTTACCTCGGAAAGGACGGAATTCACTCTTGTCTTCCGGAGAAAGCGGACGGTAAACATCCATTACCCATTCAGATACGTTACCGGACATATTATACAGACCGTAGTCGTTTGGCGGATATGCGTATACCGGCGCTGTAATATCGGCATTGTCATTCAAGTATCCGGCAACACCCATGTAGTCACCACCTCCACGCACGAAGTTAGCACGAATAGTTCCGAAGAAACGTCCACCGCTATCGTCATTACGCACATAGTGCCCATTCCATGGGTACGTGCGACGATCTGTAATCAATTCCTGGAAAGAGTTTCCGATGAGACCCAAAGCTGCATATTCCCACTCAGCTTCGGTAGGCAAGCGGTAACGTGGCAAAATGATGCCATCCGACATCGTAACCAATCGTGTACCTGTTCCCTTCGGGTTGTAATCTTTCAAACCACCTGAAGCGGCATCACCCGAATACTGGCCCGACAAATAAGAATCGGTGGTAAAGTGTTCTTCATCGGCCTGTCCGGTTGGGTTGTATGACATCAAGCCTTCGCGGATCAAGATCAACTCATTCACACGGTCAGTTCTCCAAACACAATATTCACTTGCTTGCAACCAACTTACACCCACAACCGGATAATCTCTATAAGCCGGATGGCGCAAGTAGTAGTCTACAAAAGGTTCATTGTATTCCGTGACCTCACGCCAGATGTTCGTGTCAGGTAATGCGCGGTTTATCAATTCAGGATACGTATCACCGTATACAAGTTTCAACCAATGCAAATAGTCATTCCAAAATTGGTTAGTGACCTCGGTTTCGTCCATGTAAAATGAGGATACCGTAACACGGCGAGGAATATTATCCCAAGCAAACTTCAGGTCGTCTTCCACTCGTCCCATTGTGAATGTACCACCTTCCACGAGCACAAGGCCCGGGCCGGTTTCCTGTTCCACATAGTCCTGACGTTCAAAACCTCCGTTTTTCTCGTCATTGTAAGCCCAACCGGTAGCACCCGATCGTTCTTTGTCGCACGACGTAAAGATGGACGCTACTGCAATGGCGGCCAATCCGAAGAACATCTTAGAAACGGTTTTCATGATTTCCCTTTGATTTTGATGGTTCGTTTATCGTTTAAACAGTGTATTCAACTAGAAAGAAGGACAAGCTATTGTGCGGAACTTCTTTTTTTTCTGGCGGCATTCAAAGTTGATACCGAGTGAAACTTCATGCGATCCGCCTGTTGATGGCGTGAGTTCTGAAATAGTTACGTCGTAACTGTAGCCGAATCGCACCACGTCGGTTTGAATTCCAATGGTGGCAATGAATGCATCACGGTAGGTTTGTCCGAAGAGCAATCCGCGGAACCAAACACCTGCTACCAATGGGCCTTTGCTCACGTACATACCCAAGTTCAGCTGCTGGAACTCGCCTTGACGACGATACAGCAAGTTGGGCGACAAACGAGCATCGTTATCCTTACTCTTTTTCTCGATTGGAATGACAGCACCCGCATGCACCGTGTATTTCATGGGCAAACGACTAGTTCCCAGAATCAGCGATTCATTTGGCTCGTTAAGGTGGTGAACTGCGACACCTCCATAAAACTTGTCACTGAATCCAAGCAAACCTGCAGAAAAATCGATAGCCTTTACCTGACCACCACGCTGAACGTCGTTTGTTTGGTAAATGAAACCTTTTCGAGGATCAATCATATCCCCAAATGTCAGTTTACTCCAGTCGAGTGTCTTTTGAAAATAACTCGCCTGAAAACCCGCCTTGATAGAAAATTTGCGAGAAATGGCCTGTTGGTAGGAATAGATACCACTCACTGTGGTCGTATTGAGCGTTCCCTGCGCAGCACGGTCATTGAGTACAATCAGACCCAAACCACCTTGGATGGTAGGTACATGTTGATCATACGTAGCGCTGGTGGTAACAAAATTACCGGTGAGCGAAGGCCACTGATTGCGATAGTTCATCACCAAACGCGGACAGCGATTGGTTCCTGCAAAGGCCGGGTTTAAGTAGAGCGGGTTAGCGTAAAACTGCGTGAACTCAGGATCTTGAGCACGCATGTCATTGGCCATCACCAGCACCGACATTAAAGCAAGAATCAGTCTTAAGCTTTTGTTCATAGAGAAACAATTTCTTTTTTAGGTGGTTGAAAAGAATTCACAATAATACAACAACTTTGCGAGGAAAAAAATTGCGCCACTGTTGCAATAATCAGACTACCAAATGGTTTAAGCCGTTGCGCCCAACGAAAAAAATCGCATGAGACTACTACCCAAAATACTGATAATCTTACTCTTAGCTACTTGCAACACACTCCTTTCCCAAACTCGTGAAACTATAAACCTGCACAAAAGGTTACAATGGAGCGGAACTAATTCAAATAAAAGCTCCATATCCGATGCGTTTTCCTTCGAAGAATCAATGCCATCAAGCAACTTCGGTAATTTACCGGTTATTGTGCACAGGGAGAGGTTAAAAAATTTCGGTCGCATTTTAACCGTAGACGTCAGCGCTTCGAAAACTGAAACATCCAACACGCCCGCGACGTCCGATATGCTGCGGATTGTATCAGACAATTGGCAGTACAAATCCCGAATCACCGATTCGAGAGGTATTCCCTATCTCGTGGTAGAAATTTTACCGATGCGCAAAACAACAGCAGGTATTGAGCTTATTCAGGAGGCGGATATACGCATTGAATGGGAAACCGCTCCAAAACCCAACTTGCGCATGCTTGACTTTGCCCAGCAATCGGTTCTGAGCGAAGGCCAATGGTTTAAGATAGCTATTGCCAAAGATGGGATTTACAAGGTAGATAAAAACACGTTCAACCAGCTGGGACTCAACATTAGCAATCTAAGTCCGCAATCCATAAACATCTATGGAAACGGAGGCGAATTGTTGCCCTCGTCAAACCTGGTGCCCCGTCCTGATGACCTTCAAAAATGTGCGGTTTACTTCCAAGGCGAGGAAGACAATGTTTTTCAAGACAATGACTTCATCCTTTTCTATGGAAAAGGTCCCGACAAATGGGAAAGAACGCCTGGCAATAGCGAGGAGCCTAGTCGTTGGACACACAAAAAACACTACTACTCCGATTCGGCATATTATTTCATTCGCATCGATGATTCGGAACCTCTTCGAATTCAACAATCACCGACGACTGACTTACCCTCAACAAACACCATCAATCGTTTTCAGGACTTTCAGTTTATTGAATCCGATCTCTATAATATTGGAAGAACAGGAAGAGAATTCTTCGGAGAACAATACGATATCAACACTTCAGGGTCATACAATTTTACCATGCCCAATTTGGTCTCGGAAATCCCCGCGTTACTAGAAGCCAACTTGGTTGTGCGTTCCCTGGGAGGAGCCAGTAACTGGTCTGTTTCCGTTGCCGGAAATACGGCACAAACATCGCCCGTTTCCACAGGCGACGGCGTGCTGTCAGCCGTGGCCTCTACTGAATTGGTTTCAATTCCTTTCAACCCTTCAGGAGGATCGGTAACTACATCAGTGCAATTCAACAAATACAGCAATACAGCTGAGGTAACCGGGTGGATCGACTTTCTTCGCTTAAATGCCACAAGAACGCTGACTATGTCGGGAACTCAAATGAAGTTTCGGGACACGCTAAGTGTTGGTCCGGGAAACGTTGGTCTCTTTCAACTGAGTAACTCCAACAACATTTTCCAATTATGGGATGTAACCGATAGTAGTAATCCTCAGAAAATAACTTTCTCATCTTCCCAAAACATATTGGAGTTTAAGGCACCTACCTCTGCTCTTCGCGAATACGTCGCCTTCGCTAACAGTGGCTACCTTGTTCCAACACCAAAAGGCTCGGTTGCCAATCAAAATCTTCATGGCCTGAATAATATCGACTATGTCATCGTTGCTGCTCCTTCGCATCGTTCGTCGGCAGAAGCTTTAGCAGAAATCCACAGCGGATTGGGAACATCAACCGTAGTAGTTTCACAAGACGAAATTTTCAATGAGTTTTCCAGCGGCAACCCCGATGTGACAGCCATTCGCATGCTCATGAAAATGCTTTACGACCGAGCTCAAGGCGACCCCCAACTTATGCCACAGAATCTCCTTCTGTTTGGTGATGGCGAATTCAGCCGCAACAAAGGAACCTCTTCATTCAACGGAAGTAATGTGATGCTTTACGAAACAAGCGAGTCGTTGAGCCCTGCTTTGTCTGCTGTAAGCGACGATTACTTTGTTTTCTTGAGTGATGATGATGATGAGAGCAGTTCCAATTTATTGGATGCAGGCGTTGGCCGCATTCCCGCAACCGACGCCGGTGAAGGTGCTGCCTACATCGAAAAAGTCCGAACCTACCTTGCTCAAAATACGAACGCAGGGGGAGCAGCGAGCTGTTTGGGCGTCGAAGCCCAATCACCCTTCGGGTCGTGGAGAAACCTCATAACCTTCGTCGCAGATGATCAGGATGGCAATGGCGGCCCCACAGAACAAGTTCACCTGGACGATGCGGACTTACTATCCGACATTGTGCGTGATAGACACCCAGAGTATGACGTTGTAAAAATCTACATGGATGCCTACAAACAGGAATCTACTCCAGGCGGTGAGCGCTACCCAGAAGGTGAGGAAGCTATTCGCAATCGGGTTCAAAACGGTTCTTTACTGGTAAGCTATCTTGGCCATGGTGGCGAGCGAGGTTGGGCACACGAGCGTATTCTCGATCTAAACACCATTGGTTCGTGGTCCAATAAATTCCGACTCCCCGTTTTTCTCACCGCGACTTGCGAATTAGCGCGCTACGACGACCCAAGTGTGAACAGCGCAGGTGAAATCCTGGTCATGAATCCTGACGGCGGAGCAATTGCCATGCTCACAACAACACGTGTAGTTTTCTCGGGTTCGAACAGAGAAATGGTCTTAGCTTTCTTCGAATCAGCCCTGGAAGATGCCAATATCAGCAACCTTAGCTTGGGTATGATAAACATGCTCACCAAAAACGAAGTAAACCCTACCAATTCAAGTAAACCCAATTTCAGCCTTTTGGGTGACCCTGCTCTGAAAATGAGCTATCCGAAATACACTGTCGTTACATCAGCCATCAACGATATTCCAATTGAGAATTTCACCGATAATCTAAAATCTCTTCAAGAGGTTAAGTTCACTGGATACGTCGCTGATAACAACGGAAATAAACTAACCGATTTCAATGGATTTGTTTACCCCACCGTGTTTGACAAGGAAACCAAGGTGTATACTCAAAACAATGATTTCGATGGCTCAAACGGCGATGTTCAGGAATACGATGTATTCAATAAGAACATTTTCAAAGGGAAAGCAAGCGTTACAAATGGTGATTTCCAGTTTGAGTTTGTTGTGCCTTACGACATCAACTATGTTATTGACACTGCTCGCGTGAGTTACTACACAGTAGCCGGCAATTTCGACGGACATGGCTATTCAAATCAATTTCGAATTGGCGGATCTCTGAGTGGCGCCGAACTGAATCGCGTTGGTCCCGAGATTAATCTTTATCTGAATGATACCTTGTTCGTCTCCGGTGGAATTAGCGACACTCGCCCCATTTTGCTGGCTCAGTTGCGCGATGAAAACGGAATCAATACGGTGGGTAACGGCATAGGCCATGATTTGAGTGCTATTATTGACAATGACACCCAGCAACCGATTATCCTCAATGAATTTTATGAAACCGATCTCGATACTTACAAGAGCGGTGAAGTTCGATACCAGCTTCCAGAGCTTGCCGAAGGAAACCATACTCTTTCTCTCAAAGCATGGGACGTTCATAACAATTCTTCATCTGCCTCCATCGATTTTGTCGTTGCCGATAATGGCGCCATTGCGCTCGACCATGTGCTCAATTACCCCAACCCGTTCACTACATCCACGGAGTTCATGTTCGAACACAATCAGGTATGCACCGCTCTTGATGTGCGGATTCAAATTTTCACGGTTAGCGGCAAACTCGTTAAAACCATTGAACAACAGGTATTACAAGAAGGTTTTAGATCAGAGCCAATTCCATGGAATGGAACCGACGATTTCGGAGACCGCATTGGAAAAGGCGTCTATGTTTACCGACTGGAGGTTCGAAATGAGGAAGGACAGCTTGCCGAACATTACGAGAAACTCGTAATACTGAAGTAAAATTACCATGTTCCAAGCGCTATATTTGCAAACACGTTGAAAAAGAAAAACATGCATAAGTATTTTGTCGCCCCGCTGATGCTGATATTCAGCAGTTTTACGGCACTGGCACAATTGAATAACACGGGTGATGAAGCGAGAAGCACCTGGCAGCTGAACACCATTACTACAGCTGTTCCATTCTTGCAAATCACACCCGATTCGCGTTCGGGTGCACTCGGCGATGCAGGCGTCGCTCTCAGCCCTGATGCCAATACAACCTTCTGGAATGCTGCTAAACTTGCCTTCGTAGAAGAAGATGTAGAATTGTCCTTGTCCTATTCCCCGTGGTTGCGCGCGCTGGTAAACGACATGAGTTTGGCGTACTTAAGCGGATACAAAAAACTTGGAAAAAATCAAGCAATCGGAGGTTCACTGCGTTATTTCACGCTAGGAAATATCACCTTTACTGATGAAGTAGGAACACAAATTCGGGATTTTAAACCAAATGAATTTTCGCTGGATATGTCGTTCGGTCAAAAATTCAGTGAAAAATTCAGCGGTGGTATAGCAGTGCGATACATCTATTCGAATTTGACCGGAGGCCAGAACGTTCTTGGAGCAGACAGCAAACCCGGAATGGGTGTTGCGGCCGATGTGAGCGCCTTTTATTCAAACAAACGTCTCAAGGTTGGAGGCCGCGATGCACGCCTCAACATTGGTGCAAACATTAGCAACATCGGTAACAAAATGCGCTATACCAATAGTGATAAGCGCGACTTCATACCAACCAATCTCAAACTAGGAACCGCCTTTACGGTTAACCTAGACAAATACAATCAAATTACAACGTTAGTTGATTTCAATAAACTATTGGTACCTACACCACCCCGATACAGCATTGATGGTGACACTATAATAGCTGGCATGGACCCGAACGTGGGTGTTGCCACAGGAATGGTTCAGTCTTTCTATGATGCTCCGGGTGATGTTAGTAACGAGGGTGAGATTATTTCCGGTACAGTATTTAAAGAGGAGCTCCGAGAAATCAATATTGGCGGTGGTTTTGAATATTGGTATGATCAGCAGTTTGCCTTCCGAACCGGCTATTTCTATGAGAATTACACAAAAGGTAATCGTCAATTCATTACGCTTGGTGCGGGACTGAAATATCAAGTTCTCACAATTGACATGTCTTACCTCATAAGCACAACCCAACAAAACCCGCTGGCGAACACGTTGCGATTTACCATGCGCTTCGCGCTTGGAGCTAACAGTGGCAACGACGAAGAACCATCAGAGTAACTATCCAACATGAATATCCGCGTCGGCTTCGGGTTTGATGTCCACCAACTCACGGAAGGCCGTGACTTCTGGTTGGGCGGAGTTAAAATAGAACACTCCAAAGGAGCACTAGGACATAGTGATGCCGACGTGCTTCTTCATGCCATATGCGATGCCTTGCTAGGTGCAGCCAATATGCGTGATATTGGGTTTCATTTCCCGGACACCCATGGGGAGTTCAAAAACATAGACTCAAAGATTCTTTTAAAGCGCACAGTGCATCTCCTAAAGAATGCAGGCTGGATGATAGGTAATATCGATTGCACATTGGTGCTTGAGAAACCGAAAATTATGCCTCATGTAGATTCGATGAAAACTGCCATTGCGGAATCAGCCGAAATAAATATTGATGCGATTTCCATTAAAGCGACCACGAACGAAAAAATGGGATTCATTGGCCGTGAAGAAGGAGTTG
>Ga0315905_10006958_pt1 | contig 11481 bp, 10 predicted proteins | sample LakEriMetagenome_5_FD_203522 | JGI IMG/M metagenome (GOLD analysis project Ga0315905, IMG submission 203522) | Freshwater fungal communities from buoy surface, Lake Erie, Ohio, United States - Buoy 4 MA121 | ecosystem: Environmental > Aquatic > Freshwater > Lake | place: USA: Lake Erie, Ohio...
ACTCAGTTGGGGCATTGCTCCCCCCTAATTTCCCCTAAAAAGCCATTTTTCCTGATGCTATAATCCCGCTTCTGTCAGGCCCGGTAGCTCAGTTGGTAGAGCAGCGGATTGAAAATCCGCGTGTCAGTGGTTCGATTCCACTCCAGGCCACCAAGATTCTTCTTGTAAATCAAGCACTTAGCTCCAAAAGCTAGGTGCTTTTTTTATGGATTTTTAATTGCACGGTTATTACACGTTTTTTCCGAGGTTGACTCAAACCCTTGTCCTGCCTTAAAATATGGCTATGCGGGAAAAATCAGAAGAGACCATAGTCGTTCGACCCAACGAGATTCGCCTGGTGCGAAGGCCCGACTCTGACCGCTGGCAAGCCCATTACAAGGTTGAAGCTATCGGCAAATGGCTGCGCAAAGCTACGGGTACTGCCGATGAGGGCAAAGCACGGTCCATAGCTGAAGAGCAGTGGATGGAGGCTCGTATCCTTGCTCGGTCAGGTCATCCAGTTATTTCCAAGAAGTTCAAAGCAGTGGCGGAGATCGTTCAACGGGATCTGGAAATTAAGGTCGCAGCAGACAAGACCAAACGCGGCAGCAACAACGACTACCTGGCCACCATCAAGGGCTACCTGATCCCGTTTTTTGGCAACTACAACGTAGACAGGATCACCACTGAGGTTTTCAACGACTTTTGCGAGTGGCGTAGGCAGAAGGTGGGTAAGGAACTGAGCCAAAGTGCCCAGTCCAACCACAACGCGGCGCTGAACCTGGTGTTCGACCATGCTGTGGAAAAAGGCTTTATGACCAGTCTGCAGCGCCCTGTGCTCAAAAACACAGGTGAGGCAGGGGGTAGGCGTCCAGACTTCTCTGTGAAGGAAATAGAGGCTATCTGTGCCCATTTGCCGGGGTGGGTCAATGACGCCCGCTTAGAGCGTAGTCGGATGATTCGGGAACTGCTTGCCGTTTACATCCCATTTGTGGCTGCAACAGGCATGCGCCCAGGCACCGAGATCGAGTTTTTGGAGTGGCGGCACCTTGAAATCCACAAAATGGGTGATGAGCCAGTTCTATACGCACATATCCAGCGTGGCAAAACAGTCAAGAAGAACAAGCCAATGGGAGCTGTGCTGCATCGCAGTTGCTGGTTGCTTTTGGAGAAGATTCGCCAGTACACCCCTGAATTTGCCGACAAAACCTTGAATCAAGTGCTCGAAGAGAAGCACGCCGTGAAAATTTTCAGCATGAGGGATGGCACCCAGCCTAACCAGCTGAGCAAGCAGTTCAAGCAGTTGCTGGTTGAACTAAAGATGCTGGATTGCCCGATCACTGGCGAAGAGCGAACGCTTTATAGCCTGCGTCACTACGCGATCACGCAATTGGTAGCCAAGGGGCTGACTGCAGAGCAGATGCAAAGTCAGGTGCGTACCAGCGCCGTGATGATTGCCAAGTACTACAACCACATGCAGCCCCTGATGAACGCGGCGCAGTTCGCCGGGCAAGGAACTGGGCAAACGGGCGATGAGATCAGCCAGATCATCAACAACACGCCCAACGACAACATGCTGCATTTTGCAGAGCTCAGCACTGGTTTGAGCCTGAGCTTGGTCTTGCAGAACAAACCTGCAGTTGATGAACTGCGAGAGGCTTTGAATCAAGCCTCTGCTGGCGCTGCTCCCAACTAAACGTGAGGAATTTGAGATGACTAGACCTGATCTCACGGCCGAAAAATCAGTTCGCGAGCAGTTGCATGAGCTGTTTCTAGCAATGGCTCAGCGTTCGTTCGACACATGCATGGAAAGTCAAAACCGCGTGAATTTCTACGATGGAGTCATCACGCGTGTTGAAGCGGGTTGCGATATCTCGGCGGATGTGCCAGAAGTTACGGACAAATCGGTGGCTGAAGTTGTAGCTGTAGCCCGAAAGCTGCGCCAGCAAGCTGCTGGCGCAGCCATCAGCGCATGGGAGTTGTCAGCAGTGCTGGCCGGGAGCTTTCGCACGACCGTGCGATCTGTAGATACCGAGGGTGAGTTGATCCCGAGATATGACGTGGAGCACGTGGCAGATACAGAGGCAGGCCAGGTTCGAATCAACATCCGGACCTGGCGCAGGAATATCTCTGTGGAAGTCGTTGGCTCAGACGCTGGGATCAACGCTTTGAACGCTGAGATGGCGCTAGCTGCGTTGGCTGCATAAGCAATGTATTGACGGTTTGAAGCCCTTCTGCCAAGCCAGCAATGATGAGCCCCTTCGCTAGCCAGCGATTAAACTAAGTGGTCTTGACCCCGTAACCCAGTACCGCCGGTATGTTTAATTTACCGCTCGCCTCTCCCTGAACAGCTTGGGTGGCACGTAGCCCAACGCGCTGTGCGGGTGGTAAGAATTGTAGTCATCGAACCATTTGGGCAGATGCGCCATCACCGTTTGCGAGTCCGGCCTCTCGGCCAATTTGGCGTAATCCCGTTTCAATGTTTTCACGAAGCTCTCCGCCATGCCGTTGCTCTGCGGGCTGGTCACAGGCGTGGTCACCGGCTTGAGCCCCAGTTGTTTGGCAAAGCTCCTGGTCTCGGCTGCCGTGTAGCAGCTGCCGTTGTCGGTGAGCCATTCAATAGGTTTAGGCAGCTTGCCATCCGGGCCAAACCTGTTCTCCACAGCCTGCATCATCAAATCACCCACCAAGGCCGCATCGATGCCTTTGGTGGTGGCCACCCAGCTCATGACTTCTCTGTCGCAGCAGTCCAGCGCGAACGCCACCCGCACCTTCTCGCCGTTGTCACACGACAGCTCCAAGCCATCTGAACACCAGCGCACATCGCTTTCCTTGACGGCCACTTTGCCGTCGTGCTTTCTGGTGTCGACGGGCTTTTCTCCATGCCGGTACAGCAGCCAGCCTTCGTCACGCATCACTCGGTAAACCCGCTTGTGGTTGACCCGGTCGTGTCCTTCCAGTCGCAAGCGTGCCCAGACACGGCGGTAGCCATAGGTGGCGCGGTCCTTGACCACGCTGGCAATGGCTTGCTTGACGACAGCGTCATGTTTGCGCGGGGGCGACTTTCTCAAGTCTGCCCATTCGGACGGGCGATCTCTCTTGGCCAACACATGGCTGCGCGACACGCTAAGGGCATGGCAGACGGCCCTCACTGCTCGCCCCCGGGCAATACTGGCGAGCGCGCAATCCACTTTTTTGCTTTGGCAAAGTCCACAGCCTCCTTGAGAATCTCGTTCTCCAAAGTCTTGCGGCCCAGTGCGCCTTCGAGTTGTTTGATGCGGCGCATGGCCTCTTGAAGCTCAGACGCTGGCACGACGGTTTCGTTGGCACCCACGGCCATCAGTGAGCCTTGCAGATAGGCTTTTCGCCATTGAAAGAGTTGCGCTGCCGTGATGCCAAATTGCCGGGCCACCATCGAGACGGAGCTGCCAGGCTCGTTGGTCTGTTTGACGATTTCAAGCTTTTGCTCAGGGGTCCAGCGCCTGCGGCGCTGAACGCTGGTCACCACTTCAACCCGGGTGGGCGTTGCTGAAGACATAGTCATATCCATGGTCGTATTCCTGTTTCTTAGTTTAAGGAATACCGACGGGACTGTGATTCAGGGGGCTAACTCATTGGCGACGTGTAGTATTTTGGATTTTCATGATTTATTCCTTCTCATTGGGTTTTATTGAATGGCGATTAAACGAGATCTAAGAACTAGATATGAATTCACACACTGTTGTACAAAGGTACTTCACTTATCCTGTATTACGCAAACCAGCCGCAATGCCATTGATTGAAATGTGAATACCTCGTTGAGCTTTTTCATCACGATCTTGTGGACGTTTGCCTTCTCGATAGCGGCGAATTAATTCAACTTGCAAATGGTGCAGCGGGTCAATGTAGGGGAAGCGATGGCGCATCGAGCGCTCAAGTGCGGCGTTGTTCACCAAACGTTGTTTGTCACCGGTAATGAGCTTCAAGGCATCTGAGGTGCGCTGCCATTCGTCTTCAATCAAAGCAAAAATTTTCTTGCGCAAACGAGTGTCGCTCACTAATTCGGCGTAGCGTGAGGCCAACCCCAAATCGCTCTTGGACAGCACCATGTCGAGGTTGGACAAGAGCGAGCGAAAGAACGGCCATTGGCGTTGCATTTTTTGCAGCAAAGCCAGCGCGTCTTTGGGCTTGAGCGTGGGGTGTTGGTGGATGAACTGGTCCACGGCCGAACCAAAACCCAACCAACCGGGCAAGGTCAAACGGCATTGCCCCCAACTAAAGCCCCAAGGAATCGCACGCAAGTCTTCAATGCGCGGCGACGCATTGCCGCTCTTGGGACGCGCCGCAGGGCGTGAACCAATGTTGAGCTCTGCAATTTCACGCAAGGGCGTAGATGCAAAGAAGTATTCGGTGAAGCCCGGTGTCTCGTACACCAAGCCACGGTAAGCGGCCATGCTGGTGTGTGAGAGCCACTGCGCTGCATCCAAGAAAGCTTGTGGCGCAGGCTTGGTGGTTTGCAGCATCGTGGCTTCCAAGGTCGCGGCAATGAGGGTTTCTAAATTGCGACGGCCAATTTCGGGGTTGGCGTATTTAGAGCCGATCACTTCGCCTTGTTCGGTGAGGCGAATTTGCCCGCGCACGGTGCCTGGGGGCTGCGCCAAGATCGCTTGGTAGCTCGGGCCGCCGCCACGACCCACCGTGCCGCCACGGCCGTGGAACATGCGCAGGGTGATGTCGTGCTGCTTGAACAAGCCATCAAACAACGTGACCAAAGCAATCTCGGCACGGTACAGCTCCCAGTTGCTGGTGAAGATGCCGCCGTCTTTGTTGCTGTCGGAGTAGCCCAACATGATGTCTTGCTCGCCACCGCTGCGCTTGACCAAGTTGGCCACGCCATCGATGGCATAAAAGCCACCCATGATGTCGGCGGCGCAGCGCAAGTCTTCGATGGTTTCAAACAAAGGCACGACGATCAAATCGCAGGTCGATGTTTTGCTACCCAGCGTGCCACGCATGAGGCCGGTTTCCTTTTGCAGCAACAACACTTCGAGCAAATCGCTCACGGTTTCGGTGTGGCTGATGATGTAGTGGCGAATGGCATCTTTGCCAAAGGTCTCCAACATCTCGCGTGCCGTTTCAAAAATCGCCAGTTCTTTGAGCGCGAGTTCGGAGTAGTTGGCACCCATCACACGCAGAGGGCGTGCGTCGTGCAGCAGTTTGTTCAACGCTTCCACGCGTTGTGCTTCATTGAGCTTGGCGTAGTGTTTCTCCACACCTGCTGTGGCCAGCAACTCGGCCACCACCAACTCGTGTTGGTCAGAACTTTGACGCAAGTCCACGGTAGCGAGGTGAAAGCCAAACACCTCGACCGCACGCATGAGCGGTGTTAGGCGCTGAGCCATCAAGACACTGCCGTGTTGGGCGTCAAGCGATTGCGCAATCACGCGCAAATCGGTCAGCAGCTCTTGCGCTGACAGATAGGGGTTTTGTGGGGCTACTGCATGGCGCGCTGCATCACCACCGGTCAGGTCTTTGAGCGTGGCGGCCAAGCGTGCATACATGCCGGTGAGGGCGCGGCGATACGGCTCGTCTTGGCGGTGTGCGTTGGTGTCGGGTGAGCGGTCAGCCAAGGCGTGCATCTCGGGTGTGACATCGACCAACATGGCCGACATCGACAACTCGGTGCCGAGGTAGTGCATCTCGTTAAGGTAATGGCGCAAGGCCACATCGCACTGGCGGCGCAAGGCAAAGCGCAGCGTATCGGCGTTGACATTGGGATTGCCATCGCGGTCGCCACCAATCCACTGGCCCATACGTAAAAAGCTATGCACGTGGGCTTGGCCCAGTTCGGCTTCGAGGTCGGCGTAGAGCTTAGGGATTTCGCTGAGGAAGGTGGATTCGTAATAGCTCAGCGCGTTTTCAATTTCATCCGACACGGTGAGCTTGGTGAAGCGCAGCAAACGCGTTTGCCACAACTGCAACACACGTGCGCGCAATTGCATTTCGTTGGCGGAGAGTTCGCGCAGCGCCAAAGCATCCGGTGCTTTGCTTGATGCGTGCAGGGTAGAGCGAGATTTGATGTCGTCACGCAAACCCAAGAGCTGCGCAATGCCACGTTCGGCATCCAAGATGCTTTTGCGCTGGACTTCGGTCGGGTGGGCGGTGAGCACAGGCGACACGTGGCTGTGCGCCAATGTCTGCACGATGTTCTTGCTTGCAATACCAGCCGCCTTGAGGCGGCTCAGCGCCATGTGCAGGCTGCCCTCTTGTATGTGACCCGCACGTTCATGGATGGCGCGACGGCGAATGTGGTGACGGTCTTCAGCCAAGTTGGCCAAGTGGCTGAAGTAAGTGAAGGCGCGAATCACGCTGACCGTGGCTTCGGCGCTGAGCGAGGCCAAGAGTTTTTTCAGCGTCTTGTCAGCGCTGGCATCGGAGTCGCGGCGAAACGCAACCGAAAGCTTGCGCACTTGCTCGACTAACTCATACGCGTCGCGTCCTTCTTGTTCGCGAATAACGTCTCCCAAAATACGACCGAGCAATCGAATGTCATCAACTAATGGCATTTCATTGCTTCGCGAATTTTTTGCTGCAGAGATTGCACTTGTCTTATCGCGAGTGATTTTTGAATTATTTAATAGCATTAGTTAATCAAAATCGCCCGAAAATCGTTGACATTTGTAAGAGTAGGACCTGTTATGACTGAGTTTCCAAGCGCTTCAAAAAATGAATGCCCATCATTTCGATCGAGATAGTCAACAGGCCTGCTTTTAAGCTTCAATGCACGTTCTAAAGTTTCTGGATCCAGAATTGCTCCAGCAATTTCTTCTTGGCCATCTACACCATCGGTATCGCCAGCTATCGCATAGATACCAGGCTCACTATTGAGAGCAATGGCTAACGACAGGAGAAATTCCACATTTCTGCCGCCACGACCATCGCCACGTAATGACACAGTTGTTTCACCACCCGATATCAAAACGCAGGGCGTTTGAAAAGGTTGATTTCTTCGTGACACTTGCCGTGCTATTCCTGCAAGTGTCTTAGCAACTTCGCGTGACTCTCCTTCAATCGCATCACCAAGAATGTAAGGTGTGACGCCTGCTTCACGCGCAACATTTGCTGCGGCTTCAAGAGCCATTTGTGGAGTTGCGATAAATATTGAATTGATTTCTGGGAGTTGAGGATCACCCTCTTTTATTGACTCGCCATGCCCACTCTCTAATATTTCTAGAACCTTTGGTGGAACTTCAATCTTATAACGTTTCAAGATAGACAGCGCATCTTGGCAAGATGTTGGATCTGGAACAGTAAGTCCAGAGGCAATATCAATTGGATTGTCCCCAGGTACATCTGACAAGAACAAATTCAGCACTCTTGCTGGCTTGCAAGCAGCTGCCAGACGTCCACCTTTGATTGCAGACAAGTGCCTCCGAACACAATTCATTTCGCTAATTGTTGCACCACTCTCCAGCAATGAACGATTGATTTTCTGTTTATCAACAAGCGTTATTCCAGGTAGGGGCGCAGGAAGCAAAGACGAACCGCCACCAGAATTAAGACAAAGCACAAGATCATCCTCTGTCAAATTTTTCACCAAATTCAACATGCGTACAGCAGCGGCCTGCCCCGCAGCATCAGGAATAGGATGCGCAGCTTCAATAATTTCAATTTGATTGCACGGAACAGCATGTCCATATCTAGTGACAACCAGTCCACTGAGTGGACCTTTCCAATGTGCCTCAACAGCTTGAGCCATTGCTGCTGAGGCCTTACCTGCACCAATGACAACAAGCCGCCCTTTCGGCATAGGCGGAAGATGTTGTGGCAAACAAATTGCAGGCTGAGCAGCTGCAATTGCTGCATCAAACATACATTTCAAGAGGGATCGAAAATAGTTGTTATCCAAAATTTACTCTAAGTAGTACATTCATGTAGTGCACTAGTCACAAAAATGTCAGCGCCACAAAACTATCGCACCTGGTGCTGCATCAAACTGCAACCGTTCTTGTGTATCGAGCAATTTATTTCCATCTCTAACGTACACTCGAAGTTGTCTTTGAGACGCATCCTGCACCACTACATAACGCCCATCCCGTGAAAATGCTTGACCTTGGAACCACGCACCGCCCTTGATTTCGGCACTTCGCATCAAACGACCATCTTTAATTTCATATTGCTGGTAACTTGCACTGCCATAAAAAGGTGATGCCTTTGGTTTGTTACTACCATCAATCACAGTTAAACCAATCAGTTTTCCATCGGGCGAAAAGAAAATTCCTTCAGGCGTCTGGCCAACACTCACAGTGTCCACAACCCGAGGTGGATTTGCTTCCAAATTGATCAAACTAATGGTGTCGGCATCTCCCTGATTCATTCCAAGATTGGTAACAACACCCCACTGTCCACTTGGAGATATATCAAGTCCATAAGGACGTATTCCGGCTGACAACTCTCGTGCATTAAGTGTTACGGAACTACCTTTAATATCCAACATACTAATTCGGTTATCGCCCCGCGTAACCAGTGCACGCGATCCATCGGGGGTAAATGCAACATGCGCTGGACCCGCTCCACTAGCCAGTGTCACTTTGCCGATGCTTTGAACTCTCATTCCTTCAATTGATAGAACTGAAATCGTCCCTTCAACTCGATTTGCAACAAGCGCAAGATTTCCTGATTTATTAATGGACACTCCAGAAGCTCCTGTGCCTGTAGCTATCTCCGCAATAACCTTTGGCGCGGCTTGCCCACTGGAATCTAAAGCGACAACTGACACACCGTCATGTGCTACGACCTTATTTACGTCACGTGGATCTCTGCGTGTTGCTGCAGTAACTAGTGCCATCTTTCCACCCGGTGCAATAGCAATCGATGATGGAGGCCCTACAAGAGAGGTTGGCATAGCAAGGCTATGCACGAGGCGCAAGCGACCTTCAGTCATTTCAACCACAGCCAGACTGTCTTCTGCAGAACGTACGACGCCACTTCCGTTTTCCAGTCCTGCGCGTCCATCTTGCACAGATATAAAGTAACTCGGAGATTGAGAAACCCGTTCCCCTGTTGACGAACAGGCAACCATGAATAAGCCGATCAAGCAGACAGCCAAAGATTGCAATGGATATTTAATATTCACTTTTTGTCTCCGAATTTTGAAATTACATGTCTCAGACGCCGACTAGGTTTCGAGGTTCTCCACGAACAAATGCTTCAATGTTCTCTATCAGCTGATCTGCCAGACCTTGAATAGCCTCATCACTTGCCCACGCCACATGTGGTGTCAAGATGAAATTTGGTCTGCTTACAAGACTCATAAAGGGATGATTTTTTGGTGGCGGCTCAACCGAGACGACATCAAATGCCGCACCTCCGATATGACCTGCATCTAATGCAGGGCCAACGGCAGACTCATCAACCAATCCACCTCTTGCTGTATTGATCAACAACGGCTTGCGCTTCATCATCGCAAACTCTGTTGATCCGATCATGTTGTGTGTTTCTTTTGTTAATGGACAATGCAGCGTCAAGATATCAGCGCTGCGAAGCGTTTCTTCAAAGGGGGTGTAAAGGACGCCCTGATTCGACGATCCTTTGTACCCAGCGAAGATGACTCGCATACCTAGAGCGCGACCCATTTGAGCTACAGCCTGACCAAGAACTCCATCACCGATCACGCCAAGAGTAGAACCTGCCAGGTCTTTAATTGGAAAATCAAAGAAACAAAATTGACCTGAGTCCTGCCAGCGACCAGAGCGAACCGCTTCTTGATATGCGCAGATGCTCCTTCTTAGAGAGAAGATCAGTGCAAACGTATGCTCAGGAACCGTATTAACAGCATAGTTTCGAATGTTGCTCACCGAAACTCCATGCTCATGACATGCACCAACATCTACGTTATCAAAACCTGTTGCTGCTACCGCTACTAACTTTAATTTTTTAGCGCTTGCGATTGCATCGCGTGTCAGTTTTACCTTGTTTACAACAACTATGTCTGCATCAGCAATGCGCTCCTTGACCTCTTGAGGTGAAGATTGCTCATATGTTTCAAGCTGATGCGTAAATTTTGGCGGTCTTAAAACTGTTTGCGGTGAAAGAGTATTACGGTCTAGAAAAACGATTTTCATGAAGGCACCTTGCAACCAAGTCTCTTTAGAGTTGCATCAATCCAAGTGGTGTCGAGGCATCCCTCCGCGATTTCACGCATCGTCACCTGCTCAGCTTCGGATTTTTTGCAAGTAGCTTCGTATACTTGTTCCACTTCACTATATGGAATGCACAAAACGCCATCGGCATCACCGACAACAAGGTCACCTGGCTCAACAATCATTCCATTGATTCCAATAGACACATTAATTTCACCCGGGCCATCTTTGTACGGTCCTCGGTGAGTGACACCTGCTGCATAGACCGGGAATGCTCCAGAACGAATAGCATCAACATCACGAATCGCACCATTGATCACAAATCCGGCAATACCTCGCTTTATTGCAGTAGCAACCATTAGCTCGCCGATCAATGCGTTTGTGACGTCACCACCTCCGTCAACGACTATTACATCGCCAGGCTTCGCCATCATCAGTGCTTTGTGGATCATGAGGTTGTCGCCAGGCCTACACTTGACTGTCAAAGCAGGTCCAGCCAAATTTGCTCCTGCACCATGAAATGGTCTGAGATTTGCCCCCCCAGCAGACATACGTGACATGCAGTCGCTGATGTTTGCTACTGGAAGAGTACGAAACTTTTCCACAACACTAGAGGTAACGCAATGTGTGCGCTCTTGAATTTGCAAGCCGATCATTTGTATAAGTCTTTCTTTGAAAATAATCAATCCAACGTAACGTTTGCTGTTTGGACCGCCTTTGGTTGTTGCGCACCAACAGGCATCGCAGCCGAGAGAAGCGCTGTCAATCCCAGCGCAAAAACATAACGTTTTTGAAAATTCATCAGAAGTCTCCTTAGTTTTGTTCTTTCCAGTATGAGATCATTCAGGCTAAAATAAAAGCGAATTTATTTCATGTTTTTTATTCGCTTTTTTCGATGAGACGTCTTTCCCTCAAGCAGCTAGAAGCCTTCTACTGGGCTGCTACCTGCGATAGTTTTGCTACAGCTGCAGACAAGCTACACATCTCTCAATCGTCACTATCAAAGCGAATCGTAGAGATGGAGAGCAGCCTGGGCCGCGCATTATTTGACCGTTCGGGCAGGCGCTCCACCCTCACAGCAGAGGGTAGAGCCCTGCACTCGCGGGCTCGCACATTACTGAATCAAGTGGATGAACTTGTAGCGTCAATAGGAGCAGACACGCTCATAGGCGGCCGTTGCCGACTCGGCGTAGGCGAAATCGCCGCATCTTCTTGGTTGCCCAAACTAGTTTCTCGGTTGGGTGAGCGGCACCCTCAATTGAAACTCGAGCCCTATGTGGACCTAGGTTTAGAACTTGAGACAAAACTCGTTAGCGGAAAACTTGATGCCGCGATGATCGCCTATCCTTCCACGCATCCTGACCTGGAATCAGTTTTACTT
>Ga0315905_10006959_pt1 | contig 11481 bp, 4 predicted proteins | sample LakEriMetagenome_5_FD_203522 | JGI IMG/M metagenome (GOLD analysis project Ga0315905, IMG submission 203522) | Freshwater fungal communities from buoy surface, Lake Erie, Ohio, United States - Buoy 4 MA121 | ecosystem: Environmental > Aquatic > Freshwater > Lake | place: USA: Lake Erie, Ohio...
CGGGGGCGCCGCCGCTGGCAGCCCCGCCACCGCCGCCGCCCCCGAGGCGCCACGGCGCTCCCCCGCCCCCAGCACCAGCACCCGTCGTCTCGCGACCGTAGCCGTACCACCCGCCGCCACCACCCTCGCCGCCGTAGCCGCCCCCCAGCATCATCGGGGGCGGCCCTCCGACGCCGGCGCCCCCGGCGCCCGCGCGCCGCGCCGCCTGCAGCGCCTGCTGCCGCGCGCGCGCCGTCGCCGACGTGCTGTACGCGATGTGGATGGCCCCGCCCCCCAGCGGCGAGTTGTTCAGGCTCAGCATCGCCGCCTCGGCCGCGGCGCCCGTCGCGAACGTGACGAAGCCGAAGCCGCCCGCGCGGCCCGAGTCGGGGAGGTCGACCTTGAGCGGCGCCTCGCCGCCGCTGCCGGCGCAAAAGAGGGCGCGCAGCTGCTCGCGCGTGACGCCCTCGGTGAGGCCCGAGACGTGCAGGACGACGGGCTCGCGCGCGAAGGCGTCGGTCCCCGGCTCGCCCGCGCGCGCGGCGGGCGGGCGTGCGGCGGCGGCGGCGGAGGCGAAGGCGGAGGCGAAGGAGGAGGGGGAGGCGGGGTCGGTCGGGGAGAGCAAGCCGCCGCCGGCGGCGCCGGCGCCGCCGAGGGGCGAGGCGAGCGCCGACGCGGCCCAGGCGGGGAGGGCGGGGCCGCCCAGCGCGCCGCCTGACGCCACCCCCATGGCGGACCCGGGCCGCGAGGACGACGACGACAAAGGCAGCGGCGCTTGCTCGGCCGCCGCCGCCGCCGCCGCGGCCGCGGCGTCCTCGGCCGCCAGCTCGCGCGCGGCCAGCGCGGCGACCTCGGGCGGGATGACGGCGGCGGGGCCCGCGGCCGCGGGCAGCGGGCGCGCGACGAAGAACATCTTGAGCCGCAGGCCCGACAGCGTCTCGGTGTGGTGCAGCGCCGCGAGCGCGCGCCGCGCCGCCGCGCGCGACGCGAACGACGCGACCGCGCGCCCCTCGCTCTTGCCGTCGGCGCGCTGCTGCATCGCGACGGCGCGCACCGCCGCCGCGCCGCCGCCCGGCGGCGGCGGCGGCAGGCCCCCCCCGCCGCCCGCCGCCGCGGCCCCGCGCTCGAGGAGGGCGGCCACGTCGGCCTCCTGGTACTCCCAGGGGAGGCCGAGCACGGCCACGTCGGCCGCGCGAAAGTCCAGGAACGACTCGCGCGACAGGGGCACGAGCTCGACGCGCCGGCCGTCGGCCTCGCGCCCCGTGAGCGCGCGCACGGCGGCGGCCGCCGAGCGGCGCGACGCAAAGAGGGCGACGCCGACGCCCTTGCTGCGCCCCGAGTCGTGGAAGAGCAGGGAGCTCTCGAGGCAGCCGGGCGTGCCGCGCAAGAAGGCGTCGAGGTCGCCCTGGGCCCAGCGGAAGGGGCAGTTGTGCAGGGCGACCTGCGCGGGGGCGCGCGGGTCGGTCGTCGTCGTCGTCGTCGCCGCGGGGGGGAGGGCAGAGGCGGCGGCGGCGGTGGGGGTCGGCGGGGCGGGCGCCGCCGTGCCTGCTGCTGCTGCGCCGCCACCGCCGCCGCCGCCCGTGTAGACGCGCAGGTGGGAGTAGGGGTCGAGGGTGGTGGTGGGCTGCTGCTGCTGCTGCTGCTGCTGCTGCTGCTGCTGCTGCTGCTGCTGCTGCTGGGGGGGCGCAGGCGTCAGGTGCTGCTGCTGCTGCAGCAGCGCGGCCAGGGCCGCCGCGACCTCGTGCGACGTTGGGCCCGGCGCGGGCGCGGGCGGCGGCGGCGGCGCGGCGGCCGCGGCAGCGAGGGGCGTCGCCGGCGGCGTCGCGTCGAAAAAGCCGCCGCCGTCGCCGCCGCCGCCGCCGGCGAGCGAGTGGAACGTGCTCGTCGCAAACATGGCCGAGCTGGACAGGGGGGTGTAGGGCTGCGCGGACTCGACGCCCGGGGGCAGGCGCGGGAGCAGTGGCGGCGGGGGGCGAGGCGGCGGCGGCGGCTGCTGCTGGGGCGGCGGCGAGGGGCGGCGGAGCGGCGGGAGCGGGCGCAGCGGCGCGGCGGCCCCGCCGCGTGGCGAGAAGAGGCCCTCCGTCGACGCTCCGGTGGGGCCGTAGGTCGGCGCCGTCGTGCGGAAGTAGGGGACGTACGCGTGCGGCGCGGGCGAGGGCGGCTCGCTGCCGCCAGCCGCCGCGGCCGCCGCTGGCATCGCCGCCGCCGCCGCCGTCGTCGTCGCCGCCACCGCCGCCGCCTCCTCTTGTTGCTTGTCGGCGGGCTTGGGCTCCATGGCGGAGGTCGTGATCTTGGGCGCGTGCGGCGGGCACTCGGCAGAAGATGGCGGTGGCGCGGGAGAGGGCGCGCGCTGCTGCGAGGCCGCAGTGGGCGGGGAGACGCCGCCGTGGCCGTCGCTGCTTTTTTCGCCGCCGCCGCCGATGCGGGGCGTCGCCGGCTGCTCTTCGGCACGCGCCGCCGCCTCGGCGTGGCCGCTCTCGTCCTTCTTCGGTGGCTGCTCCATGGCTGCGGGGGAGCTCGGTGTGGGGTGATCTGGGGACCTGTGTCTGAACCGGCGATCGGGGGCGCAAGAGAAAAGGGGCGCCGGGGAGGAGGCGAGGAGGAGGGTCGGCGCGGCGAGCGGACGATGACTTCACTTTTGGCGCCGTCGGCGCAAACACGCAGGGAGGGGTCGACGACGGAGCAGGGAGGCAAAGGGAGGGCAGGAAGAGAGAGGGGGGGGAGGGATAGAGAGAGGGCGAGCAGGAACCGGTGCGGAGCAAGGGAGTCTTTTTGTGCGCGCGCTCGGGCGGACGAGTGTGTTTTTTCTTTGCATCGTCGCGTGCCCCGGGCGGCTTCCGCGCCGGGCGGCAAGCAGCCCCTCCTTTTCCTCCCTCGCTCACGCGCACGCCCCGCGTCGCCAAAGCGCGTCCCAAATGCAGCAGCATTGCAGTCGCTTGGACGCATTGATCCCGCAGCTCCTCCCTCGTACCACCCAGAGACGCAGATCGACCCCGCCACCGCCCCATTTCTGCGACCGAAAAAAAAAAACGACGCGCAAAGAGAGGAGCAGCAAGCGCACCTCGGCCGGCCGCCGCCGCCGCCGCCGCCGCCGACGACACAATCCTTCCTCGCTCTTCTTCTTCACACCGCACCGCGAGCCACCAAAGAACGACACGCGATATGTCGGGGCGGAGCAGCTCTCCGGATGCGAGCCATCGCAGCAACAGCGGGCGAGACGGCGGCGGCTCGGGCGCCCCAGCAGCCGCAGCCGCAGCCGCAGTCGCAGCCGCCCCAGCCGCCGCCGCTGCTGCCCCGGCCGCGCGCCCGACGACCAAGGCGCGCGCCGCCGGCTTTTTCGGCGGTGGCGGCTGGAAGGGCAAGCGCGCCGCGGCGGCCGCAGCGGCGGCGGCGGCGGCGCAGATGGCGCCCGCGGGGCCCCTGCCGCCGCCCCCGCTCGAGCGGCGCGCCCTGCCCCTGCCCGCCCGCGCCCGCCCCGACGCGCCGCTCGCCGCGCGCGCGGCCGTCGTCGTCGCGCCCGTCGGGGCCGTACAGCGCCTGCCCGCTCGCGCTGACGATGGCGGCAACGCCTGCTGCGTGCTGTGGCAGCCGACCGCCGCGCAGCTGCGCGAGGCCGCGCGCCTGGCGGCGTCGAGGGCCGCTGCGTCGGCGTCGGGAAACGGTGCGCGAGCGGCGACGGCGAGCGCGCGGGGGGGCCGCAGCAACAACGACGCCGCCGCCGACGACGACGACGACGCCGACGAGGAGCCGAGCTTTTGCGCCGAGCCGCGGGCCGTTTTTGCGGTCGCGAGCCCCTCGTTCGCGGTGGGTGCCGCGAACACGACAGCCTCGGCCGAGCCGCCGCCGCGGTGGCGCCTGATGCTGCGCTTTGGGGCGGGCGGGCGCGCGGCCGACGTCGCGCTGCTGCTGGTCGACGACGACGAGGGGGGCGTCGGCGACGGCCAACCCGCGGCGTCGCCCCCGTCGCTGGTCGGGTGCTCGGCGCGCGTCGAGGTGGCGGCGGTGGTGGCAGGGTCGGCGCCGCTCGAGCCAACGACGACGACGACGACGACGACGACGACGACGCGCCGCGGGTCGCTGCAGCGCGCGTTTTTTGCCGGCTCCAACGCCGAGGCCGGCACGGGCGCGCGCGTGCGCGTGCCGGAGGCGTGGGGGATCGGCCCTCTGGTCGCGGGCGTCCTTGGGGGCGACCAACACGCCGATGACGACGAAGATGACGATGACGACGGCGACGACGCCAGCGGACTCCCCTTCGTGCTCCTCCCGCCGGCCATCGCCGCCGCCGGCGACCCCCCGGGCCTCCTGCCGCCGCCCGCGCCGCCGCCGCGCGTCGTCGTGGCGGCCGCGCTGTCGAACGTCGACCGCGTGAGCCTGAGCCCCGGGCCCGCCGACGCCGACCACGCGGCCGCGATGCAGTCGGCCGCGGCGGTGGCGACGGCGTCGGCGGCGCCCGACGCGCGGGGCTTGGCGGGGCTGGCGCCGGGGGCGTCGGCGTCGGCGCCCCCCCGCCTGCCGCCGCCGCCCCCGAGCGCCGGGAGCAGCTACCACGGCGTCCTGCTGCCCGCGGCCGTGCGCGCGCGCCTCGACCTCGCGGTGTCGCGCGCGGCCGTCGTCTGCCGTGCGCCCCTCATGCTCGTCGCCGAGGACGTGCTCGACCCCGAGGCGTGCGCGCTGCTTTGCGGCGCGGCGGCCGAGGCCACCGCGGCCGCCGGCGCCGCGGCGGGCGCGCCGGGCCCCCGCTTCGAGCGCAGCCGCGTCGCGCACGGCGGCGAGACGCCGTCGCGCCGGTCGCGCTCCTTCTTCTTCCAGGGGCGCGAGGCGCTGCGCGCGCTGGCCGTGCAGGCCGACCGCGAGCTGCTCGCCTTTGCGCGCGCGGCCGCCGAGCGCGTCGGGCGCGGCGGTGGCGGCGGCGGCGGCGGCGGCGGCGGCGGCGGTGGCTCGGGAGAGGAGGAGGGGGAGGGGCGGGCGCCGCCGCCGACGGCCCCCTTGTTGTCGCGGACGGAGCAGCTGCAGGTCGTCGCGTACGGGCGCGGGGGCTTTTACCGCGCGCACTACGACCACCGCGTGGGCATCACCCTGGCGCGCGACGCGACTGTGCTCGTGTACCTGTGCGATACGCCCTCTGGTGGCGCGACGTGGTTCCCCAACGCGCGGCCGGAGCAGCAGGCGGCCGGCGGCGCGGCGACGGCGGCGGCGGGCGGCAACGGCGGCGGCGTGCGCGTCCTGCCGCGGCGCGGGCGCGCGCTGATGTTTTGGTCGACGCACGGCGAGGGCGGCGAGCAGGACGACAAGGCGCTGCACTCGGCCGAGGAGGTGCTGCGGGGGCAAAAGTGGCTCGCGTCGAGGTGGATGAAGTACGGGTGAGGCGAAGAAAGGGGGGGGGCGGGAGGGAGGGCGCGCGCGCCGCCGCCGCCCGTTTGGGTTGAGAGAGAGTCGTTGGCGGCATCGGCCGAAAGAAGTGAAAACCAAAAGGCGCAAAAAGCAAAACGCGTCGTCCGCGCCCTCAACTCGCGCCAACATCATTTGCATCGCTTCGTCGCTACTCCACGTGCTCTCAGCTGCCGCCCCTCGACACCCTCTCTCTGCATCGAGCGGCTGGCGTTTTGGGAGAAAAAACAGCCGCCGAAAAAAAAAAAAAAACATCCTCGGGTCGCGTCGCCGCCGCCGCCGCCGCCGCTGCAACTCCGGCTCCCCCTCATCCCTGCGGCAAGAGGCACACGCCAGGCGCCATGCCCGGCGGGCACGCCGCGATCATCGAGGCCATGAGAAGGCGGGTTCAGCGAGGCCGGTGCCTCATCAAGGGCAAGGCGAGCCGCCGCAACAACGTCGAGTCCGCCGCCGCCGCCGCCGTCGCCGTCGCCCCGACCCCGGCCCCGACCCCGGCCCCGCCGCTCGTCCCCTCGTCGACCGTCGCCCCCCTCATCGCCCGACTCGTCACGCTCAGCGCCAGCGAGCCCGTGCTCTTCCTGGTCGACGGCCTCCTCGACGCGGCCACGTGCCGGCGCCTCATCGCGGCCGTCCCGGGCCGCGCGATGACGCCGAGCACGGTCGGCGACGGCCTCCTCGACAAGTCGTTCCGCGATTCCGAGTCGTGCACGCTCTTTCCGTGCGACTCGGACGCGGTGCGCCTTGCGATCGAGCGCATAGACGGCCTCGCCGCCGCCGCGATCGCCGCGGCCGGCCGCGGCCCGGCGCCGCCGCGCCGCGACGGCCGCCCGTGGCTCGAGCGCCCGGGCCACGGGGGCGTCGAGGTCGTGCGCTACGGCGCGGGCCAGCGGTTCGAGGAGCACTGGGACCACAACGCCACGCGCCCGGGCTTTGACCGCCCCCTGACGATCGTGGTGTATCTCAATGGGGAAGGGGAGAAGGAGGAGGGGGAGGGGGGGGAGGACGACGACGACGAGGAGGGGGAGGAGGAGGAGGACGACGAGGAGGAGGACGAGGAGGAGGAGGAGGACGACGAGGAGGAGGAGGGGGAGGAAGCAGGACGCCTCGTCGGCGGCGGCACGCTCTTCCCGCTCGCCGCCGCCGCGCCCGAGGAGGAGGAGGAGGAGGGGGAGGAGGCGGCCCCCCTGCCCGAGGGCGTCGAGCGCATCCCGGGTCAGCGGCGGGGCCTGCGCGTGGCGCCGCGCGCCGGGCGCGCGCTCGCCTGGTTCAACACGCTGCCCGACGGCCGGCTCGACGTCGCGAGCAAGCACGCCGGCGAGCGCGTCGAGGCGGGCGGCAAGTACATCCTCGCCGCTTTTTTCGTCAAGGCGCGCGCCTAGGGACCGGAAAGGAGGGCCTGGGCCTTGGCATGGGGGGCAAGGCCCGATCCGGGGGGGTGTTGCGGTGAGTGTGTTGGTTGCAAGGGGGGGTCTCTAATAGGACGGGGCTGAAAAAAAATCAATCGGGAGCAAACGGACGAGACGACGACCCACACTGCCGCCGCCTCCCCATCACCTCCTCTTCTCTCTCTCACGCCCTCAAGTAATCGTCCAGCGCCTCGCCGGAGGCCTCCTCGAGCGCCGCCGCGAGCGCCTGGCCCGCCGCCGCGACCGCCGCGTCCGAGTCCTCGAGCAGCTCGGCCACGTAGGGCAGCGCCTCGGGCAGGAAGGAGAGGTACTCCTCGCGCAGGCGCGCGACGAGCTGGCACGCCAGGCAAGCGGCGCGCAGGCGCGCGCGCGCGGCGGCGCCGGCGGACAGGGACAGGGGCGCGGCGGCGGCGGCGGGCCCCAGCCCACCCCCCCCGGAGGCGTCGCGCCTCGTCGCCAGCAGCGCGGCGCGGTTGATCTGGCGCCACGCGGCCTCGCGCGCGGCCTGCGGGGCCGACGCGGCCATCTGCGCGATGGCCGCGACGACCGCGCGGCCGCCCGACGCGTCGTCGAGCGGGCTGCCGTGCGGCGAGGCCGCGACGACCTCCTCGGCGCGGCGCGCGCGCTCGCCGCCGCAGGGCGGGCGGACGAGCGTGGCGTCGAGCTCGCGCGCGGCGTCCTGGGCGGCGAGCCGGGCGCGCAGGCGCAGCGGGGGCTCGGCGCGCAGCTGCGCGGCCAGCGGCGGGAGGAGGGCCTCGAGCCGCGCGGCGTCCACAAAGGCGCCGCTCGGGTCGTGCGCAAAGAGCAGGTGCAGCGCGCGCACGCTGCGGTTGCGCGCGAGCCACGCGGCCAGCGCGAGGGCGTCGGACGCGGGGGAGGCGCCGACGCCGTCCGCCGCGCCGGCCGCCGCGGCGGCCGCCGTGGCGGCGGCGGCGGCGACCGCGGCCGCCTGCTTGCGCTGCTTCTTCTTGGGCGGCTGCTGCGGCGGCTGCTGCTGCTGCTGCTTGGACGCACGCGCGCCCTCGGCCTCGATCTCCCCGCCCGCCGCGGCCTGCAGCTGCGCGACGGCCAGATCGAGCACGTGGCGGTAGTAGGGCGTGAAGACGGCGCGCAGGCGGCCCGAGAGGCCGACGACGGCCGACAGCAGGGCGACGGCGCGCCCCAGGCCGCCGACGGCCGCCGCGGCGGCGCGGTCGCGGTCGCGGCCGCGGCGGCTCAAAGAAGAAGAAGCGGCGCCCGCCTCGGCCGCCGCCGCCGCCGCCGTGGCGGCGGCCGACGCCCACTCGACCAGCCGCAGGAACAGCGGCCGGAAGCGCGCCTCGGACAGCTTCATGACGACGGCCAGCAGCGTCTGCACGGCGGCGTGCTCGACGGCGTGCACGTCGGCGTCCGACAGGCGCGCCGACAGAGGCAGAGGCAGAGGCAGAGGGGGAGGCGGCGGCGCGGAGGGCGGGGGGTCGGCGCTCGCGCCGCCGCCACCGCCTCGGTCCGCCCCGGTGCCCGCCGCCGCCGCCGTCTCGGGCGTCCCACCGGCGAGCTCGAGGAGCCAGCGCTGGCGCGTGTCGAGCGCGCGCAGCACGAGGTCGAAGAGCGCGTCGTGGTGCGCGGCCGCCGCGCGCGCGTCCATGCGGGCGGCCGCCTCGCGCGCAATGGCGAGCAGCGCGACGGCCGGGGCCGAGGAGGCGGTGCCGCCGCCCCCCGCGCCGCACGCGGCCAGGGCGCCGTCCCACTGGTCGACGAGCGGGTCGAGCAGCAGGCGCGGGGGCACGGCCGCGGGCAGGGCGGCGCGCAGGCGCGCGGCGGCCCCGGGCACGTTGGCGGCGGCGACCGCCTTGGCGACGGCAGCGGCGGCGGTGGGGGCAGGGGGGGAGCCGTCCTCCTCCTCCTCCTCCGCCTCCTCGCGCCCGGCCGCCGCCGCCGCCGCCGCGGCCAGGACAACGGGGTCGGTCAGCAGGGCGAGCGTGTCCGGCACGTAGGGCGACATGAACGCGCCGAGGGCGCCGTACATGGCCTGCAGCGCGGCGAGCGCGCCGGCCAGCAGGAGCGCGGCGTCGGCGGCGGCGGGGGGCGTTGTTGCGGCGCCGCCCTCCTCCTCGACTTGCTGCTGCTCCGCCTCCTCCTCCTCCTCCTCCTCCTCGTCGTCGTCGCGCTCGACCTGCGCCGCGCCGCGCTCGATCGCGCGCGCCTGCGGGCCCGTCGGGTCGGCCAGCGCCGCGCGCGCGTCGGCCGCGGCGCCCAGCACGGCCGCGGCCGTGCCCGGCAGCAGCGGCAGCCAGCGCTGGCGCGCGGCCGCCACGGCCGACGCCAGGCACGCGAGCGCGCTGCCACGCACGGCCGCGGGCGCCGAGGCGTCGCGCGCGGCGGCGACGACGGCCGGGGCGCAGCGCAGGACGGCGGGGTGCTCGCGCGCGCCGAAGCGGCGGACGGCGGCGTCGGCGGCCAGCAGCGCGGCCTGGCGCGTCAGCGGGGAGGGGGAGGAGGCCGAGGCGGCGGCGGCGGCGCCCGGCGCCGCGAGAACCTCGGGCAGCAGGTCGCAGACGGCCATGGCGGCGCGCGCCAGGGCGCGCACGCGCGCGTCCGCCGCGCCCTTGTCGCCCAGGGCCGCGGGAAGCAGCGCCGCGTCCTCGACGTCCGGGCCGAGGCGGTCGACGCGCGCGGCCAGCAGGCGCAGCGCGCGCCGGCGCAGCGCCTCGTCCTCGCCGCCGCCCGCGGCGGCGGCCAGCTCGCGCAGGGCGGAGAGGTAGGCGACGGCGTCCATGGCGCCGTCGAGGGCCGCGAGCAGGTCGTACAGGCGCGCCGAGGCGAGGCGGTGGGCCGCCGCGGCGGGCCGCTTGCTCGCCGCCGCCGACGCCCCCGCCCCCTTGGCGCCGCCCCCCCCGGGAGCAGCGGCGGCGGCGGCGGCGGCGGCGGCGTGCAGCCGCTGCAGGTGCCGGAGCGCCTGCTCCATCACGGCGCGGCAGCCCGGCTGCAGGGCCTCGGCCGCGGCGGGGCTGACGGCGCGGCGGGCGCGGCTCGTGGCGGCCGTGATGGAGGGGCTCTGTTGGTTTTGTTTGTTGGGTGGTGGTGGTGGTGGTTGTTTTGGCGGATCGGGTTGTGTTCTTGTTTTGTGAGCGCGCGCGGACGAGCGCCGAAAAAGGGGGAAAACAAGGCGCGCCGCAAAACCGCCGAAAAAAATAGAAAAAAAGGTTCGTGGCCTCAGAGAAATCCGCTAAATAAGTTGATAATCAGTGAGTGGGGCCCCACACGTATGTGGCGCCGCCTCATTGTGTGTAACATTAAGCGCATCAGCGGCCGGCGGGTAGGGTGTGGGGGGCGCGTGCGAAGAAGGCGGGGAGGGGGCGTCGATCGGGACGACACAGAGGAAAAAAGCAAAACTCACCTTGAGCTGGTCGCAGGCAAACGCGACGGCCAGGCGCGGCACGGCGTCGTGGGGCGCGCGGCCTTCGAGCGAGGCGCTCATGACGGCGGCGATCGCGTGGAGGCGCTCGGGCGCGGGGACCTGGTTCGGTGTGCGGTGAGAGAGAGAGGAGCGAGGCGGGCGGAGGGCGGGGGGGGAGGGGGGGGGGGGGGGGGGGCGCCCCGCCCCCCCCCCCCGCCCGGGCGCCCCCGGGGCCCCCCCCCGGCCCCCCCCCCCCCGGTGAGCGGGTCGGTGTTGTTGTTGCGCGTCCTGCGCGCTCCCCCGACTGCCGCGTCGTCGGAAAAAAAACGCCTCAGAAACCGTAGTAATTCAATGGGGTCTCCATGTTTTTGAACCCGTCAGACTGACGTGCAAAATACAAAAAGATGTGTTTGTCGTCCCAGGCGGGCGCGCGGGCGGGCGCGAGTTTGGGGCGGGGACAGCGCGCGCGCGCGCGCGCGCGCGCGCGCGGCACCGCACGGCGGCCGCCAAAAAAAACATCTCACCTGATCGCACAGCGACGCCGCGAGGGCCGGGGCCCATACGGCCTCGTCGTCCGCGTCGTCGTCGTCGTCATCGTCGTCGCTGCCGGCGGCGGCGCGGCGGCCGGCCGCCTGGCTGGCCGCCGCGCGCTCGAGCAGCAGCAGCGCGCCGGGCGCGACGCCATGCTCCTGTTGTAGTTTGGTGGGTTGGGTTGTTTGTTGTGGCGTGATTGGTGGGGGCCGGGGGCGCGATCGCGTGAGTATGGGGGGGAGACAGAGACGTGTGCGTCCTTGCGCCTGGACGCGCGAGAAAAAAAAACCCGCGCGATAAAAAAATAGCCGTCAGACAAATGCCTCGGATTGTCTTCCTGAAAAGGTTTGGCCCCACGAAGCGGGCCCCCAGGCGCAAGACGCTCCCGAGGGCCCTGGAGGCCAGTCAGACTCGTCATCTAAAAGTTGTTGTCATCAAGCGGCTGTGTGCGCAAAGCGGGAGAAGGGGAGGGGGCGCGGGTGCGCGCGCGCGCGCGCGCGCGCGCACGACACAAACGAACAAAACCAGAGACTCACCTCGGGGAGCGCGGCCAGCAGCGACCCGAGCAGCACGAGGCGCCGGTGCGGCGGCACCGAGGGCAGCGCCGCGACGGCGGCCGCCCAGAGCTCGCGCGCGCCCCGGCCCGCGGCCAGCCACGTGGGCGCGACGGCCGCGAGCGCGGCCGAGGCGACGGCGCGCGAGTGGCGGTCGTCGGCGGCGCCGGCCGAGGCGGCCATCGAGTGGTGGATGACGGAGACGGCCTGTATTGTGTTTGGGGAGGGGGTGTTTTGTTTGGGG
>Ga0315905_10006960_pt1 | contig 11481 bp, 7 predicted proteins | sample LakEriMetagenome_5_FD_203522 | JGI IMG/M metagenome (GOLD analysis project Ga0315905, IMG submission 203522) | Freshwater fungal communities from buoy surface, Lake Erie, Ohio, United States - Buoy 4 MA121 | ecosystem: Environmental > Aquatic > Freshwater > Lake | place: USA: Lake Erie, Ohio...
CCAATCCCCGGTCGGAAGAGTTCGACCTGACGCGGCTGACGCCCGAGGACCTGAACGAAATGCTGGGCCCCGAACGATACCAGTTGGCCCGTTCGATCGAGGAACTCAAGTCGAACATCCGCTCGTCCGACCTGGGTCAGGAGGTCTTTCCGATTCTGCTGGCAGTGCTGCTGGTCTTCTTCTGCGGCGAACATCTGGTGGCGAACCGGTTTTATGATGAAGAGTGACATGTGAAGGGGGCTCACCCACAGGATTCCTCGGCAGGAAGGTTTTCCGCTAGACTCCTCAAGCATCAAGGGCATTCGCCCTCGACATCTCGGGAGTCTGTCGTGCACCGTTTCCTCACACAGGTTTTCTCCATGGCGATCTTGGCCAGTTCGGTCTGGGCAGCTCCTCCGGTGACCAAGAAGGTCGACCATGTCGATGAGTATCATGGGACCAAGGTTCCCGATCCGTATCGCTGGCTCGAGGATGATGTCCGCACCTCGAAAGAGGTCGCTGACTGGGTGACCGAGCAGAACAAAGTCACCTTCGCCTTTCTCGAGTCGATCCCGCAGCGAGGGGCGATCCAAAAGCGGCTGACGGAGCTGTGGAACTTCGAGCGCGTCTCGCCCCCTTCGCAGTCGGGCGGGCGGTATTTCTTCTCGAAGAACAACGGCCTGCAGAACCAGGCAGTGTTGTACGTGCAGGACAGCCCCACGTCCGAGCCGCGCGTGCTGATCGATCCCAACGCGTGGACGAAGGACGGAACCGCAGCTCTCGGCACGGTCCGCGTCAGTCCGGATGGGCGGTATGCCGCCTTCGGGCGACAGGAAGCAGGCTCCGACTGGAGCACCGTTCGCATCCTGAATGTCGCCAGTGGCGAGGAACTGGCCGAGGAGCTCAAGTGGATCAAGTTCAGCAGCCCCGAGTGGACACCCGATGGGCGCGGGTTCTTTTACTCGCGGTTCCCGGCCCCAGCTGAGGGTCAGGCGTTTCAGAATCTGAACCTGAACAATCAGGTCTACTACCACCGGATCGGGACGCCGCAGGCCGATGACGTGCTTGTCTATCAGCGGCCCGACCATCCCGACTGGGGATTCAGCAGCAGCGTCAGCGAGGATGGGCGGTATCTGGTCATCACGATCCATGTCGGGACCGACGATCGTTACCGGGTCGAGTACAAGGATCTGCACGAGCCGTTCGGAATGGTGGTGCCGCTGATCGAGCACTTCGATCACGAGTATTCCTTCATCGGCAACGATGGCCCGCTGTTCTACTTTCGGACCTCGTTCAATGCCCCCCGCAAGCGAATCATCGCCATCGATATCCGGAACCCGAAGCCCGAGAACTATAAAGAGATCCTCGCCGAACAGCCCGAGGTGATGGATAACGTCTCGATCATTGGCAACCAGTTCCTTGTCGAGACCCTCAAGGACGCCAAGACCGAGGTCAACCTCTACGGAATGGATGGTCGGCACGTCCGCAAACTCGAATTGCCGGGAATCGGCACAGCCAGCGGGTTCAGCGGCAAACGCTCCGACACCGAAACGTTCTACGCCTTCAGCAGCTTCAATACCCCAGCCAGCATCTTCAAGTACGACCTGCTGACCGGGCAGAGCCAGCTCTGGAAGGCTCCGACCACGCTCGTGAAGCCCGATGACTATCAGGTCGATCAGGTCTTCTACCAGAGCAAGGACGGCACCCGCGTGCCGATGTTCCTGGCCTACAAGAAGGGGCTCCAGCGCGATGGCTCGAACCCGACGCTGTTGTACGGGTATGGCGGTTTCAACATCCCGCTGACGCCGACGTTCTCGGTCTCGCGGCTGCAGTGGATGGAGATGGGCGGCATCCTGGCTGTCGCCAACCTCCGCGGCGGCGGCGAGTACGGCGAGACCTGGCACAAGGCCGGGACCAAGCTCAAGAAGCAGAACGTCTTCGATGACTTCATCGCAGCTGCGGAGTACCTGATCGCCGAGAAGTACACGCGGACCGACAAGCTGGCGATCCAGGGCGGCAGCAACGGTGGCCTGCTGGTCGGGGCGTGCCTGACGCAGCGGCCCGATCTGTTCGGAGCCTGCCTCCCGGCAGTAGGCGTGATGGACATGCTGCGGTTCCAGAAGTTCACCGCGGGACGGTACTGGACCGATGACTTCGGCTCCTCCGATAACCCGGACGAGTTCGCTGCCCTGCTCAAGTACAGCCCGTACCACAACTGCAAACCGGGCGTAAAGTACCCGCCCACGATGGTCACCACCGCCGACACCGACGACCGCGTCGTCCCCGGCCACAGCTTCAAATTCGCCGCCGCCCTGCAAGAAGCCCAGGCCGGCGACAAGCCAATCCTGATCCGCATCGAAACCCGCGCCGGCCACGGAGCCGGGAAGCCGACGGCGAAGATCATCGAAGAGACCGCCGACCAGTGGGCGTTTCTGGTGAAGGTGCTGGGGTTCGAGCCGAAACTTCCATGAACGAGCCGGAAGCGTCAGCGCCCAAAGCGAACGACGTGTGACGAGATCTTCGGGCGCTGACGGCTCGTTATCGTTTCACGACATCGAAGTGCCCGCATCCCCCTCTCAGGGTCGAGTCCCCAGCCCCGGATTGCTATCCTGCCCTCATGGCGGACTGGCGCAGTCCGCTTTCGCACTCGGCACTTTCACGACGACCATGGCTGCTGATCCGCTCTTCAACTACAAGCCGTTCAACTACGACAAGCCGTTGTTCACGCTCGATGACATCCGCAAGGTCAATCCTCAGCGGCACGAGATGGAACAGCTCTCCGGCGTGGTGTGGGTTGATCAGGCTCAGCACGGGCTGATCGGTTTCAAGGAAGTGACCCACGACGAGTTCTGGATTCAGGGCCACATGCCAGGATTCCCGCTGATGCCGGGGGTGATCCTGTGCGAGGCAGCCGCTCAGCTGGCCGGGTTCTATGCCCGAAAGTACAACATCCTGCAGGGGGGCGACTACCTGGGATTCGGCGGGATGGATACGGTCCGGTTCCGCATTCCGGTTTATCCCGGCTGCCGTCTGATCCTGTGTGCCCGCGCGACGCGCGTGATGCCCCGGATTCTGTCGAAGTTCGAGTTCCAGGGCTGGGTCGATGACAAGCTGGTCTTCGACGGGCAGATGATCGGCGTGCCGATCAGCCGCAACCACCCGACTCCGGGGCAGTAGATCCGGGAGCGGTCCCATGATCCCTCCGCTGTTTTATGGTGACCGACTGAACTCGTTCTGCTTCGTGTTTGTGCGGGCCGAGATCTCCGACGCGGAGCTGCTCCAGCATTTTGGTTTGAGCGCCTACCGCCAAGTCGATCAAGTTGATGGGCTCTATCGATACGCGATCGTCGCCAGCCTGAACGGATGGCGGGTTCTGGCGGATGATGTCTGTTTCACCTTCTGGCACATGCCCCAGCGCCGGACTGCGATCGAGACACTCGGGCAGCAGTTCGATCTGTGGGCGTTCTCGGCTGGAGATTGCGATCAGTCGTACGACTTTGCCCTCTATCAGCAGGGGCAGCTGCGACGGAAGTCTGTGGTCGACTCTCCACACTTTTCGGACCGCGTGGTGCGGGAAGATTTCGGGACTCCGCTCCCCGAGGAAGCTCGAATCATCACGCCCGAGGCGGACGGCCTGGAAATCGGCTGGCAGCTGGCGGCTTCACTGGGGATCCCCACGAACCTGAAAGATGGCGAGCTGCGGTTCTATGCCCCGTGATGGAACGCCGACAAACGCACCGGCTACAATCTGAGCTCGTCCCCCGGCCTTCACGAACTGCTTGTGTCCTCCTCCCTCCCCCCTCTTCGCGTGCGCTGTCGCCACTGTGGTCACACCTTCAAGGTGCCAGCGACCGCAGCGGGGAAGAAAGGGGCCTGCCCGAATCCGGAGTGCGGCGAGGCGTTCATCGTTCCCAGCCGCCCAGCCAGCGAGTCGCCCACCCCAACTGCCAAGCCGACCGTGTTGCCCGGTCGCGGTTCTTCTCAGAAGGCTCGTCCGAAGCCTGCTCCCGTCGAAGATGACTTCAGCGACCTGCTGGGTGAGACCGACGAAGAACTCGCCGAGGCTGCCCCAGCGCGAAGCGAAAAGTCTCGCAAAGGAAAACGGGGCCGCAAGAAGAACCAAGCCGCAGTCATCTGGTGGGCAGCGGGCCTGATTGGGTGCTTGGTGATCGGTCTGGTGGTCTGGGCTCTAATGCCGTCGTCGAGGGGAAATGCCGAGGCTCTGCTGGCCGACGCGAAGCCTGCTCCGCCGCCGCAGCCCGATTTTGCCAAAGAGATCCAGCCGTTCTTCAAGCAGTATTGCTTCGACTGCCACGGGCCTGAGACTCAGGAAGCGGGATTAGAGCTGCACCGCGATAACGCGGTCGCCGATCTGCTCAAGAACCGCAAGATGTGGGACAAGGTCTATGGCCATGTGAAAATCGGCGCGATGCCGCCGTCATCTTCGCCCCAGCCCAAGCCGGAGGAACGCGACAAGGTCGTGGCCTGGCTCGACCATACGCTGCACTTTGTCGACTGCACCGGCGGAGCCGACCCGGGCCGCGTGACGATCCGCCGCCTGAACCGGGCCGAGTACAACAACACGATCCGCGATCTGGTCGGCGTCGACTTCGATCCAGCCAAGGACTTTCCGTCCGACGATGTCGGGTATGGCTTCGACAACATCGGGGATGTGCTGTCGGTTCAGCCGCTGCTTGTTGAGAAGTATCTGAACGCAGCGGAGCAGATTGCGGAGCGGGCCATTCCGACGAAATCTCCAAACGGGATCGACAAGACCTTCACCGGACAACAGCTGACTCCCAGCAACAAGCTGACGGTGAGCCCGCTGCCCAACGACGCGGTGGTCTTGATCACGCGGTGTATGGTCTCGGCTCCATTGGAGGTGGCCCGCGACGGAGAATACATCGTCGAGATCAAGTCCGGTGCAACTCCGTTCAAGCCCAAGACGGGCGGGGCGCAGATGGAGGTCCGCCTGGATGACAAGCCAGTCCGGACAATCGAAGTCAACGCCACGCGCGACAAGACGCAGACCAACGAACTGACGCTGAAACTCTCCAAGGGGAAGCACGAGCTGGCGCTCGCGTTCCTGAACGACGACTACGAAAAGGACGAAAAGGCCAACAAGACCTATGACCGCAACCTGATCGTCGAGCGGGTCAAGATCACCGGCCCGAAGTTCACGCCGAACGATCTGCCCCCACTGCAGAAGGCCCTGGTCCAGCACCGCCCCTCTCAGGATCAGAAGTTCGAAGAGGCGGTCCGCAAGAACCTCAAACCGCTGCTCCGGCGAGCCTTCCGCCGCCCGGTCAACGATGGCGAGGTCGAGCCGTTCGTCAAGATTGCCAAGCTGGCGGATGAGCGGAAGCAGTCGTTCGAGAAGGCGATGCAGGTCGCCCTGCAGGGTGTCCTGGTCTCGCCGCAGTTCCTGTTTCGGATCGAAGATCCCGCAGCCAGTGGCGCGGGCGTCCGCTCGCTCAGCGATCACGAACTGGCTGTGCGGCTGTCGTATTTCCTGTGGAGCAGCATGCCCGACGAGGAACTGTTCCAGCTGGCCAATCAGGGGAAGCTGAAGGACGAGTCGGTCCTGCTGACTCAGGTCGACCGGATGCTGGCTGACTCGCGGTCGCAGGCCCTGGTCGAGAACTTCGCCGGGCAGTGGCTGGCCCTTCGCAAGCTGTTCTCGGAAGAGGTCTCTCCCGATCCCGACCTGTTCCCGGACTTCAACGATCAGCTGCGGACCGACATGGCGACCGAGACAAAGATGTTCTTCGCATCGGTCCTGAAGGAGAAACGCAGCCTGGTCGATCTGCTCGATGCGAAGTATTCGTTTGTGAATGAGCGTCTGGCCAAGCTATATGGGCTGCCCGATGTGAAGGGGAACGAGTTCCGCCGCGTCGAGTTCACCGATGGCCGTCATGCGGGGGTGCTGACTCAGGCGAGCGTGCTGACGCTGACGTCGTACCCGACACGGACCTCGCCCGTGAAGCGCGGCGAGTGGATTCTGGCCAACATCCTCGGCGACGAACCGCCGCCGCCCCCGCCGGTCGTGCCGGCCTTGGAAGAGACGCAGAAGTCGAACCCCGACCTGCCATTCCGCGAACAGCTGCTGCTGCACCGCAAAGATCCGGGCTGTGCCGCGTGCCACGTGCTGATGGACGACCTGGGTTTCGGCTTCGAGAACTTCGACGCAATCGGTCGCTGGCGGGAGAAAGACGGCAAGCACCCGATCGATTCGTCAGGAGTGCTCCCCAGCGGGCAGAAGTTCCAAGGCCCGATGGAGCTGGTCACGATCCTGAAGTCACGGCAGAAAGACTTTGCCCATTGCCTGTCGGAGAAGATGCTGACCTACGCCCTGGGGCGAGGGTTGGAGTACTACGACAAGTGTGCTCTGGATGCGATCGTGCAAGGGGTGGAGAAGGACCAATACCGGCTGGCGACGCTGGTGAAAGAGGTGGTCCGCAGCGACCCGTTTAGAAAGCAACGCGGGCCTACGCCATAGATGTAGCGGAAGTCGCCAGACTTCCGATGGAACTCTTGTGCCACGACACACAGGCAGGCTCCAACGTGAGCCAATCGGAGCCACTCAGCCAAGACGTTGCCGCTCAATGTGTGCCACTGCTGGCTTGTCCAGCAGTGCGAGGCGCTGAGGGCTCGTGATCTGATGCCCCGGTCACTTCGGCGATCCGGACCTCACCAAGCTTGACAACTTCTGGACACGCCCACGTTCCAGGTACATCCCGGGCTCCCCTTGAGACCCTTGCCTCTTCAACGCATATCCAACGGGCACTGCTGGGCAAGCCAGCAGTGGCACCCCCAACACCCCCATCTTCTCTCACACAATCACAGTTGGTGCCGCCTGAGCAGTGCCACCCAGCCGGAAGTCGTAAGACTTCCGACGGAACTCTTGCGAGTTCCACTCCAACGGGGCTGGCTCAAAAGATGCCGCCCCCGCCCCCAACTGGAGGAAACAGCGGTGGCATTTCGAGTCCATCAATCGTATCCGGATGGTCCCCAGGAATCGTGAGCTGGACTTCCTTTCCAGGCTGCACGGCAACCTTCAAGGGGAATTCCTTACGCCGGACACCTCGCTTGATGCGATCAACTTCGGATGCGACAAAGTCGTCATGCAGCCGGGTGTTAACAGGTACCAGCACTCGTCGACCGGTTGAGTCAAGTTCAGCCGATTTGGCGTAGTACCACTCAGCTGCCACTTCCAGTTGACCTTCCGGAACGATGATCGATTCCACCGGATTTTGGGGATTGACGAACAGTTCCGAGTGAGGATCGAATTGTGTCTCGTCTTCAATGACATCTTGATAGATTCGTTGACCATGCAGCACAACGAGCCGCGTCGATGAGTCGGTCTGCCAGACTCGCCCCTCGATCGGAAATCTCTGGACCACCTGATAACGAACAGCCAGATAAGTCTGCTCCGGATCGGGACCATACGGCATCTGCGGTCCATTGAAGGGAGAAACCCACTTCCAGTCTTTCCAGTCGGGAGTCTTGACCTCGAAACGAACAACCGATGTTTCCCGCGGGCCCGGAACTGTAATGCGAGGTTCGAACGGAGAATTGATCAGCACGGTGGAATTGTTCTCGCGAAGAGTTGCATCATCCGTGTGAATCATCAGGCGATAGACGCCCCAGGGCAGGTAACCAAAATCTGCGATTCCCTGATGATCCGTCTTGCGAATGTACTCTCCAGCGCCTTCGGCCTTGCCGTGCAGTCCTTCCAGAATCACCGCTTGATCGACTACGGGACCGCCGCGATTCGCGTGGACCAATGTCACGCGAGCAGGAACGAACTCCGATGGCTTCTCCTTCCCCAGCCTGTCCAGAATCGCAGCGGTCGCTTTGCGGTTCTCATCCACCACCGAGGTCAGAGTCCGTGACAGATTGGCAATCCAGACCAGCATCGCCAGTATGGCTGCCAACACAGTTCCGAGCATGATCCGCTGAACCATGATCCGCCCCTTCATTGCATCGAACCAGAGTTGCCTCGCCACCGAGGCTGGATCGCCGAACCGCTCGACGACAGCTTGCTTCACCTGTTGAGTGTCGGCGACGTGTCCACTGACCTCGAGCGGCCGCCGCTCGCGATCTGACGCACAGACAAGATGGTCCCGCAGTTCATCCACGATGTCGCTGCGCAGGCTGGCCGGTTCCTCCTCATGAGGCGGCGGCAGACGGGCGGTGAGATCGTGGTCCATGGTTGGCGGATAGCAGATGGCGAATGGCGAGTGGCCAGAGAAGAGTTCCAATGACTAAGGACCAATGACTAAGGACTCTGGCCCGATCCCCAAGACTCCGTTCACACCAGCGGCAAACGCCTTCCACTCCTGCCGTCGTTCGTCCAGCGCCTTTTGCCCGGCAGCTGTCAGCTTGTAGTACTTGCGCCGGCGTCCGTCGTACTCTTCCCAGTACGAGGCCAACAGAGCGTCGCGTTCCAGTCGGTGCAGCGCCGGATAGAGGCTGCCTTCCTTGAGGTCGAACCGCCCGCCAGATCGTTCAAGCACGGTCTGTGTGATCTCGTAGCCGTAGCTGGGGCCGTTGGACAGAACCTCCAGCAGCAGGGTCTCGATGGCCCCAGTAATCAATCGCGTGTCGAGTGTCATGGATTCCTGACTCCGCCGCAGTCCGCCTTCGAATCGGACGAATACATCGCATGTCTATGCAATACAATATCGCGAGATACATAGGATAACAATGCATTGTTTCTGTGATTTCGAATCCCCGCCAAGATGGCATCACAATGACAACACACTGCCATCAGAATGACCCGACACCCAGCGACAACCACTCCGCCGTAAATCATTTCCAGCCATTCTGATAGATCGCCTGCACCGCTACGCAGCGACCTGGGTACAATATCTGCATTGAAACGGCATGACACCGTGCCCTGCGGTTCGTTCCGAGATTAGCGCGGTTGACAAAGCGGGGAGCCCCGGCGAATGATCGCTGGATTCCCCCATGGCAGGAGCCATCTGATGAAACTCTCCTCTTTCCCTCGAACGCGATTGGCCGGGACGGTCGTCGCCGGGCTCCTGATCGTTCAGGTTGCTCGATCAGGCGACACCCCTCCGGCCCCTCCGCTGCCGATGTTGCTGACTCAGGCCCCTGAGCCGACGCTGGCTGGCCCGGCTCTCCCTAATTTGACTGCTCCCGGAGACGACCTGCCTCCGGCGGATGCGAACTTCGCCGTCCCCGAAGGCGACGTCGAAGCGTTTGCTCGCGGCCCAGTCCACGAAGCATTCGCTGATGTCTACGAACTTGATCCGGCCCCCAGCGAACTGGTGGCAGTGGCTCCCCCAGTAGCTGTAGACGAACTCCCTCCAGAGACAGCTCCGACAGGTGAGAACGTCCAATGGATTTCGGGCTATTGGGCCTGGGACGTGGAAAGCAAGGACTACCTCTGGGTGAGTGGGGTCTGGCGTGACTTCCCTCCGGGACGCCGCTGGGTGCCGGGCTATTGGGCGGAAACCACCGGCGGATACCAGTGGGTCAGTGGATTCTGGGCCGATGCCCGGGCCGATGAACTGACCTATGTGCCGCCACCTCCGGAATCGCTGGAAGTTGGCCCCAACATTCCTCAGCCGAGCGAGGACCACATCTGGGTGCCTGGCTCGTGGAGCTATGTGAACGCCAACTACAGCTGGTCGCCCGGTTACTACACCGTGTGCCAGCCGAACTACATGTGGGTCCCCGCCCAGTATGTCTGGACGCCGCGCGGCTGTGTGTACGTTCCAGGCTACATGGACTACCGGTTTGCAAACCGTGGTGTCTGCTTCAGCCCGGTGCGGTTCCGTCGCCCGCTGGTCGGTTACGGGTTCGGTCGCCCCGCCTGGTACCGTCCGCGGTACTCGATCGGGATGTCGGGATTCCTGATCCACCTGTTCGTGCGTCCAAGGTGCCGGAACTTCTACTACGGAGACTACTACGGCAATCAGTACGCCGGGTTCGGCTTCTCGCCCTGGTACCGTCGTACCAGCCTCAACCGTCGCTGCTATGACCCAGCCTTCAACTTCTACCGGTGGGATGCCCGTCGACAGGGACAGAACTTCGCCAACAACATCGACGTCTGGCACCGTCGCTATGAGTCGAACGTCGACCTGCGTCCGCCTCGTCTGGTCAGCGATCACACGGCCTTCCTGGCCCGCCATCAAGGCGACCGGGCCGCGCAGCTGGCTGTGACCACACAGCGGTTCGATGATGTGGTGGCCCGTCGTGGCGATCAGAGCTTCCACCGTGTCGATCCGAAGGAGCTGATCGTGGTTCGCGAATCCCATCGGGCCAATCGCGAGCTGGAAGTCGTCCGCCGCCAGACCGAGCGCGATCCGAAGCTGGGCGAGATCGTGGATCTGCGGCCCGGTCGTGGACGCGGAGAGAATGGCAACACCGAAGGGGCCAATCCCGAAGCGAAGCCGGATCGTGGTAACGGCGATCTGGCCAGCCGTGAAGGGCGAGAAGAACGGGCTCGGCCCGAACGGCTCAAGCTGAACGAGCTGCCTGTCCCGCTGCGTGAGAAGACCCAGGAGTCGGTCGTGCGGGCCGAGAAGCTGCGTGAGCAGGCTCAGGTCCCCAACACCAACCGCGAGGACATTCGTTCGCGAATCGATGCGATCCGCGAAGAGCGAGGAAATCGTTCCGGGACTGATGGCGGTGCGCCGATCATCAATCCGGATAAGCCGGATCGCGGTTCGGTTGCGGGTGGCAAGGACTCGTCCGGTCCATCCGCTGTCGATGAGATTCGTCAGAAGATGGAAGACCGTCGGTCGACCCGTGACAACGGTCCAACCGGGCTGCCTGAAGCTCGTCCGGCGCTCCCCGGCGAAGGTGGCAACAGCGACGGGAATGCGGCTCGGGATGCCCGGCTGGAAGAACTCCGCAAGCGAGCCGATGCTCATCGAGCCACTCGGGAGAATCCGGCCGTGATTGAGAACGGTGTCCCGCGCAGCCTGGAACGCGGTTCAGCTCCCAACGGGAATTCGGGACGTACCAACGAACCGAGCCAGGCTCAGATCCGAGCCCAGGAGCTGAAGCAGCAGACCGAGATTCGCCGGCAGGAGCGGGAGGTGCAGCGTGAAGCCCCAGCCCCGATCAATCGCACCCCGATTGAACGGGCCCCAGTGGAACGGGCTCCTCGGCAGATTGACCGGGCTCCTGTGGAACGGATGCCAATCGAGCGAGCCCCGATCGAAAGGGCTCCACGTCAGATCGAACGAGCCCCTGTTGAGAGAGCACCGGTGGAGCGGGCTCCTCGAATGGAGCGAGCTCCAGTCGAACGAGCCCCGCGATCTGAACGTGCTCCCTCGGGCGGAGGCGGTGGCGGTGGCGGCGGACGTCGCGGTCGGGACTAAGCGACTGATTGAACGATGAGAATGCCACAGGGCGAAGGTCGTGAGATCTTCGCCCTGTGTCTGTTTTGCAGGCCTCGAATTTCTGGATGTTTTACTCTCGTGGTGGCTTGTGCCGCAGCGCCACGCCGGGCAAGGCTCCGGT
>Ga0315905_10006961_pt1 | contig 11480 bp, 6 predicted proteins | sample LakEriMetagenome_5_FD_203522 | JGI IMG/M metagenome (GOLD analysis project Ga0315905, IMG submission 203522) | Freshwater fungal communities from buoy surface, Lake Erie, Ohio, United States - Buoy 4 MA121 | ecosystem: Environmental > Aquatic > Freshwater > Lake | place: USA: Lake Erie, Ohio...
GCCCCGTCCCCCCGCCCCCCCCGCCCCCCCCCCCCCCCCCCCGCCCGCCCGCCCCCCCAAAAAAACCGAAACCCCGAAAAAAAACAGTCCCTCCTCGTCGACGCCGGCGAGAGCCTCCACGGCCTCTGGTCCGCCTGCTTCAGCAAGACCGCCATCATCATCGGCCACAAAGGGCCCCTCCCCGTCACCCCCTGGCTCGTCCTCCTCGCCCTCCACAGCGCCTTTTGCGCCCCGCTCTTGCCCGAGCTGCGCGACCGCTGGGCGCTCCACCTGGCCGCCACGCTCGCCTGGGCCTACGGCGGCGGCACGGCGACGGCGCTGCTGGCCGGGGACCGGGCGCGCGCCCCGCTGGCCGTGCTGGCGGCAAACGACGTCATGGGAGCGTGGCTGCCCGTGTGGTGGCTGCTCAACTACGCGCCCGCGGGGGCCGCCGCGCGCGCGCGCGCGCTCTTGGCCGCGCGCCCGTGCGCCGCGCTCGCGCGCGGCGCCACGGCCCTGCTGCGCGCCATGCTGATCGTCGGGCGCGTCGACCTCTCGGTCAGCTCTCTGTACCCGGGCTCGGCCGCGGGCGCCCTGCTGCTCGGCACCCTCGCCGGCGCGAGCGGGCGCTTCCTGGCCGACGCGTTCCGCGCGGCCGCGGGCCTCCCCCCGCTCGGCGGGCGCGCGCCCGAGATCAGCGCCCCGGGCTTTGCGACGCGCTCGGCCTTCCTGGCCGCGCTCGCCCACCTGCTGCTCGCGCACGGCCCCTGGGCGGACGGGCGCGGGGCGCTGCTGCCCAGCCGCGCCGCCTCCGCGGGCCTCGTCGTCAGCGCCCTCGTCCTGCACAGCGTGCTGTCGGACCTGACGGCCCGCCCGCTCGACGCGACGCGCCCCGTGGCCGCGCTCGCCCACTGGGCGACGGGCGTGCCGCTGCCGCCGGGGGACCCGGCCGCCGGCGAGCAGCCAGGGGCGGGGGGGCGCAGCAGGGTGGCGGCGTCGCGCGGTGGCGGGGCTGCTGCCAAGCGTGCCGCCGCCCCGGCGGCGGCGGCGTCGCCCGGGCGGCGGCAAAAAGCAGCGCCCGCCGAGAGCGCGGAGCGGGAGGTGCTGGCGGCGGCGGCGAGCGGGCGCGCGACGCGGCGGACGACGCCGGCGCGGGCCGCGCGCTCGTGATTTCCGCGTCAATGGTCGGACGCATGTAACATCCCCCTTACAGTCGTCTTTCGCGCACATGGTCATCATCCTGCCCAGCGCGCGCGCCCAAGCGCGTTTTTTTGTTGTCTGGGGCGGCGGCGGTCGCGGAAGAGGGAGGAGGAGGAGGCACGACGGACAAGACAAAAACAAAGAAGACGCGCCGCGCCCGAGCCCCCCCCCCCGCCCCCTCGCGCGCCGGCTTCTGGTCGCTACAAAAAGTAGTCGGGCGCCGTCCTGCGCACCTCGGTGACCCCCTGCCCCGTCGGCGCCGCGTGCTCGAACTGCACGATCCGCGGCGCCATCGCCTCGTCCACGTCCACGACCGCCGCGCGGTTGCCGCACCGGTAGCAGTAGTTGGGCGCGCTGAACACCGTCACGACGGCGCCCGCGTGCTGCCACAGGTAGCCCTCCGAGACGAGCTGGTGCGCGCGCACGATGAAGCGCAGGCCGTTGGCGTGGTTGAACGCCTCGGACACGTCCTGCCCGTACGTGTACCCGGCCCCCCGCGGCGAGATGCCCCACCCGAGGCGGTCGTCCGGGTCGCTCCACAGCAGGTCGCACATGGGCCCCTCGTGCGGCACCTCCTCGAACCGGTGCAGCGCGCCGACCTGGTCGATCGTCTCGAGCGCCGGGCTGAGGCCCGCGTGCGGGCAGAAGAGCTGGTTCTCGACGACGGCGGCGAGCGGCAGGGCGTCGAAGACGTCCGTGAGGGCCGTCCACACGCGCGCCGAGCCGTACTTGCGCAGGCACTCCTCGTAGAAGCCGTAGACCTGCGTGATCTGGCGCGACTCGTGGTTGCCGCGGATCACCGTCACGCGCGACGGGTAGCGCGCCTTGAGCGCCAGGACCGCGCACACGGTCTCGACGCTGTAGTAGCCGCGGTCGACGTAGTCGCCCAGGAAGAGGTAGTTGGTCTCCGGGGCGCGCCCGGCGATGCGGAAGATCTCGACGAGGTCGTGGAACTGGCCGTGCGTGTCGCCGACGATGGTGACGGGCGCGCGGACCGACGCGACGTTGGGCTCGCGCGACAGCAGGTCGCGGCAGTGGGCGGCGAGCTCGAGGACGCGCTGCTCCGGCAGCGGGCGCACGCCGCCGTTGCTCGAGCTGCTGGCGCCGACGCCGCCGCCGCCGCTGCTGCTGCTATTCCTGGGCGCCGTTGATGCTCCGCCGTTGCTGCTGCTGCTGCTGCTGCCGCCGCCGATGCCGCCGCCGCCGGGCTCGCGGAGCAGCGGGCCCAGGAGGTGCTCGATGTGGCCGTCGAGGACGGCGGCCTCGGTCTCGGCGAGGGTCTTGGCGAGGCCGCCGCCGTTGCCCGTGGCCATGGCGTCCATGAGGACGCTCATCTGGCTGTGCCTGCGTGGCGCGCTTCAGCCGCGCGCGGCCGCTTCGTCGTCGGCGTCGGCGGCGGCGGACGCTTTCCGCGCGCGTGCGCGCGCGAGGTGTGGCGCGCCCGCGGCACCCGCCTGCGCTCGCTGCGCTTGCTCGCGCGCGCGCGGTGGGCGCGCGCAGCGACGCTCGCCTGCCTGCCTCGGGTCGTCGAGGCGCGGCAGGGCCTGTGCCCGTGCGCGCGCGGGAGCGAGGGTTGACCCCCCCTCTCTCTCTCTTGTTGCTTCAACCACCCCTCGCTTTTGCGAATGGGGGAGCCGCGTTGGGGCGTCGAGCCTGCTCGCTGCGGGCCGCGCGCGCGCGCTGGAGAGGCTGGGCGGGACCTTTGATGTGCGCCTCGACGTTCGGGGGCGCGGCGGCGGGCGCCAAGGAGTCGGAGGGGCGGAAAGGAGCGAGCGCTCGTTCAGTTGGCTGCTGCTGTGAGCTGCGCGCGCGCGCCTGCCACGGGACAAGAAAGGCTCAGGAAAAACGCAAGAGGTGGGTTATCTAGGCGGGTCGCGCGAGTGTGTTGGCTCGTGGTGCTGTTCGCTCAGTGGGTTATGTTGAATGCATCTGTGCGAGACGACGTCCTTGGGATGAGGCGGCTCCAAGGGAGACGACAGCGTCGACGGTGTCCGGCGCGGACAGACCCCGGCTGCTCTTTTGAAAAGCGGCGCGTCCACGCCGTCGACGCCCCGAGGCACAAAGTTTGCCGAGCGAAACGACGACTCCCTGCAACGCAGCCCTTTACATCTTCAAATCAAGACGCGCCTAGACTCACCTGCGTATTCGTCCCCCGTCTGGTCAGCGCGCGCTCGCGCAGCCGAGGCCCGCGCTCTCATCATCTGCGTCCTCCGAGCGGGGCCAAGGGCACTCGCCCGCCCTCTCCCCCTCTCTTCTCTTTTCTTCTCCTCTCTTCTCGCCGTCCCGCCAGCCAAACGCAACCCCGTGGAGATGCGCGAGGAGGGCAACGGGCTGAGCGGCGGCCGCGGCTACGCGCCCCCGCGCAGCCTGGCCTCTGCGTCGTCGGCGCTCCGCGGCGGCGGCAGCGTCGGCGTCGGCGGGCCGAGCGCCGGCGCGCTGCCACCCTCAGCATCAGCCGCGCCACCACCGCCGCCGTCGCTGTTCAGCGCGACGGCCGCCACGCTCGCGGCCAACAAGCAGCCGCCCGCGCCGGCGTCTGGCGCGGGCCGCCTCAGCGCGCGGCAGCGGTCGGGCGTGTACTCGTCGTCGCGCGAGCCGGCGGCGGCCACGGCACCCCCCTCCGGGTGGGGGGCGGCGGCAACCCCCTTCACCACCACCACCACGACCACGGCCGCCATTGTCCCGCCGCCGCCCCATCGCGCCTCCAGCAGCAGCAGCGGCGGCGGCGGCGGCGGTGGTTTCTACGCGGAGGACGCGCGGCCGTCGTCCGCGGCGGCGTCGGATCGCGACCGGTGGGGCCTGGCCGCAGGGGTGGGCGGCGGCGGCGGCGGCGGCAGGCCGAGCAGCAGCGCGAGCCGCCTGACGGCGCCGACGGCGGCGTCCGAGCAGCGGCGGCAGGCGCTCGAGGAGTACCGGAGGCGCAAGCAGGAGGAAGGCGGTGGCGGCGGGCAGCGGCCGCCGGTGGCACCAGCAGCAGCAGCAGCAGCAGCAGCAGCAGCAGCAGCAGCAGCAGCAGCAGCACGCAGCGGCGGCCTGTTCTCGGCGACGGCCGCCGCCGCCCACGCAGGCGGGCGCGGCGGGGTGCTCGGGTTCTCGGCGGCCGCAGCAGCAGGGGCGGCGCCGGCCCGCCAACCTCTCGGCAGGCAGCAGCAGCAGCAGCAGCAGCAGTATCGGGCGCCACCCTCAGGAGCAGCAACAGCCCACTCCTCGCGCCCGCCCTCGTCCTGCTCCTCGCTCGGGGGCGCCAGCGCAAGCGCTTACGCCGACGCCGCCCACGGCTGGCAGCAGGGGCCCGACTCGGCGCGCTCGGCCTCCTCCGCCTGGCCGTCGTCGCGGGCGCCGTCGTCGCTGGCGGGTGGGGGGTGGGGGGGCGCGACCAAGGCGCGCGCGGCCGACGCGTCGGCGGCGGGGGGCGGGGCGCTCGTGCCGCGGCTGGCGCTCGGGCGGCTGCCTCACGGCGGCGACGCGGGCGGCGGCGGCGGGCCCTCGGCCTCCGCCTCGGCCCGCGCCTCGCCCGCCTTGACCCCGCGCGCCGCCGCGGCCTCGGCCGCGCAGCCGTCGGCCATCCCGGGGGCCACCCCGCGCGGCAGCAGCGACGGCGGCGGCGGCGGCGGCGTGACGCCGCGCGCGGCCGCCCTGGCGAGCGCGCGGCCGTCGGCGCTGCCGACGCCGCGCTCCGAAGGAGGCCAGGCGCCACCTGGCCTCGAGCGGCGAGCGGCCTCTCTGACGCCGCCGCCGCCGCTCATGTCGGCCCGGCGGCGACAGAGCCTGGGCGGAGGGGGAGGGACGACCCCGCGCGGCGGCGGCGGCGCTGCCCGCACGCCCCCCCCGCCGCTGCCGCCGTTCCGCTCCGCGCTGCCGGCATCCGTCCCTGGCGGGAGCGTGCTCGGCACGCCCCAGTCCGCCGGCGGCGGCACGCCGGGCGCGGCGGCGTCGCGCGCCACGCCACGCAGCACCGGCCGCACGACGCCGCGCGGCGCAACAGCAGTAGGGGCGGCCCGGGGGGTGCCGTCGCGAACGGCGGCTGCCACCGCCGCCGCCGCCGCCGCCGCCCCGGCCGCCTCCTTGGCGGCGCCGACGAGCACCACCACCACCACCACCACCACCACCACCTCGGCCGGCCCCGTCTCGCGCGCCGACCACGAGCGCCTCGCGTCCGCCGCGCGCGACGAGCTGCGGCTCCTGCGCGCGCGCGAGCTGCAGCTCCGGCACCTCGGGGCGCGCGCGGCCCGCGCCAACGCCGAGCGCGCTAGGGAGGCCGAGGCGGCGCTCGGCGGCGCGGCGGCGGCCGTGGTCGCGCTGCACGCGCGCGTGACGGCGCTGCGGGCGCTGCTGGGGCGGGCGGCGCGGCGCGCGGCGGTCGGGGCGGCGCTCGCGGAGCAGCTTCCCTTGCTGGAGCGGTGGGGCGGTGGTGGGGGCGGCGACGGGCAGCAGCAGCAGCAGCAGCAGCAGCAGCAGCAGCAGCAGTCGCCGCCGCCGCCGCCGCTCGGCGCGCGGTGCGCCGCGGCCGCCGGCGGCGCCGCGACCGCGCTGCGCGGCGCGCTCACGCGCGTGCCGCTCGTCAACGGCGCCACGGCCGGCGGCGTCGACGGCGAGCCGGACGTCGCGGGCCTGACGGCCGCGCTGCAGCGCGCGGCCCGCGTCCTGGGCGGGCTCGGGCCAGCGCTCGAGGCGCTGCTGACGGGGGGGGGGGGAGGGGGAGGGGGCGGCGGCGGCGGGGGCCTGGCCGAGACGGCGGCCCTGGCCACCGAGCTGCTGCGCCTGGCGGACCAGGAGTCGGCCGTCCTGGCCGAGCTGCACCAGGCGGTCGACGCGCTCGACGCGCTCGAGACCGAGAACGCGAGCCTGGTCGCGGGCGAGCGCGACCGCAAGTGGGCGGCGGCGGCGCGGGCGGGCGTCGGCGGGTGAGCGCGGTCGGGCTTGCCGATTGCACCCCCCCGGAGCGCTGCTCTTCCCTGACTCTTGACCCCAATAACTTGACCCCGATTCGACTGCAATCCGACTGCAATCCGACCCATCCCCGCCGCCACGCAGCGCCCCTCCCTCCCCTCGGGCGCGGCAGCACGATCCGCCCCGATTTCCCGAGACTCCCCTGCTCCTCATGACGACGTCGTCGTCGCGCCCAGGGCACTTTTGCGTCCTGGGTGCCAGCGGCTTCTACGGCGCCCAGACGGTCGTCGCGCTCGCCGACCTCGCCGCTCGTTACGCGCGTCCGGAACTGGCGGGCGATGCAGCTAGCGCTGGTGGCGGCGACGACGGCGACGACGGCGCCATCGTCGTCGTCCTCGCCGGCCGCAGCCCCAAAAAGCTCGACGGTATGCTGCCCGCCCTGCAGCGCCAGGCCGACGAGGCGGCGGCCTCCGCGCCGGGCCCGAGACGCCGCGCCGTGCGCCTCGAGGTGCTGCCCGTGCCCGTCGACCTCGCGGCGCCGTCGCCGTCGTCGTCGTCGTCGTCGTCGTCGTCGTCGTCGTCGTCGTCATCGTCGCCGCCGCCCGCGCCCGCCCGCGCCGCCGCCCGGTGCGCCCCCGTGCTCCTCAACTGCGTCCGCCCCGTCGCGTACGAGTGGTCCGAGCGCGCCATGGCCGCGTGCGTCGCCGAGCGCACGGCCTACCTGGACCTGTGCGCGCGCCCGGCCTTCCTGGACGCCGTGCGCGAGCTGTTCGTTCTGCCGCGCCCGGAGGAGGACGGCGGCGAAGAGGGGAGCAGCGGCGGCGCCCCTCCCCCGCTCGTCCCCGGCTGCGGCTTCGACTATGCGCTGCCGGACGTGGCGACGTGGCACGCGCTGCGCGCGTACGCCCGGCGGCACGGATCGAGGCACCCGGCGCGCGTGCGCGCGACCTTCCTCGTGCGCACCCCCGCTCCTCCGTCGGGCGGCTTCAAGCTGCGCCTGGGGGCCGTCGACGAGCTGCTGGCGCCGCCGCCCCCGCGCGGCGCGCCGCCGGGCGCCGACGACGGCCACCGCGGCTGGGGCCCCCGCCGCGCCGACGTCAAGGCCGCGCTCGCGCGGGCCGGCGCGCGCCGGCGCGAGCTCCAGGCCCGGGGGGTGGCCGCGCGCCCCGCGCGCCGCGCCTGGCTGCGGCGCGAGGGCGCGGGCCTGCTGGCCGCGGGGCCGCGCTGGACGGTGCCGTTTTTCGTGGGCGGCGCGGTCGAGGCGGACTTGCTGAGGGTCAACCTGGCCGAGCGGGGGGGGGGCGATGGTTTTGGCGGCGCCGCCGGCGCCGACGGCGCCGACGACGCCGACGACGATGCCGAAGCGCCCGCGCGCCCCCTCGAGTTTGACTGCCGCGTCGCGCTCCCGCCCCTGCCCTCGGCGCGGGCGCTCCTCCTCCTGCTGCTCGCCTGGCCCCTGCTGCTGTCCCTGCTCGCGCCGCTCCTGGCCGCGCTCGTCGGCGGCGCCTTGCTCGCGCGCCGCTCTCCCCGCGGCGGCGCCCTGCGCAGCCTGTACCTGTCCGCCTTGCCTTATCTGACCCTCGGCGCGGTCACCGCGGACGACGCCGTCGCGCGCACCTCGGCCGACCGCTCGGTGTTTGAGCGCGTGTGCGTCCTGAGCGGCGGCGGCGGCGGCGACAAGAAGGCGCTGCGCGTGGCGTTCCGGGGCTCGTTCGCGCAGTCGCTGACGCCGCAGTGCATCGCGGCCGCGGCCGTGTGCCTGCTCAACGACAGGGCGGCGGCGGCAAGGCGCGGGCTGCCCGCCGCCGTGCCGCCGCCGCCGCCGCCGCCCGCCAAGCACGGGCGCTCGCTCGTGCTGACGCCCGCGCAGGCGCTCCTCGCGCGCCCGCCGCCGCCCGGGTGCGCGTCGTTCCTGGACATGCTCTGCGCGCGCCACGGCCTGGTCATCGAGGAGGAAGAGGTGGCGGGTGACGACGACTGAGGGATGAGCAGTAGCGGGTGGCGGGCGGCGGAGGCTCTTGTGTTGACAACAACCACTCTCGCGGGAAAAAAAACAAGCCCCCTCTCTCAGCGCCCGGCGGCCGCCTTGACGCCGCCGCCGCCGCCGGGCCCTTCGGCAGCACCAAAAGCCGCCAGCTCCGCCGCGCTCGGCGCGCGCGACCACCACGCCGCCTCCGGGCGCCGCACCGCGCTGCCCGGCGAGCCCGTCGCGCGGCTCAGCGCCGACCGCGGGGCCAGCGCGAGCTCCTCGGCGGCGTCGGCCGCCCACCCGGGCCCGCGCCACAGCGCCCTGCCCGTCTTGGGGTCGCGCGCGCGCCGGCGCAGCAGCGCGTACGCCTCGCGGTCGAACGCGTCGTCCCGGAACACGAGCCACGCCTTCACCCCGACCGTCCCCGCCCGCGTCTCGGCCTGGGCCTGCGCAAAGTCGACCGGGTCGGCAAAGGTCGCGGCCGAGGTGGCGCCCCAGCTCCACGTCTTGCGCTCGGCCTTGCCGCCCTTGCCGCGCAGGCGGCCCTTGATCTGGACGCGCATGCCGCGCACGAGGAGGCGCGGGGGGCGGAAGGGGCGGTCGGGCAGGTCGGTGATGCCCGTCTTGCTGCTGCCGTCGGGGGTTTGGGGCGAGGCGCCGCGCGGCGTTGGCGCTGCCGCGGCCACGCCCCCCCCTCCTCCTCCTCCTCCTCCTCCCTCCTGCCGCCGCCCCGTCGTCCCCTCCCCCTCCCCCCCGCCCCCCTTGAGCAGCTCCTCCTCCTCCTCCTCCTCCTCCTCCTCCGCAACGGCCCTCCGCGCCGCCGCCGCCCTCTCGGCCGCCTCGGCCGCCGCCGCCGCCTCCTCCGCGCCCTGCTCCTGCCCCTGCGCCGCGAGCGTCTGCACGAAAAACTGCTCCACGCGGTTGAACTCGACGCCGTCCTCGAGGCACGTCTTGACGAACGTCGCGACGCCCTGGGCCGACTGCAGGAGGTCGTGGGTGACGTGCGGGACGAGCAGGGTGTGCCCGGGGCCCGTGGTGTCCCCGAGGGTGGCGTCGTGGAGGAGCACGAGGGCGTCGCGCTGGTCGAGCGGCCACGCGACGCCGCGCAGCGCGTGCGGGCGGCGGCCGCCGCCCGAGGCGGAGGCGGAGGCTGCCGAGGACGGGGCGGCGTCGCTGGCGCCGGGGGGGGCCAGGCCTGCTAGGGCGGCGAGGGCCTCTCGCGCGGCGCGCGGGACGGCCGGCAGCGCGGCGCGCCGGCGGCGGCGCGCCGCGGCCACAAACGGCGGCCGCACGCGAGGCGGGGGGGGCGCGGCGTCGGGGTCGTCGGCGCTGGCCGAGACGGCGGCGCCGCTCAGCTTGCTTTTGGAGGCGGCGGCGGCGGCGCCTTTGGCCGCGGGCTTTTTCGCGTAGCTGCGGTGCTGCTGGTGTCGGTGCTCCTGGAGTGGTGCTGGTGCTGGTGAGGGCGCGGAGGCCGCCCACCAGCAGCTGCCGCCCCTCGGCGGGCCGGCGAGGAGGAGGACGGGGGGAGCAGACGACGACGACGAGAACGCCGCCACCGCCGCCGCTGCGTCCCCAGGCGCGCCCGCCGCTCGGTACTGCGATTGCCTGCTGGACGCCGCGGCCGTCCGACGCAGCAGCGCGAGGAGGGCGGGGCCCAGGGCGCCGCTGTTGCTGCCGCGCATCGGTGCGGCAAAACCGACTGCGCTGTGATCGTGCGAAGAGCGGGGGTGCTAGATCGCAGTGACAAGTGATGGACGCGGTGACAAGTGATGGACACGAGCGGTGATGCTGTAGATGCGCGCGCAATCAGTCGAGCGTGATTGCGCTCGGGTCGCCACGGTTGCTTCATGAAGAGCCATGTGGGGGGGGGGAGGAAGAGGAGGGCTGCTCCTTCGCCCGAGACGAAAAACCCAAGCATCCCATCCATTCCCCGCCCGCGCCAGCCGACCACATCACAATCCCACCTCATCGCAATCGACACTCCGCCCGCATCGACCGATCGACGTGCGCCATTATTCGTGGCACCACACGCACAAGGCGGACGCGCTCGACGTCAGCCCCTCGAGAGAGGTCTTGCGTTGATTTTTTCCCGCATCGCGCGCGCGCTCGACGCATCCATCCCATCGCGCGCTGCTACGCCCACGCGTAAGTGTCGGGCGCCTGCCACCGCCCCTCGCGCGGTGCAACTCGCGCGCGATTGGCGCGCGCGCGCAGCGCTGGAAGGGGAGGACGTCGACTCGCTCTCCAACCACCGAAGGCCCCGATTCGCGCGTCCGCGCGCGCGCCCTGCTCTCGCGCGCCTCCCCATCGCTCGCGTGGACGTGGTGCGCGCGTCCGTCGCGTGCAGCTCTGCCCGCCCTCTCCTCCGCGCGCCCTCCTGCCTCGGCTCGCGTCCTCCAAGCGCTTCCGGAACCCAGCGAAAAAGAGGGAGGACGCGTCTCGTCGCCGCGCCGCGACCTCGGCGGCGCCGACTCGCGCCGCGCGCTCAACCCCCCAACAACACACGCCCCAACAAACGCCCCGCAAAAACACACACACACACACACAGCACCCGCAACCAATGCTCCTGAACGCCCACCGCCCCCACGCGGCGGCGGCGGCCCGCCCGCCCGCCGGCCGCCGCCGCCCCCCGCCCCCCGTCCGCGCGGCCGCCGGCAACGGCAACGGCGCCGCCAAGGTCGCGCCGGCGTCGTCCGCGCACCTCGACGCGCCCGTCGCGCTGAGCGGCGGCGCCCCGCTCTCCGGCCCGGACCTGTCCGTCGTCGTCAACGGCCTGCGCCTGCCCAACCCCTTTGTGATCGGCTCGGGGCCCCCGGGCACCAACTACCAGGTCATGAAGCGCGCGTTCGACGACGGCTGGGGCGGCGTCATCTGCAAGACGCTGTCGCTCGACGCCGGAAAGGTGGTCAACGTGACGCCGCGCTACGCCAAGCTGCGCGACTCGGCGGGCGCGGTCTTCGGGTGGGAGAACGTCGAGCTCATCAGCGACCGGCCGTTCGCGACGATGCTGGACGAGCTCAGGCGCCTCAAGCAGCAGTACCCGGACCGCGTGCTGATCGCGAGCGTCATGGAGGAGTGCAACAGGGGCGCGTGGGAGGAGATCCTCGGGCGGTGCGCCGAGGCCGGCGTCGACGGGTTCGAGATCAACTTTTCGTGCCCGCACGGCATGCCCGAGCGGCGCATGGGCATGGCGATGGGGCAGGACCCGGAGCTGCTGGCCGAGGTCGGCGCGTGGATCCGCGGGGCGACGACGTGAGTGCCGCCGGGCTTGAAGAAGGCACTCGCAGGCCGCGACAAAGGGCGGGGCGCGCGCGCGCGAAGGCGCGCGCTTGCGCCCGTTTTGGTGGCCGCCCCCCGCGCCGACAAGGCGCGCCCGCCCGTGTCTGCCTGCGCTCTCTTCACGCCCCCGCCCGCCCTCTCACCCCCCCGGTGTCCCCACAAC
>Ga0315905_10006966_pt1 | contig 11478 bp, 11 predicted proteins | sample LakEriMetagenome_5_FD_203522 | JGI IMG/M metagenome (GOLD analysis project Ga0315905, IMG submission 203522) | Freshwater fungal communities from buoy surface, Lake Erie, Ohio, United States - Buoy 4 MA121 | ecosystem: Environmental > Aquatic > Freshwater > Lake | place: USA: Lake Erie, Ohio...
GGTAAATAGGTGCATTCATACGAAAGTGTTTTATGAAACAAATGTAACTTATGTTGCAATCCATTAAAGTGCTTTTTCGGATATTTACCAAAAAAAGGATGTTAGAAAGAATAAAACGACCGCTTACATTCCGTAGATTGCTGTTTTTAGGAATGGGACTATTTATCGGTGTATCTTCTTTGAAACAAGGAGAATGGGTTGGCATTTTGATGGGGACTTATTTTTTTTCTATGGGATTGTTTTCACTTGGTTGCGCTGATAACTGTGGTTTTCCCTCAAAGCTGACAACTGCCCCAAATGAATTAACAGAAGAAATTGATTACGAAGAAGTAAAATAAGATGCAAGCAGAATTTTGGAATACACGTTATGCTGAAAAAGCGTATGCGTATGGTGAAAAACCGAATGCTTTTTTCGCCGAAAAAATAAGTGAATTACAGCCTTTATCGTTGTTATTACCAGCTGAAGGTGAAGGTAGAAACGCTGTTTATGCTGCTAAATTAGGGTGGGATGTTACCGCTTTCGATTACAGTAGTGAAGGAAAAGCAAAGGCATTACAATTGGCTGATAAAGAAAATGCATCGCTTAATTATATCGTTTCAAGTTTGGAAGAAATGTCTTTTGAACCGAATTCTTATGATACCATAGCCTTAATTTATGCTCATTTTCCTGGAGAAGGGAGAATTGAGCAACTTCAACGTATGGAACAATCGTTAAAAGTAGGAGGTAAAATTATTTTTGAAGCCTTTAGTAAAAACCATTTGAAATACGTGCAATTAAATCCAAAAGTAGGTGGCCCGAAAGAATTGTCTATGTTGTTTTCGAAAGAAGAATTACTCGAAGCTTTTCCGAATGTGAAATGGGAATTTCTTACAGAAGAAGAGGCAACTCTTGAAGAAGGTGCATTTCATCAAGGGGTTGGAATGGTGATTAGAGGAGTGGGGGTAAGAAATTAATTATTTACTTTTCAAATTCTCAAACTCAGATTGTTTCTTTTTTTTGTTTTGTATATTTGAAATAAAAAAAATGTTTCGAATTAAATCATTATTTACAGCCTTATTATTTCTTGGAATACTTTTCTTTTTTAATTCTTGTAAAAAAGAAGAATCAGCAAATCAAACATCGTTTGATCAAAAATTATTGATTGGTAAGTGGCAATTAAATAACACGGTATTTTACAAATACAATGCAGATAGCACTGGTACAACCTGGGATGTATCAGATCCTGATATAACTGAAGCAGATGCTCAAAAATTCAATTGGAAGCTTGAAGGCGCTAAATTAGTTGAAAATCATTATCTAGAAACAACTGGTGCGACATTTCCTAAAACATATACTATTACTCTGTTGAGCACCTCAAAACTATCTAAGAAGGATAATTTTGATAAAGTTGAAACGTTTACTAAAGTAGATTAATCTATGAACTTTAAATATAGATTTAAAAAAATCACATTCTATTTATCTGTTATAATTTCTTTGATTTTAATTGTATTGTTTAGTGTAATCTGGTATGTTTTTACACCTGGGAAATTAACGCCTATTATTAAAAAACAATTACCATCTTTAATTTCTTGTAAATCTGAAATCGAAGATGTTGAGCTGACTTTTTTTAGTACGTTTCCTGAATTTGGAATTAAAATCAATAATTTAAATTTGATTAGTCCTACAAAAAATGCTCCAAACGATACCTTGTTAAATGCAGAGTCAATTATTGGAATAGTTGATGTTAGTGAATTTTTATTTCATAATAAGGTAATTATTGAAAAAGTTGAATTAATTGATACAAAGGTTAATGCATTTGTGAATGAACAAGGTAAAACCAATTTTGATATAGTTGTAAAAGATTCAATTCCTGATGAGGAATCAGAATTTGATTTAGATTTAATAAATCTAAAAAAACTTCTATTTGAAAATGTAAACATTAATTACACCGATTTATCACAAAAAGTAGCATTAAATGTGAATGATTTTAATGCTGAAATTGAAGGGATTTATAAAAAAGATTTTTTATCAACTATAATAAAAATCAATAAATCAAATATTTCTTGTCAATATGATGGTATCAACTATTCAAATAATTTATCATTAAAAGTAAATCTTCCTGTAACTTTTGATTTTGTGAATCAAGTTGCAAGGTTTAAACCAAGTGAATTTTCAATCAATGAAAATGTTTTACAATTTGATGGAAATGTTTCTTTTTCAGATGATTTTGAAAAAATAAATACAAATATTAATTACTTTTTGAATGAATCTTCTATTAGTAATTTGTTGTCTTTAGTTCCCCAAGAATTTAAAAGCAGTTTGAAAGGAATGAATGTTTCCGGATTTATTTCATCGAGTGGTAATATAAAAGGAGAGATTTCAAATGATAAAATGCCAATATTAAAGTCTAATTTATCTTTAAATGATGTGGCATTAGATTATCCATCTGTCATTCCTGCTTCAATAAAAGATTTAGGATTTTATTGTGATATAGAGACAGATTTTTCTTCTGATTCTTTATCTTATTTAAAGATAAATAGTGCTAAACTAAATCTGGCAGAATCTTCTATATATACTGAAGGGTTGATTAAAAATATATTCAGTGATTTCAATTCTAAGTTAAAAGTAAATTCTTCAATTAATCTAGTTAACCTAACTCCATTGTTTCCTAAAGGTGCAGTAAAAGAATTAGATGGCGTTGTTACTTCAACTATTGAAAGTGAATTTAATATTCATCAAGTTAATCATTTCATTAATAAATTAACGAAGAATTTAAGTTCAGTTACTAATCAACCTAAGGCTGGGTTGTTTAACTTGGATATGAAACTGAAAGATGTAAATATTAGGACTAACAAAATTCCTTTTAGATTTAATTCTCTTTCTACGAATTTGTCATTTAATACCGATTTTATTGAAAATAAAAACACAGAATTATCAATAGATAATTTTAAATTAATTACAAATAAATCAACATTATCTTTCTCTGCTAAAATGAAAGATTTATTTGGGAAACGATTATGTTCGATTAAAACTAAATCATTTCTTAATTGTAGTGAATTCATTTCTTTAGTTCCAAAAGGAATAGACCTTAATATGTCAGGAAAGGTAGACTTAGATTTAGATGGTGAATTTTATTTAGAGGATATTTTAACGAATAAATTAAATAAAATAAAAAGCAAAGGAAATGCATCGTTTGCATCTTTCTTTTTGGATTATGATGACTATGCAATTCAAACTGATTTTTCAATTGTAAAATTTAATCTTACAGGAAATGAAAAATCCTTCATGAAAGGAAACATAAAGTCTTCTGATTTTAATGCAAAACAAAAAAATCTGTTTAATGCAAAATTGATTAATTCTACGATTTCTTTTGAAACTTCAGATATCACTAAAACAAATTCAATACCAACTATTTCTTCAAATTATTACTTTGAAAAAATTAGTTATGATTCTAAAGAAATTTCTATTGATGTAACTAAGCCTATTGGTAAAGTTACTTTAAGTCCTAAGAATGGATCAAAATTTGTAAAGGATATTAAGTTGGCATTTAATAGTGAAAAATTAAATTCTAAGATTGATGGGAATTATATAACATATGATAATATAAAATTGAATACCTCTCTTGATAATGATGATAGACAGGAAGATATTCTAATGCAATGGTTAGCTAATGGTCACATGAGTATTTCTAGTTTCAACTTAAAAACTCAAGATTTAAATTACCCAATTCAAATACCAACTTTAAGTCTCAATTTTAGTCCTGAAAAATTTTCTATTTCTGAGTGTGATATGAAAATCAATAACTCATCATTTAGTTTAAAAGGAGATTTATTGAATATTTTTTCATATGTCACAAAAGATTCTCTTTTAAAAGGAGATTTTCTATTCCAGAGTAGTAATACAGACATTAACGAATTGATGAATTTAACATCTGGTATTGGTGAAAAAGAAAATGCTGATAAGGAAAAAGCTCCATCTTCTTCAGAGCCTTATTTAGTGCCAAAAGGTATAGATATACAGTTACATACCGATATTCGTAAGGCTAAACTAGGGGGAGATTATATAAAAGATATTTCTGGAGATATCAGAGTAAAAGATGGTGTGATGGTATTAAAAGATTTACTTTTTACCACTCAAGCAGCAAAAATGAAACTTACAGCAATGTATAAAACCCCAAGAAAGACTCATTTGTTTCTTGGTATGGATTATTATATGTATGATGTTGATATTAATAAACTTGTAAAAATGATTCCAGATATGGATTCAATTATGCCAATGTTAAGTTCTTTTGCTGGTAAGGCTGAATATCATCTAACGGCCGAAACATATCTTGATGCAAACTACAATCCCAAAAAATCTACTATTAGAGCAGCCTCTTCTTTAAAGGCAAAAGATTTAGTGGTTTTAGATGGACCTACTTTTAAGGATATTTCAAAAAAACTAATGTTTAATAATAAGACTAAAAATAAAATTGATAGTCTTTCTGTTGAATTTACCGTTTTTAAAAATGAAATAGATGTCTATCCTTTTGTATTAAAAATGGATAAATACAAAACGATAATTGAAGGAAGACATAATCTTGATATGAGTTTTAATTATCATATTTACTTAGTTGATAGTCCTATCCCTGTTTCGTTGGGTTTAGGGGTTATTGGAAATATTGAAAGTTTGAAGTATAAATTTAAAAAATCAAAATATGCTAAAGATCATGTGCCTACATATCAGTATATAGCAGAAAATAAAGGTGTGGATATTCGAAAAATTATTACAGATGCCTTGATTAATGCTTCTAAAACGAAAACTGACAAATAATTGTTATTTGATTAGTTGTTTGTATAGCCTTTTTCATTTTTCCAATCTTGCTGTTCCTCCTTGGTTAAGAAGGTCCATGCAACCATACGACTTGTTTTGTTTCCTTGCCCCATTGGAGTTGTAATAACTTCGATTGCATTTGCTTTTTCAAGACTTTTGTAAATGCTTTTTAAATTGGATTGCTTTGAAACTAGGGTAGTAAACCAAAAGCACGTTTTACTAAATTTTCGACTTTCGTAAATCATTTTACCGATGAAACGTTCTTCTCCACCATCACACCACAATTCGTTGTGTTGTCCACCGAAATTTAATGTTGGTGTTGTGATTTTCGTTTTTTGTAAGTTACTTTCTTTTCTAATCGATGCTTGTTCTGCTTCTTTTGCCGAAGCGTGAAAAGGCGGATTACACAAAGTAACGTCTATTTTATCCTCTGGTTTTAACAGATTATAAAAAATATCTTTCGGGAAATCTTGTTTACGTAGTGTGATATTAGCTTTTAAACTCGGGTTGTTATCGATGATTATTTGTGCATTTTGAAGCGCTTCATCATTGATGTCGGAACCGATAAATTGCCATTGGTATTCTGTGTGTCCCAAAATAGGGTAGATGCAATTAGCGCCAACACCGATGTCTAGACAAGTTATTTTGTTTCCTGTGGGAATTTTACCATAATTCTGTCTACACAATAAGTCTGCAATATGGTGAATGTAGTCTGCTCTTCCGGGGATCGGAGGACAAAGGAAATTATCCGGAATATCCCAAAAATCAATATTATAATATGATTTGAGTAAGGCTTTATTAAGTGTTTTTACAGCAGTTGGATTAGCAAAATCAATCGTGTCGTCTCCTTTAAAACTTTTTATCACAAAAGGAATTAACTCAGGGTTTTCAGTTGTGAGTAACTGAAAATCGTAACGTTCTTTGTGTTTGTTTCTTGGATGTAATTTTGGTTTTACAACAGGGATTTGCTTTTTTTTGGACATTCTTACTCGATGATTATGTTGTATTTACTTAACAATCCTTCTAATCCATCACGAGTAAAACGCGCTTTTTTAAGTTCGTTTACTTCAGGATTGATAGAAAAATGTTTCGCAGTACGGAAATCAACTTCTTTTAGAATGGTACGATAAAAAACACTGTCTAATAAGCTGCAATTGTCAAAAACAGATTGGGAAAGATCACTTTCACTAAAGTCAACTTCTTTTAAACTGCAGTTAGTAAAAGCAGTTCTTTGCATTTTCTTTTGGTAGAATGAACTGAAATCCAATGTGCAATTTTTGAAATTCGGTGAAAACAGAAAGTCCGAACATGCATGAAAATGAACACCTAGAATTTTACATTCCTCAAAGCTTGTCTCATTTAATTGAGAAGCATTAATATTTGTTGAAGAAAAATTACAACGAATAAAACGACAGTTGGTGAATTTACAGGAAATGAGTGCAGTAGAAGTAAAATCTACTTCTTTAAACTCACAATTATCAAACGTTAAACTTTTGAAAGTTTGGTCTACAAAAGACATTTTTTCAAAGGTTTGGTCTTCGTTTAGTTGTTTGAACTTTATTTCCATAACACCAAAGATATTAAATTGTATTAAGTATTTTAATTGAAGCTGATAAAAAATAGTTATTCGAATATTGTTTTTTTTAAGTAAACACATAAACAATATTTATAATATTGATGGTGTAATTTATAAGCCATATTTTTTCACCAAAAGATTTAATGTGCTAAATTTCAATTGAAAATATTTTCTTTAACAAATCAATAATAACCTTTTCTTCCCATTTTCTCTCGGTGCACGATGCACACAAGGAAGCACTTTGCTTGATGGATGTTCAACTGCCAAGCGCCAAATATGACCGATTTCAGCCTGAAAGGGTATGATGTTTGGTTTGGCTTCGTAATGTAAATCAAAAAAATGTTCGCTTAAAATCGATTCAAATTCAGTTGATTCACCTTCAAAAAGGGTAAGGAGTTGTTCTCTGATTTCTGGTATTGTAATTTTTTGAATTGCTTGTTCATTTGGTATAAGTTCACTTGGGCTTCCAAAGTAAGTGCAAAGAAAAGTGTCAGTTGCAATAGGGGAACGGTCTACGTGATAAGAATAAACGTCAGTCGGAAAGAATGGAAAACTTGTATCTTCCTCATAGTATTTGATTATATTCAGCACAGGTGAAGCTCCATGATATTGTAAAAGTTCATAATCATTGAGTAACGTATTTCTTGCTTTGCTCCCAGCTTCACTCAATGTAAGATTTTTTAAATCAGCGGGATCTATTTCAATGATGTTTTTCTGAAATTCAAAAGCGTGTACAATCTCTTCATAATCCCCTTCAATTTCTCTCTTCCAACTCAAAGCATTGATTTTTCCTTCAAAAGAAGTACTTACCAATTCTTCAAGAGTGTTTACAAATAGAAGATTTTCGTTTCTTTGAGAATTGATTTTCATATGATTGAAACAATTTGTGATTTCTTGTATTAATGTCTGATATTTATAAAGTTGATTCTTTAAAAATAAACCGAAATTTTATTCCGAAGCGAAATTTCAATGTCGCCTTTTATTATAATAGAGTGTAGCGAACTGAAATTAGAGTACCATTTATAAGCACGCTAGTGATCACCAAAGTGGTCGAATTTCAGAAGTGAAACTAATGGATAAAAATACAGCGACGAGTTTAATTTGATTCTTTTCTTTGCGTAAAAGAAAAGAATAATTATTAAACCATTGAATTTATATGCCTCTCTTTCTTGTCTTCAAAAATATCCGCGATCGTAACCAAAATCCCTGTTTCTTCAACATCTCCAAATTCGTGGTTAACAGCAGTACCAAATGTTTTCATTGTTGGTGAAAGGTGCATGTAAATATTAACCAATGGGGGTACGTTTTCATTGTGAGAACGAACAAATGAGTTCAGCACTTTGAAACCATCTTTAAACGAAAGGCCTGCTAATTGATCCTCTACAAATTGTTGATCATAGTCTTGAATAAGTGGATTGTAAGGGTGCATTAAATTTTCGTTATCAGGGAAATAATGATTCATAAAATGAAGAAGAAAATCCCTAGATTCACGATTGTAGTTTGGGTACATGGTAACTTTTCCAAAGAAATATTTCATAGTTGGATTTTTGACAATTAATGCACCTAAACCATCCCAAATGTTATCCAATGCAAATAATCCTTTACGTGGATTGACTGATGGTTGAAAATTAGGTTGAACCCAACTTCTACCTAATTCGATTGTGTAAGGTAAATAATCTTTGATGAATTTTTCTGAAAAGTCAAAATAATGGTGAGTAGAAAGTCTAATTTCATCGTTCACTAAAGCATTTCCACAAAGTATAAAACGGTAACCTCCAACTATTTCATTATCTTCAGGTGACCAAACAATTAATTGGTCGTAACATGTTTCGTTTGTATCAAATTCATCTAAATCAATTGGTAGACCAGTACCACCTCCTGACTCTCTGAAAGTAACTTCACGCAAACGACCAATTTCTTTTAAGGTGTTCGGTGAGTTGTGAATGTTAACAATGTAAATTTCATTGTCTCCCTTGCGGGTTTTTCTGATAAATCTTTCAGGAGTTAATTCGCTTAAAATTAAATCGGTTGAAATAGGTTCTATAATAGCTTCTTGTGACATAATCTTATTTATTAGACAATGAGTACACTTTATCTTGTATCCATGTTGCCCATTGATGTTGGCTTTTTGTTTTGTCTAACTGCATAGGCAAAATTGGTTTCCCAACGATGATTTTCATCTTTTTGTTTTTCTGCTTGAAAAGTTCATCGGCTAAATAGAACATTTCAATATTTGCTTTGATTCCTATTGCTTTTCTAAAATTAGATAAGCGATAGAAAAAATTAGACAGTTCACCATCGATAAAAATCGGTATAATAGGCTGGTCATGTTTTAAAGATAGGGAAACAAATGTTTTTTTCCAAGGTAAATCTCGTACTTTTCCATTGTTTTTACGACTTACTAATCCTGCAGGAAAAATACAAACGGCTTTTCCAGAAGAAAAAATCTCATCTATTTTCATTAAGTTGGAGTTCGAAGTTTTTCCGTGTTTGTTCACACCGACAAACATACCTTTAAGATTATCTAAATGTAATAGTATGTCATTAACTATAAATCGCAAATCAGTACGGTGATGTTTTAATGCAGAAACTAACGCCATCGCATCCATTCCTCCAAGAGGGTGATTCATTGCTAATGTGACACCTCCTTCTGTAGGAATGTTTTCAATACCTTCAATACTCAAATCAATATTAAAGTAGTCGATTACATTGTGACAAAAATCTTCATTTACACTTTCTTTATATATTGAAATAACATGATTTACTTCGTCTTCGTGTAATACGCGTTTTAAATAATTAATAACGAAACTTGGGAGTAATTTTAGCAATTTAGGATTTTTGTTTCCTATTAATTTTCTGATATCGATGAATTTGTCTGTTTCCATTACTTAATCAACTAGCTACAAATGTAATCAGTATTTTAATCAATTACGATTGTAGAAATAAGATTTATCAAAAGCGATTGTATGATAAAAGAATCTTTAATTTAGCACAGAATTTTAAATTGGAGTTTATGTCAACATTTTGGCGTCGATTAAAATATTTTCTAGGTGGATTTATTCCTGGGTGTATCATAGTTATTTTATTTTTTCAAAACAGAGGTTGTAGTTGGTTACCAGATAACAGAGTAAGAGGAGCGATTTTAGAAAAAATCATTGTAGTCGATTCTACTCAACAACAACTTTTGAACAAAGCTGGTATTACAAAAAATGGAATTAAAGCATTTGTTGAAGGATGTGAGGTAGATTTCAAAAAAAGTGATGTAAAAAAGGATACTAAAGTATATTTAGTTTCGAATAATGGTCGTTCAATGTATGTGTTGATGCCTAAAAATAGTTTTATAGCAGAATTGAAATCAACTAATTCAAAAGATGTTAAAAAAATGACTTCAAAAGGAAAAGGGTACTTATGGAAAACACCTGCAAATCCTGATTTTGTGTATATTAAAGCGGATGGCGAGTTAAATTGCAAACAAAATGTAATAGGTTTAAGAACAAGCAAAGCTTTTTATAACCGATTAATAAAAGTAGGGAAGTTTGATTTTAGTCAGTCTAAATTTTCAGGTGATACTAGCCTTCATTATTTCATTTTTTCTGATTCAAAAGGGCGTGGGGAAATTGGTGTGAATTCAGTTTGGTATAAAGAAAAAATGGATGTTAGACAATTAATTCTACCTTTTGATAATGAATGTTCCAACTAATTAGCTTTTTAGTGTTGATAAATCATTAGGAAGAAGTTAGAGGAGTTTTATTGTTTCTTATATTTTTGTATTATGGAATTTTCTGCGGAACAAATTGCAGGGATTATACTTGGTGAAATCGAAGGCAATCCCGAGGTTATGGTCAATGGATTGGCTAAAATCGAAGAAGGCTCGGAAGGTAAATTATCTTTTTTGTCTAATCCTAAGTACGAAGAATACATTTACAACACAGGTTCATCAATTTGTATTGTGAATAATACATTTGTTCCTTCTAAAGCACTGCCAGAAACACTTACTTTAATCAAAGTTGAAGATGCTTATTCTTGTTTTGCACAATTGTTGGAGTTTTATGATCAAATGCGCAGAAAAGAACCTGCAATTGAGCAACCATCTTACATTGCACAAACAGCTTCAGTTGGAGATGAGTTGTACTTAGGTGCATTTGGGTATATTGGTGAAAATGCAAAAATTGGAAATAACGTAAAAATTTATCCCCACGTTTACATTGGAGACAATGTAACAATTGGAGATAATACTATTTTATATGCTGGTGTTAAAATCTACCACGATAGCGAAATTGGGAAAGATTGTATTTTACACGCAGGTGTAGTTGTAGGGTCTGATGGTTTTGGTTTCGCTCCAGATGAGTTTGGGAATTACAAAAAAATCCCACAGATTGGTAATGTAATCATTGAAGATGATGTTGAAATTGGTGCGAATTGTACAATTGACAGAGCAACAATGGGGTCTACTATTATTCGTAAAGGGGTAAAGTTGGATAACCTTGTTCAAATTGCTCATAATGTTGAAGTTGGAGAAAGTACGGTGATGGCTGCTCAAGTTGGAGTAGCTGGTTCTGCGAAAATCGGAAAATATGTTATGATTGGTGGTCAAGCTGGAATTGCAGGACATTTATCTATTGCTGATAAAACAAAAATTGTAGCACAGTCAGGGATTCCTAGTACAGTGAAAAAAGAAGAAACATTGATGGGATCACCAGGTATTCCGATGGATGACTTCAAAAAATCGTATTTTGGATTTAGAAAATTACCATACATCCTGAAAAAATTACAGGAATTGGAAAATAATATGAAAAGTCTTATTAAAGAATAATTCGAATGGTTGAAAATCAAAGAACCTTAAAAGAAAGTATAAAATTCACAGGAGTTGGTTTGCATACAGGTGAAACAGTAAACTTAGAAATCTGTCCAGCACCTGTAAATCACGGATATAAATTTCAACGTGTTGATTTAGATGGTCAACCTATCATTAAAGCAGATGTAGATTTAGTAATAGGTACCGAGAGAGGTACTACACTAGAAGCAAACGGAGCGAGAGTATATACTACAGAACACGTATTGGCTGCACTTTATGGAATGAAAGTAGACAATGCGTTGATTAAAGTTGATG
>Ga0315905_10006971_pt1 | contig 11473 bp, 5 predicted proteins | sample LakEriMetagenome_5_FD_203522 | JGI IMG/M metagenome (GOLD analysis project Ga0315905, IMG submission 203522) | Freshwater fungal communities from buoy surface, Lake Erie, Ohio, United States - Buoy 4 MA121 | ecosystem: Environmental > Aquatic > Freshwater > Lake | place: USA: Lake Erie, Ohio...
CGCGCCGCGCCTCGTGACCCCCCCGCCCCCACCCCCCCCCCCCCCCCCCGCGGCAAAACACCCAACAAACCCCCCGAAACACAGGCGGGCCTGCTCATCTTCAACGGCGTCGCCATCCTCAACAACGAGCGCTTCTTGGAAAAGTGTGCGTGGGTGTTCAAGTCCGCCAGGGTCGTCGTATGCTTGCGCGTCGCTTGCCGCCGCCGCTCACCGCCGCCTGCCCGCCCGCCCCACCACGCCCCCCGAAAAAACGACGACCCACAGACGGCTGGGGCTTCTCGCAGATGCACCAGTCGAGCTACTCGCTCAAGGCGTCCGTGATCGGCTCCATCCACGCCGCGCACTACTTCCGCGCCTTCCTGATGGTCATCAACTCGGTGGTCATCTTTGTCAAGCTGCTGAGTGGATAGAAAAGGAGGATATGCCGGGAGGCTGCGAACGGCGCCGCGCGCGCGCGCTGCGAGTGAAAGCGCGCGCCGACGCGCCGCCGCGTCGCAGACGACCAACCAATCCCTTGCTCTTGTAGACTGTGCCCCCTCTGTTTGCCTCACTCTCGCATCGAACCTCGCCCGAATAACGACGACGACGACGACGAACTTACTGATCGCGCGCGCACCCGAGAGCGCGGGCCGAGAGCCTGGTTGGCTAGAGAGACACGAACGATGAGCAGCGCCGTGGCGCCCGCGCCGGCGGGGGCCACCCTCGCGCGCAAGGTCAAGAAGGTGCGCGCGTGGACCTCGTGCATCCGCCCGACGTCGATTGGCCGCGCGCGCGCGCTCGTGTCGCTCTTCTTGTCTTGGCCCCCCAACCGCCTGGCTGCTTCTCATCCCCGACATCGACCCGCCGCGCGCCCCCCCCCCCCCAACAACCACACGCCACAGATCACGGAAATCAAGACCGAGACGCCCGAGCTCCTGGCCGCGCTCGCCACGCTGTCGACCTTTTACGACGACGACGACGACGAGCAGGACGAGGACCAAGCGAGCGGCATCGGCATCGGCGCCGCCCACCGCCCGACGACCACAGCGACGCCGGCCAACCCGCCGCTCCTCTTCAGCCCCGCCGCCGCCGCCGCCTCCTTTGCGTCCTCCGACCCGTCCGCCGCCCGCACGGGCCTCCGCGGCGCCATCGAGCGCCGCGGCCTCGCCTCCACCCGCGAGTTTCTGCGCGCGGCCGACCGCGTCGGCGCGGCGCTCGACGCCGTCGACGGGCAGCTCGCGGCCCTAGGGGGCGCGTGCGCGGCGATGCAGGGGTCGCTGCAGCGCGCGCAGCGCGCGTCGGCGCCCCTGCTGGCCGAGGTGGGCGCGGCCCAGCGCGAGGCGGCGCAGGTCGAGGCGCGCCGCCTCCTCGTCGGCAGGTTCCTGGCCGACTACCAGCTCGCCCCGGAGGAGGCCGCCGCGCTGCGCTCGGGCGACGTCGGGCCCGCGTTTTTCGCGGCGCTCGAGCGCGCGGGGCAGGTGCGCGGGCGCTGCGCCGCCCTGCTGCGCGGCGGGGGCGGGGGCGGCGCGGCCGGGCTCGAGTCGGCGGCCGCCGCGCAGCGCGCGGGGCTGGAGCTGATGGACCAGATGGGCGCGCACCAGGACGCCGCGTACGAGACGCTGTGCCGCTGGGTGCAGTCGGCGTGCCGGGCGCTCGCCGGGGGCGCAGAGGCGGCGGCGGCGGCGGGGGCAGGCGGCGGCGCGGCGCCCGGCGGCGGCGCCGGCGGCGTCGACCTCGAGGACGCCGACCCGCGCCTGGCCGCGGCCATCGCGGCCCTGGCGCGCAGGCCGGTGCTGTACCGGTTCGTGGCGGACGAGGTCGTCGCGGCGCGCCACAGCGCCGTGTTCCAGCGGCTCATTGTGGCGCTCACGCGCGGCGGCGGCGGCGGCGGGGACGGCGGCACGGCGGCGGGCGGCGCCGGCGGTCGGGCCAGCAGCAGCGGCGGCGCCCGGCCGATCGAGCTGCACGCGCACGACCCGCGGCGGTACGTGGCAGACATGCTCGCGTGGGCGCACCAGGCGCTGGCGAGCGAGCGCGAGCTGGTGTACGCGCTGTTTGGCGGCAGCGGCGGCGGCGGCGGCGGCGGCGGCGAGGGTGCTGGCGAGGAGGCAGCAGCAGCAGCAGCAGGAGCAGCAGGAGCGGCCGCCGATCCCGGCGCCGCGCCCCCGCCCCCACCCCCAGTCTCGCCCGCCGACCTCCTCGACCGCATCCTCGAGTCGGTGTGCCGCCCGCTCAAGGCGCGCGTCGAGCAGGTCCTCCTGATGGCCCCGCCGCCGCTCGCGGCGCTGCAGGTCGCCCAGCTCCTCGCGTTTTACCGCGGGCTGGTGGCGCGCGCGCTCGGGCCCGGGGCCGCCCTCAGCGCGACGCTCGCCTCGCTCCGCGGCGCGGCGCGCCGGGCCTTCCTCTCGGGCCTCAAGGCCCGCGGGGACCGCCTGCTGCGCGCGCCCCCCGCGCCCGCGGCGGACCTGGCCCCGCCGCTGGCGGCGCCCGAGGCGCTTGCGCTGCTGCGCGAGCTGGCGGCCGCGCACGCGTCGTCGCTGGCCGGCGGCGGCGGCGGCGGCGGCGGCGGCGGCGGCGGCGGCGGCGGCGGCGGTGGCGGAGGAGGGTCGGCGGCCAAGGACGACGATGACGACGACGACGACGACGACTTTGCGGCGGTGATCGACGCCGTCGTCGACCCGCTCCTGGAGGCGTGCCGGCGCGGGGCCGAGGCGCTGGCGCCGCACTCGCCCGCGCGCCTGGGCGGCGCCGCGCGCCTCGACCCGGCGGCGCACCCGGCCTACCTCGCCAACTGCTACGAGTGCGTGCGCGCCGCGCTGCAGGGCCTGGCGGCCGAGGGCGCCGGGGCGGGGGGGGGGGGCGGCGAGGGGGCGGGGGGTGGCTCTGACGCCTCCTCGCCGGTGGCCGCCGCGGCCGAGGCCAAGGCGCGCGCCGTCGCGGCGCTGCTGGCGGAGCAGGTCGACGCGCTCGTGGCGCGCGAGGCCGGGCGGCTGCTCAAGGCGGCGGCGGCGGCGGGGGGCGGGGAGGACGCGGGCGCGGCGGCGGGGCTCGGCGAGGTGGTCGCGCGCCTGCAGCAGCAGCAGCAGCAGCAGCAGCAGCAGGCGGGCGGCGCGGATCCGTCCTCCCCCTCAGATCCCTCCCTCGCGCCCGAGCGCGTCGCCGCGGCGCTCAACGCCCTGTTTGCGCGCCTGGCCTCGGCCGACGCCGCCGCCGCCGCCGCCGCCACCGCCGCGCTGCAGGCGCCGCGCGTCCGGGCGGCCGCGGCGCGGCGGGTGGCGGGGGCGGTCGCCGACGCGTACGCGCTCGCGTACGACGCCGTGGGCGGGGCCGGAGGCGTGAGGCACTCGCCCGCGGACCTCAGGACGGTGCTGGGGATTTGATTCGAGAGGATTTGTGTTATGATCCATGATGGATTTCTTTTTTCCGGTTCGGGGATTTGACTCGGGGACGAGGCGCCGCCGGCGGCAAAAACAACGTCGAGGGTCGCGTCTTGGTCTCGCCGCCATTTTTTTGTCCCTCCTCTTCATTCTCTCAAACGCAGCAGCCGCTCCATGAACCTCTCGCCCACCTCTCCGCAGAGCCTCAAGTCGCTCCCGGGCGGCTGGCACCTGACCCAGGCCGGGCGCGGCCTGCTCCTGGCGCTGATGCTGTTGTTCGTGTCGGGGGGCGCAGTCTTTGGGTCGCGGGCGTCGGCGGCGGCGGCGTCGGCGGCGGCGGGCGGCGGCGGCCTGCCCGGGGGCGAGGGGCTCGTCGTCCTTGCCGCCGGTGCACCCACCATCATCAAGTCGTCTCAAGCGCGAGGCCGCCGCCGCTCGACGGGCCTGGTGCAGCAAGAAGGCGGCGGCGCCTTTGCGTTTGCCCCGCCGCCGACCGTCGCCGGCCGCGCCCTGCTGCAGCAGGAGCAGCGGGGCGAGGCCCCGCCGCCGCCTGCTCCCGAGTGCTCGCTGCCCCCGCGCGACGCCGGCACCTGCCGCGGCGCCGTGCCCCGCTTCTCCTGGGACCCGGACACGCAGCAGTGCGAGCCCTTTCTGTGGGGCGGCTGCGGCGGCGACGATCGTGCCAATCGGTTCGACACGGTCGGCGCGTGCCAGCGGGCGTGCCGCGGGGGCGGCGACGCTGTCGCCGCCGCCGCCGCCGGTCTTCCGCCCGCCACCGCCGCCGCCGTCGTGTCGGAGTGGCCCGCTCCGATCAACGTGACCACCCTGCCGTCGGAGACGCTGGCGCGCGCGGGCGGCGGCCCGCTCTTCATCGGCGGCAGCGCGCAGACGGCGACGACTTTGGGCGGGGGCCAAGGCGCGGCGACCACGTCGGGCGGCGCGGCGTCGGCGGGGCGGGCGGCATTCATGGCGGCGGCGCTCGCGATGGTGGCGGCGGCTCTGATCGTGTGATCAACCATCGTCGAGAACTAGCAGGACAAGCGCGACTTACCAAAACCTTCCCCCCGCGCTGACGTCTCTTTTTGGATCACCTAGCGCGACTTGACGTGTTTGGTCACTGCGCAACAATCGCGACTCGACCCGCCCGCGACCACCACCAATGATGCAGCGGATACAGCTGCCGAGCCCCCGAAGCCTCGATCGCGCCGCGGCGGCCAGGCCCGAGTGGTCCACGACGAGGAGGAGGCGAACGCGCAGCCGCGACGCCGCGAGCAAAGGCGCGCGTGCGATGGCGACGAGCGGCAGCAGCGGCGACGGCCGACCCGCCCCGGCAATCCGCGCAGTCCTCTTCGACTGCGACGGCGTCCTCGTCTCCAGCGAACACTTAAGCCGCCTCGTCGCCCAGGACGTCCTCCGCGAGCTGTACGACGTCGACGTGCCCCTCCAAGACTTTGTCGAGTTTGGCGGGCGCGGCGAGGCGCTCTTTCTGCAGGGGCCGGCCGAGCGCCGCGGCGTCCCCGCCGCCGAATTCGACCTCGCGCGCGCCACCAGCCTGTTCCTCGACACCTACGAGCAGCGCTACGCCTCGGGCCCGCGCGCCGCCGAGCTGGCCTACCCGGGCGCGGCGGAACTCGTCGCGGCGCTGCGCGCTGCGGGCCTGCGCGTCGGCGTCGCCTCGAGCGCCGCGCGGCGCAAGCTGGACGCCAACCTGCGCGCGCTGCTGATGGCGCGCGGCGGGGGCGTCGACGCCGTCGACGCCTCGTCCTTCTTCGACGCCGTCGTGGCGCTCGAGCCGCCCGTGACGCGCAGCAAGCCGCACCCGGACCTCTTTTTGCGGGCGATGGAGCTGGCGTCGCAGCACCAGCAGCCGCCGCTCCGCCCGGACGAGTGCGTCGTCGTCGAGGACGCGCGGAGCGGCGTGGCGGCCGCGCGCGCGGCGGGCATGCGGTGCGTGGGCGTGGCGACGACGCACTCGGTCGAGGAGCTGCTGGCGTTCGGGGCGGACCTGGCGGTGGCGGACGTGTCGGTTCTGAGCGTCGACGCGATCCTGGGGCTCAGCGGCGGCGGTGGTTTCGGGCGGGGAGCGGCGGCGGCGGCGGCGGCGGCGGCGGCGGCTGCGGCTCAGGGAGCGTCCTGAGCCTCTCTCGTGCGAGCGCTAGAAAAAACGAAAAAAAGCAAGCATAGAGTTACACGCGCAAACGCCCGCCCGATCAAAAACATCCATCCATCAGCCGCGCAGCCCGGCGAGCAGGCGCCCGTGCGCCTCGGCGTGCCGCTCGAGCGCCGCCGCGCGCCGCACCTTGAACGTGCGCGTGAGCGTGCCGTCGTCGGGCGACAGCGCGGCGCCCCAGGCGACCTCGACGCGCGACACGCGCTCCCACGCCTGGCCCCCGGGCCGCGCGGCGTTGAGGCGCGCGACCTCGCGCTCGATCTCCTCTTCCAAGGGGCGGAGGGCGGCCGACGGGTCGCCCCCCTCGGCGGCGGCAGCGGCGGAGGCTCCTCGCCGCCGCCGCTCCTCCTCGGCCTCCTCCGAGGGAAAGATCAGGACGCCGAGCTCGCGGCGGTCCTGGCCGACGACCAGGGCGTGCTTGATGAGGCGCGAGACGGCCAAGGCGCCCTCGATCGGCTCCGGCTCGACGTTCTCGCCCGACAGCAGGACGATCGTGTCCTTGGCGCGGCCGCTGAGCACGAGGCACCCCGCCGTCGCGGGCCCCGCGCTCGCCGGGACGACAAAGCCGAGGTCGCCCGTGCTGAACCAGCGGCGGGAGGCCGCCATGCCGCCAGCGGGCGCGCTCTCGTCGTCGTCGTCGTCGTCCGGCAGCTCCGGAAACGCGGCCGCCGTCGCCGCGGCGTCGTCCAGGTAGCCGCCAAAGACGCCCGGCCCGCGCGCGAGCACCAGTCCGCGCCGGCCGTCGGGAAGCGCCTTGAGCGTCTCGGGGTCGACGACGCGCAGCTGCGTGCCGGGGAGCGGGCGGCCGACCGTCCCGCGCACGTTGGGCTGCGCCCCCGCCGCTGCTTCCTGGCGCCGTCCGCCGCGGCACGCCAGCACGGGGCTCGTCTCGGTCAGGCCGTAGCCGCTCGTGAGCTCGATGCCCGCGGCCTCGAAAAAGGCGTCCAGGTGGGGCGGCAGGGAGGCGCCGCCGCTCACGACGGCCTTGGTGACGCCGAGGCCCGCGCGCACCTTGGCCCAGACGAGGAGGCGCGCGAGGGCGTGCAGGGGGGCGAGGATCGCGGCGACGAGCGCGGCGGCGGCGCGGCGGAACGCGGCCTGCGGGCCGGCCGCTGACGACGATGGCGACGACGACGGCGACGACGGCGACGACGACGAGACCTCGAGCCCCAACGCGCGCCGCCGCGACACGACAAACGCCTGGCTCGCCGCGATGAGCAGGCGCGCGACGGCGGCGCGGAACCAGGGCCTCTGCGACGCCACGCGCGCCGTGGCGCGCGCGTGCAGCGCCTCGAGCAGCAGCGGCACGGCCACGAGGAAGGCCGGCCGCACGGCGGACAGGTCGTCCTTGAGGTGGCGCGCCGACGAGTACCGCTCCGTCCCGCCCGAGCTGAGCACGACGTAGTTTGCGACGCGCGCGTAGACGTGCCAAGGCGGCAGCAAGGCGAGCGACACGTCCCCGGGCTCGACGCCGATGCGCGCGGGGAGGGCGCTCAGCTGGTACGCGAGGTTGCCGTGCGTGAGCGGGCAGCCCTTGGGCCGGGCGCCCGTCGTGCCCGAGGTGTAGACGATCGTCGCGAGGTCGCCCGGTTGGACGGGGACGGGGTCGGGGTCGGGGTCGGGGGGGAGGAGCGCGCGCCGCTGCTGCTGCTGGTCAGAGGCGGCGCCGGGGCCAGAGGAGACCAGCTCGCCGTAGGTCGCGAGCGCGCGCGAGGGCACGCCCAGGGCCGCGGCGGCCGCGCGCACCTCCTCGCGCTGCTGCGCGCCCGAGCCCTTGCCGCCCCAGAGCAGCACGACAAACTTGGGGGGGCGCAGCGGCGGCGGCGGCAAGGCGGGGGGGGCGCCGCCGACGGGGCCGTCGACGTCTGCGCCACCGTCAGCACGCATCGCCCGGGCGAGCGCGGGCGCCGCGCGCAAAAAGGCCGCCGCGTCCTGAAAGATGAGGCCCGCCGACCGGCTGTGGGCGGCGATGAACGCGAGCTCCTCCGGCGGGGCGGACGCGCCGCGCACGGCGTCCGCGCACCCGAGGCGCATGACGGCCTGGTCGGCCACGAGCCAGCGCGGCGAGCCGTCGGCAAAGAGCGCGACGCGCTCGGCGCGGGCGAGGCCGAGGCGCGCGAGCGCGCCGGCCAGGGCGGCCACCTCGCGCTCGAGGCGCGCGTAGGTCAGGGAGAGGCCGCGCTGCTGCTGCTGCGGTGTGCGCGGGCTGCGCGGGCCGCCGTCCTCGCCCTCGCCGTCGCCCTCCTCCTCCTCCTCCTCCTCGCCGCCGAGGACGGCGCGCGGGTCCTCCAGGGCCACGAGGCGGTCGCCGAAGCGGGCGGCCAGGCGCGGCCAGAGCGCGGGGAGCAGCACGAGCTTTCTTGCCCCGCCGTCGTCGTCGCCGCCGCCGTCGTCGCCGTCGTTGCTGTCGCCGCTGCTGCTGCTGCGGCGGCGGCGGTAGGCCTCCTCGAGCGCGCCGCGGCCGCCCGCGGAGGAGGAGGTCGGGCGGCGGCGCGAGGCGACGCCGGCGAGCACGGCGGGGCGGGGGGGCGGCAGCAAGGGGCGGCGCAGAGGGACGCGCGGCGCCGGCCTTCCGCCGCGCGTCCCTGCGCCGGCTGGCCGCGGCTGTCGCAGCAACATGGCTTTCGCGATGGCTCCGTGATGCGCTCCGCGTGCACGCGCTTGCCGGGAGCACGCGGGAGTCGACAGAAGCCCCCGTATCAGGCGGTTTGGCAGGGCCGGCGCGATTCGTGCGCGGGAGGAAAGGGGGGGAGGTGTGGATTCGCGGGCGCGCCCCGATTCCTTTTCGCGTGAGAGATCCCCCCGACACCGTCGTGTCGGTTTTGAGAGCGCGCGCGGTCGTGCACCACGGAACGCGAGACCAACGCGAGAGAGACGAGATTGAGTGGTGTTGGCGATTGCTTGCAAGGGTCCTCGCATCAAGTAGGCGCGCCGAATCGCGAAAAGCCCCGCCCGCGCGCCGCCACCCGACGCCACCCGCCGCGGCCGCCGCCGCCGCCGCCGCCTCATCCTCCCCCCCTCGCCGTCGGCGCGCCGCGCGCCTGGCTCGCAAACGCCGCGCGCGCCTGCGCCAGCAGCGCCGCGTGCCAGTCCTCCTCTCCACCAAGGGCGGGGCCAAGCCCCGCCCCGGCCTCGAGCGCGCGCGTGGCGCCGCGCAGCGCGAGCGCGTCGCCGGCGCGCGCCGCCGCGCCGAGCCGCCGCCGCGCCTCGCCCAGCAGCAGCGCCAGCGCCGGCGACGGCGGCGGCGGCAACCCGGCATCGCCGTCCTCGGGGACGGCGGCGGGAGGGCGGAGGCCAAGGGCGGCGCTCGCGTTGAGCGCGCGCCAGAGGTCGGCGTCGGACAAGGGCGTGGCGCTGTTGGCGACGAGGGCCGCGGCGACCGCCGCGAGCGCCGCGCGGGGCCAAGCGCTGCCGCCGCCGCCGTCCCCTCCTGCTGCTTCCCCCTGCGCGAGGAGCGCCCGGTAGCGCGCCATGACGGCCAGGGCCGCCGACGCCTCCTGTGGCGACATGCCCCGGCGCCACGCGGGGGGCAAGGGTCCCGCGGCGTCCCTGGCGCGCCCGCGCCCGCGGACGACAGAGGCAGAGGCAGCCTCGTCGTCGGCAGCACAGGCCGCCGCCAGCGCGGCCATCCCGCCGCGCAGCCACGCGGCGTCCTCGGCCGCCTCGGCGCCGCCGCCGCCCCCGCCAAACAGCCGCAGGCGCGCGCTCGCCTGCAGCAGCCGCAACGCCTCGGCAGGGCGCAGGCGCCGCGGCCAATCGCCGGGCGCAGGGAGCCGCGCCTTGAGCGCGGCGCGCAGCCAGCGGCGGTGCGGCGCGGCGGCCGCCGGCAGCGACGGCTGCAGGAGCGCGAGCGCGGTCGCGACGCGCGAGAGGGCGCGCGCCGACAGGACGCCCGGGAGGGGGTTGGACTGTGTGCGCCGAGGTCGCTGCTGCTGCTGCTGCTGCTGCTGCTGGGGCGGCAAGGACGCCGCCGCTGCTGTTGCCGCCGCTGCCGCCGCCGCTGCCGCAGCTGCCGCTGCCGCTGCCGCCGCTCCACCGACAGCAAACGCGCTCGCGCGCCAGTGCGCCTCGTCGGCCGCCCGCAGGTGCGACATGGCGCGCGCCACCCAGGTCGCGTCCGGCCTGGCGCCGAGCACGACGGCGCCGCGCAGTAGGGCGGCGAGCGCCTCGGCCCCGGAGGCCTCGGCCTCGGCCTCGGCTTGCGGGGTCGTCGGAGCGGCAACGCTGCTGCCGCTGGCCCGCCGCCCGGACGCAGCAGCAGCAGCCCGAGCGGCGGCGGCGGCGGCGGCAGCAGAGCCCGTGCTGCCCGCGGGGCCGAGCGCCGGCCCCGCCGCCAGCGCCACGCGCTCTACCGCCAGAAGCAGGTCGCGCAGCCACCCGGGCGACGGCACTTGGGTCGTTGTTGTGGTCGCGGCGCCACCGCTGCCGGCCGCCGCCGCCGCTGCTGCCCCGCCACCGACACCACCACCACCACCACCACCACCACCACCACCACCACCACCACCACCACCCAACAACCAAGCAACGCTTCGGCACAACGCGGCCAGCTCGGCGGCAGACATGGCCCCCAGCCGCCGGCGCGTAAGCGGGAGGTAGCGCGCGAGCCACCCGCGCGAGGGCGCGTACCCGAGCGCGCGCAGGGCGCACAGCAGCGCGACGGCGTCGCGCGCGCCCGGGCGGGCCCCCGGCCCAGCCCCGCGCCCGGCCGAGGCGGCCGCGCGCGCCAGCATCCAGCGCATGGCCTCGGGCCCGGGGCGGTGCCCGAGGCGCGCGAGCGCCGCGAGCGCGGCCGCGACGTCGCGGTGGCGGCACGCGCGCAGGCGGGGGAGCAGGCTGCCCTCGACGGCCGCGTCGAGCCAACCGGGGGGCGGCCGCACGCCGAGCGCCGCGAGCCCCTCGAGCGCGTGGAGCAGGGCGCCCGGGGAGAGGTCGCCCGCGTGGGCGGCGAGGACGAGCGGCGACGCCTGGCCGTCGTCGCCGCCGGCGTAGAAGAGGTGGTCGCGCACGAGGGCGCGCGCCGCGGGCAGGGCGACCGCCGCGGCCGACGCGGACGCAGACGAGTCGGGCGTGGAGGAGGAGGAGGAGGAGGAGGAGGACGATGATGCTGGTGGTGGTGATGGCCGAGGGGCGGGCGGCGGGTCGGGCTCGGCGGCCGCGCGCGAGCGCGATCGAGACCGCGACCGCGACCGCGACCGCGACCGCGAACGCGAACGCGAGCTCGCGCCCTCGGTCCCGCCGCCCGTAGACGCCGACGCGGACGCCGCCGCCGCCGCCGCCGAGAGCGCGAGCAGCGCCGGCAGCTCGGCCCCCGGCGGCTCGGCCAGCTCGCCCAGGCCCGCCGCGACGCGCGCGGCGACGGCCGGGGCCAGGCGCCGCGCGATTTCCGGCCGCGAGAGGGCCGGGATCAGGCGCGAGGCCGCGAGGGCGGCGACGCGCGCGCGCTCCGTGGGCGGGAGCAGGCCCGCGCGGGAGAGGGCGCCCGCGCGCACGAGCGCCGCGACTGCGATGCCCGCGGCGGCCGCCGCTTCTTCGGCAGCAGGAAGGGCGAGGTCGACTGCCGCTGGGGCTGGGTCTAGGGCGGCGGGCGGCGGCGATGGTGCTCTTGCTGCCGCAGCGCCCAGGGTGTCCAGGGCCTCCTCGACGAGCGCGCAGAGGGCGCGCGCGTCCGGGGCGACGGAGACGGCCTCGACGGCCACGCCTCGCACGAGCGAGGGGGGCGGCGGCGGGGCGGGGGCGGCGGCGGCGGCGGCGGCGGCGGCAGCGGCGGGGCCGCCGCGGCCGTCGCCACCCGCCGCTGCAGCCCGCGCTCGCAACCGCCCCCTCGGCCGCTGCCGCCGCCTGAGGCCGTCGTCGTCGTCGGCGCCGCCGCCGGTGCTGCAGCGCCAGCTCGAGCAAGCGGAGGGGCGAGGCACGCCGCCGCTGCTGCCGCCGACGCCGACGCGCCGGG
>Ga0315905_10006972_pt1 | contig 11469 bp, 11 predicted proteins | sample LakEriMetagenome_5_FD_203522 | JGI IMG/M metagenome (GOLD analysis project Ga0315905, IMG submission 203522) | Freshwater fungal communities from buoy surface, Lake Erie, Ohio, United States - Buoy 4 MA121 | ecosystem: Environmental > Aquatic > Freshwater > Lake | place: USA: Lake Erie, Ohio...
CAACTAAATCATAAGTGAAGATTTTTTTAATTTGAACTTTTTTATCATTACCAACTGAACCAGCAGCTCTTGATGAAATGGAAAGCGGAACGCCTGCATCTACAAGTTTTTTAGCAATCTGTCCTGTTGGCGTGTCTAAAAGTCTAACTTTTATTTTAATCTCTCTGCTTCCCTTATCATAGTTAAGATCGGTGATTATGTGTGAAATGTTCTTAAGAGAAACGTCAAATTTCTCAGGGTGATCCAATTCACCAACCAATCTTTTCTGAGCTATCTTTTCTTTAAGGTAGTTCAGATGCGGAAGGTATTCGGCTTCTTCGTAAATTCTGTTGTTGTTGTTCTCTTTTCCGAAAACAGCAGCAGTTCCTTCTAAGACGTAATCATCAGAATCGCTTTTCTTCGACTCTAATATATTTTCCTGTCTTTCAAGAATAAAGACCAAATCTTCGTTCAATTTTTGAGTTGTTGGCATTTTTATATCTTCTTTTTATATTTCTTATATATCGATGGAGATATCGAGATTTTTTAATCTTTTTTGGTATTATTCATATTTTATTCTATCTTCCACTTCTCCGGAGAACTTTTTAGCTATTTGGAATGCCTCACCATCCGTAATTCTATATCTTCTAGTTTTATCTCCAAATGATGCAAATCTATTCTTAAGCTTAACTTCTATTACATCGCCTCTATTATCCTGAAGAGCTTTTGCGAATGTTATGGCCTTCCAGTTTTGAATACCCAATATTTCTTTCTCCTTGTCTGTTAAGAACTTATCAATAAGATTTACACCTCCAATAACTGAATTATCCCTAATAATAGTAGAGCTTCTTCTATCTTTTACCTGGACGTCCTTCGGATCAACTTTGATGTAATAATCATCGCTAACTTTATCCTTTTCTTTATCCTTGTCTTTATCTTTATCCTTATCTTCATCAGTTATAGGATTAACTACTACAACGATATCCTCTTCCTCTTTTTCAGGTTTAGGTTTAGTAAACACATAAACTCCTCTCTTGGGAGATCCAATTTCCTCTCTGACTGTATTAACCTCAACAGATATAGGTTGATCCTTTTTAGCTCCATAATCTTTAGGATCGATTGTAAAGTTTGTGAATAGCCCATTTCTATATTTTCTAAGATCAGGATTTGCATACTCCCTGTCAGTTACTAAATATATTGCAACTGCTGCTGGTGTCGAATTTTCCTCGTGAGTTAATTTAATTGCATCCGGTGCATTTTTAGAACCTGATTTATCCTCAAATAAACCCATTGATCTATCAGTAAATTCTGATACGCTTGTTATAACTTCAGATTCGTTTAATATTGTATCATATTCAATGTACTCTGATTCCTTAACTTTTTCGCTCTTATTCTCCCTTCCGAATGGCTCGTTGCTTTCGTCAGCATAGAATATGTTTTGCAAATCAGTTGGATTTGTTGATCTTAATTCCTCATCAGTTAGTAATTTTCCTGATACGTTTATTATATCATTGTCTTTATTGGTATAATAGAATTCATATGTTTCAGGAGCACTGGTATCGGAAACTATAAGCTGATCCGAAGCATTTTGTAATGCTGTTGCAAATACGCTCCAGTCACACATTCCTTGAAAATTAAATAGCGTTGCTATTTTATCAATACCATCAACATATGATATTTTAAAATCAAGATCCTCGTTATCTACTACTCTTGCAAGTGTATTTAAAATTCCGTCTTGGTCATTTACAATATCATTATTGTCCAAAGACATCAGCACTAAATCATGCTCAGCAAGTTGAGCCTGCATTGCTTTAGCATTGATCTGGGTTACGATGAATATTGAAGAAGTTCCCTTATCTGCGATTTTTATGATCTCAGCAGTTGTTCTAGTTTCATTACTAAATAGGAAGCTTACTGCTGTTCCCCATCCACCACCTGCTGGCTGAGACCAACATACAGTAATAGGTAATCCAATAGGAATTTTCTTAGGATCCATCTCATTATGAGCAAACGATTCTACCTCGCCAAATCTAGGAGCCTGATTGCTACTGTACCAATTCCAAGTAGAACCAACAGCATCAATAATCATAAGTACCTCACCAACGAAAGGTATAGCTTTAGCACCACCTTGTGTAGCTCCTCTAGTAAGTCCTTTACCAAATGCCTTTAAAGCACCACCCACGCCAACCTTACCTAATGTGTATGCTGCTTTTGCTCCTCTTATTCCTCTTCCTATAGCTGATCCAATGATCCTAGTATTTTTAAGAAGTGCAATATCCTTTGCACCGCTCCATAGACTTTTAATAGTTGATGTGGTACCAGATTTAAACCTGGTTGTCCATTTAGCTGCCTTTTCAGCGTCAGCTAATAGTTTTGCTGCTTCTGCTGCTTGTGTTGCGTCCTTAGCAAGTTTAGTTAATCTGACTGCTTCTGCTATTTCTGAAGCTGTCTTAGCCGCTTTTGTGGCTTCCGCTGCTACTTTTGTAGCTGTTTCTGCAATCTTAATTAATCTAGCACCCTCTGCTGCTGCTCTAGCTGCAGGACTAAATCCTGATATTGATTTTAATAACTTTCTCCCAACAAATGCTCCACCCGCATACTTAAGTGTTCCGTATAGAACCACACCAGCTCCACCCATTGCAGCAAGTATAGTAGCATCCTCAACTATCTTTTGAGTTAGTGACTCAGTAGTCTCATCGTCACCAATAGGTCCACCTGGAACCATTTCGGATATTTTAACAAGAGCTATTTTTGATTGAGTCGATTGCTTGCCAAATCCAGTAGCTCTAAGTGCTTTTAATGTTTCTAGTATGTTTTCCCCCGTCGAAGGATCCTCACCACAAATAAATATAGCCTTATCAGATCCACCAGGTATTTCATTAGCAGTTAGGGTTTCATCGAGTTTACCTTCAGATCTTAGTTTATTATACGCAAAGTGAAATTTAATAGCTTCCCTTTGTTCAGCATCATTACCACCGGAGGCCTTAGCAGGCTCAACTTCATTTAATTTAGAAAACTCAGAAAATGAAACGACCCCATTCTTTTCATTGATGTTAATATCAATATTATTTATATCCTCTATTTGATATCCATAGCATTCACGTAGATACTGTTCTACAGTGCCATACTTCGTAAAATCCTCAGAGTCAGCTACCCATTGTCTAGGATTAGCCTTTAACCAATTTTGAAATTTTGATGATTCTGCCCACCACTGAAAATCTTCAAAAGAAGCGCTTTCAGCACCTTCCATTCCTAATGGTATTGTAAGAAATGGGAAATCTTCGCCTATCTTATATTCTGTAGTCTTTGGTAATAATATGATCATTATTTAACTTATTTTTCTGTGTAAATCCTATCGTATGACTTTGATATAATATCAATCAATTTTTCTATATATCCCTCGTTTCTTAGTTTTTTAAATGCAAGATTACCAACGGACATTTCTCCACCTTTGGCTAAACCTTCTTTTCTCATTTTCTGGATTTTATCCTTGAGCTTAACACATCGCTTATATAGCTGTCTAGCATTTGTGGGAAGATCTGCTGATATCATTAGTCTAGAATGCAGGTTTTCTATATCTGACACTATACCATAATATTTTTTATCAACGTCCATCTCATCAACCGTTGGTGGATCATAGACAGGTTTCTTGATCCATTCGTTATTAAGCAAAGAAAATAGAGCAGATGCAGTGTGGGGTTCGTCCTCATTCTGAACATATAACTCCACGTCATATCCTCTAATAACTATATCATGTCTAAGATTCCATACGAATCTTATTCCATCTATTGCAAGTTTTAGAATTTGTGGATTGTCATCATCTATACCTTTCAGATCGACTATGATATGAACATCCAAATCAGAAAAATCTGTGTAGTTGAAATTTGATAGGGATCCAGTAAGTTGGATATCAACTATATTTTTTTCCTTGAGAACATCCGAAAATTTGGAAAAGAATTCTTTTGCTATTCTAAGTAGCTTTCTTCTGACCCTCTGATCAAATACCCATTTTACATCACCGCTTCTATCCTTCTTTTTTGTCCAAAATACAGGATTTAGTACATCATGATAAAATGGGCTTATCTCCCTTTCATTTAGAGAAATCCCTTTGTTTTTTAAAAAATCTGAAAAATGTAATACCTCGTTCACTGAAAAAGCTTTCCTTTATATATCCAGAAAAGCTTTTAAGGTATTTGGTGTTTGCGATATTTATTCTAGAAGCAGATCTTTTCCATGACCAACATGACAGCTCTTACATCAGCTTCGCAATAGGTTGATATTTTTTCATAATCCTTTTCTACCCAAAAAGTATCATTTACTTTTGAGCCATCCAGGTCTCCTTTTGGCGAATCTATACCGAGCGAGCATGTGAGAAGATCCAAGCTAAGATACTTTTGTTGAATCCAGCTCCCGAATGCAAAGATCTCCGATGTATCCATATATGGAACTTCCCATGGTTTCTTATCCCAGATTTGTATATTACCCGAAGGGTTTATACCATTATAGATCATTCTCTTACCTAAGCATGGTACATCAAATCCCTTAATATTATGGCCACAAAGTTTCCAATTCTTTGCCATTGCATTATTAAGCACCTTGTTTGTTTTGGTAAGTATATCAATCTCGTCGCTTCCTGAAAATGACATGAACTTCTGCTCACCGTCGTCATTGAATGTCCCAAATGAAACACACACTACTCTCGAAAATTCAGGTTCCAAACCAGCTTTCTGTTTGTATATCGTCTCCGGAGCTTCATTAGCTAATGCTGGATATGCTCCTCTATAATAATCCTCTCTTTTTTTCCACATTGAAAAAAGTCTATCATTACCAGATTCCAAATCTGATAGTGTCGGATAAACTCCAGCAGTCTCAACATCGAAATATAGGAACTTCTGTATAACCTCTTTTTTAAACATCCATCTATTTTTTACAAATATAACACCAATATACGGTATAAAAAATTATTTCTTGATTATTTTATTTATTACTACGGGGGGAAGAGATTTCTGGTTCTTGACGTAATCAATATATGTCAATTCCCTGCCGGGAGAATCTATAATAATATCACAATCCAAACCAAAAGTTGGAATTCTTCTGGTTAGTTTATTTGTAGGTATTGGTGACAAAGAAATTCCATGTGCATCTATATCGGATGATTCGCCGTGAATAAAGAATGGTCTCTCTCCTCTTTTCCATGTGGAGCTTGCTAAAAATAAAGCTTCTCTTATACTGAGTCCACCCGCATTAAACTGATGGGGCAGGGATCTAAAGCATAATGGTATTCCCGATTCGTAGTAAATGCCGGATAAAAGATCAGTTACGGAAAATAAACTCGGTTTTTCATCATTCATTACGCACAGTTTTTCCGATGTTGTTTTATCTAGCAATAGTACTCTATCACAGAAAGACTTCATGGTATTCCTTCTATTACCATAAGCTGAACCAACTCTAACTATAATTGATGGATAATTGACTCCAAGAAGATCCAATATTGATGATAGTATATTAAGGAGTCTTACCGTACTTGTTTTTACCTGATCTAGCTGACTTCCCAAGAAATAATCCTTGCCTATAAAAAAGCATATCCTAAGATCGTTCTTATTTATTAGCCCGTTAATATCATTTATTCTGGCGGATATATCAGGATCTTCCTCTTCTATGGTATCAAGAAAAAAGTCTGGGCTTAAATCAAGCTCATTTATATCCAAACATATAACTTTGGATGATATCGACGAATTTATTATGCAGACGTCTAGAATGAGGGAAAGTATATCTGAATATGATGATATACTAAACTCACCATTTATACTCCCCTTTGGGAGTCCTAAATAAGAAATATTCGGTTGATTGGTGCCTGATATCATTGGATACGTTTATTCTTTGTATCCGATTTGTGGAAATTAGTTTCCTAATAAATTATCCACCGGTAGTTTCCAAACCAAGTTCGCTTGAACTGTATACGGTCTTGGAATTAAATGCAGAGCCTACCGAGGTATTGTTTTTATCGCTTGCTTTAGTTTCTGTATTACCGTGATCTCCACCCTCCGCAAATTCTATAGCATTTGATTTTATTTCAATTACTCTTTCGGTCTTTTTACCCTTATTGTAAACTTGTATAAAATATCTATAAGCTTTATTATCGGGATTTCTAAATGATCTAACTATAACTCCGATAACCTTTCTTTTTGAATCGAGAGGCTGTCCTATAACAACATCACCCAGCTGGAATTCAGATCCTTTCACTGTTCTTTCCATATTGGGATCGGATCCAACTGAAACCGAAAGATCGGCAAATGGCTTATAGTTTATTTTAAATACACCATTAGCACTTCCATACCCGTAGCTATCTCCAAAGGCATTAGAATCAAATTCGTTTATAGATTTTACATATTTCATTAATGTATGTATCCGATTACTCGTTGTTATTTTGCAACTTTATAACATCCCTTATTTTAGATGCTAGCTCGTATTGTTCTTTCTCCAATGCTTTTCTTAGCATCATCTCCAGTTTAATTTCGTCGGATTCTTCGCTCTTCGAATCTTTTAGTAGTGAATTTTCAATAGCACAAATTCTTTGCGGTGAATATATTACTTCCAGCGTGGAATCTAATATAATATTATCAATGTCATCATCCTCTTCTTCGTCCATCTGCTCCTTCAACTGATTAAGGTATTCTTCCGACCATTGGGCATTAGTCCAAAATATCATCCAATAACCATATATTAGCTCGTTCAGATCATTGTCTATAACGTATTTTAATAGACTTTTTAGCTCGTTCTTTATATCCAGTTTTGTTATCCCATCGGAGAATGATTTTCTTTTGAGACCCGGTATTGCAGAAATACCGTCACCAACACCATGCTTGAAGCATTTATTGACCTCGTAAATAGAGTCCCAATCCAAACTGGTAATTACCTTATCTATAAGTTTATTGTTTCCTTTTCCCATCTTTCTATATATCTCTATTTTTGGATACCAACTTGCTCGCCGACATCAATGATCCATGCCTGATATCTATCCGGATAAAATTTCTTTATTTGAGAAAGATCCCTGCTAGTAACTTTATATTTTTCCCTTATAAACCTCTCTATCTCCGGATAATCCTTCGCAGAATCATCCTTCTCGATCTTATCCGATTTTTTTGTTTTGGTATAGATCCAAGTGGGAGGTTTACTAAATCTATGCGATAGTGTGTCTCTCCACCAGTCAACTACAAGGGGTGGGGATATTTTTAACTTATTGAATTGATTAGCCTGTATAGGGAATTGTATAGCCATTATCCTATTTATCATAAAGAAATTTCTAGACTTGTCGATCTTCCCTACTGATTTCCAAGTTTTAGTATTTGTAGAAAATATATTTTTTACTATGTCAAATAGTTGCATCCGTTATTATTTTAAAAAGTTCTCGAATGGATCAAATCCTTTAGGCTGATATCCAGAAGTGACCCATTCGGTTCCTTCAAGGATTTTTATCCTGTCCAATGATACAGATTTTTTTTCCATTGACATACCTCTGTTTATCTCTGCATTACATCCGTTAGCAACAAATGCAGGTATCATCGAAGAATCAAGCCACATTAATTTAAAGTTACGAAGCATATTCGATTTTACCTTATTTCTATTCTCCGTGCTGTCAACTCCCTTGGATGTCCTGATAATCAATCCACTTATCCAATTTAAAAATTCATCGCTTTCCGAGGAATTAATAAGTGTGGAGAATGGCTCATCACACCATTCGGATTCAAGAAATGCCTCATAAACAGTATCTGCCTTTCTCTGTGTGAAGTTTACTACTTTACCGTTTTGTTCATATGACCAAACACTAGGAACAGAATCACCTTTGTCACCAATAAGTATTTTATTAAATATAAAAGGCTTGCTGTGTATATCCTCTATTTGTACTTTTTTCAAAAAGTCTTTAAATCTCTCCTTCTCTGGAGATATGGTGGATGCCATATTAAATATGTTTACCGACTCATTCTTTTCCAACCAAGTTTCTTTCCACCCATTAGGAACTGATATTACATTCTTTTTTGAATTGTTATTCCATATGGCTGTCCATGCACCGGTTGAAACATTTGCTAATTGATGTAAATCCTTGTCTCCAGTTATAATAATACAGCTTTCACCTTTTGAATTAAAATAATCTGACCAGTACATAAGTAAGTCATCGCCTTCGGCTCCTTCAACTTTAGAAAATATAAATCCCATCTTTTCTAGATGAGATCCAAATGCTTGCATGAGATCAAAAAATATCGACCAGTCAACATTTTCATCTTTAACCCTTCCCGATTTATACCCGCCATCCTCTATTTCCACATCCTTTCTCCAGCTTCTGCTATCTGCAGTGAATATTAATCTTCCGCCCTGGGGAATCATCTTTAATGACGAACAGAGATCCGTCGATACTTTTCTTATAAAAGCACCCTGCTCATTCTTATCCTTCAGTATTTTACCGGGATCCACATTACCATATCCACCAAAAACTCCAAAAGTTTTATGAAAGATATAGTTACCATCTACTAGAATATTGATCATATCTCTTAATGTTCTACTGTTACTATTTTAAAATTCCCAATATTAATATCATCTATACTAAAACTGGAATCCTCTATTCTATGATCAAAATCATTAAAGTTTTCGAAGTCTTTCTCGTCAGCTTCGATTCTTCTATCAACATTATCTGCGTCTCGCCTCGATAGAAGTCTATTTCTTCTTGTCTCCTCGTCGATATCAAAATACACTATGAATGACTCCTTTCTGTCCGCTGCTTTAATCTTCGATATTCCGGATGGTGTCATTATAAACAGATTAGATTTTAAAAACTCCTCCTTTGTAGTTCCGTATACCCATCCATTAAATATGACATATTCATAGAAAAGATCGTTTGCCGCAAATTGATGAGCAGCAGCATCTCTGCTTATGAAATGATAATCCTTGCCATTAACCTCACCCTCCCTAGGAGGTCTAGTTGTATGGGAAACACAATATCTAAATCCTGCATCCTCCAATAGCTTTCTGGCATAATCCTTACCCGATCCACCCTTACCAACAAGGATTATTCTTTTACTATTTTCCATTAATCCACAAGTTTTTGTATCTGGAAAATCAGGGACAAAAGTGATACCATTGGATCGATAACCTGATTTCTTTGAGACTGGTGATCTGCAACAAGAACTATGGTACCAGGTATAATTTTTCTTAAATCTGGTTTATTATCAATAATCCAGTTTATAAATTCACTACCCAAAGCTGACATAACTTCATCAACCTTCCCCTGATATTCACTAACTATGCTCTGATAATTTTTTACGGGGTCCTTGGAAGAAACTATAAGATTATATAGCTCCTCATAAGACCATCCAAATTCATTAATCTTATTTGCATCAATAATCTTTATGCCCTCAATACTCCATGTCTGTATTCTATTCAATGCAGATCTAAAATCCGGGTAATAGTTTCTCTGGAACTCAGAAAGAGATGTTTCATCTATTTCAATTCCAAGCTTACTAAGTATTAGGTTTACTCTTTTATTCCATTCAGCCTTTAATAGGTCTTCCTCCTCACTGCTAACAGGATTGAAATCAATCACCTCAAATCTGCTCTGTATAGCATCGGGAACCTTGTTGATATAATTACACGTTGCAACAAATCTAGTATTGCTAGCAAATTTTTCAATTGTTCCCCTTAGTGCTTTATGGAACTGATCAGATACACCATCGAACTCGTCTAGTATAACTACCTTCTTGGACGATTTACCGTCCATTACCGATATAGTTGAGCAGAAATCATTTATTTTCACCCTAATTGTATCTACGGAGCTCTCATCCGAACCGTTGATAAAAATATGTGGGTATGGTGCTGCTAAAATTTTAGCCAATGTGGTCTTTCCACATCCAGGAGGACCGCTTAAAAGAACATTCTGGTTTAATCCATTCTCGAATATATTTGATATTCTCTTCGGAAGTATCATATGTCTCAGCTCCTTCGGTCTAAGCTTCTCTGTTAATAATTCTTGTATCATACTCTTTTTAGTTGCTATTTTAAATCTTGTTTCTTAAAATTTTGATGAAAAATCATCCGGGGAATCTTTGTCGCTTCTTATCTCTATAAATCTAGGAAGAAATAATGAACGGTTACCATGCTTGTCCGTTATAGTAACGTTGTACTGTATTGCAGCTATTTTTCCTATATGAGAATCTGCGTCGGAGCTAAGTGTTTTTAAATCATTATCAGTGAATCCCGCACCAACCTTAACATTAAGTGTTTTTGATTTATCAGTAAGAATAAATCCTCCGATATATCCCTCTCTTTTACCCTCTCCGGGATACCATCCTGTTATTTCCAGATCACAGTCGCTAACCTCCTTGAATTTCACCCAAGACTTGGATCTTTTGCATTCGTATATTCCATTGTCCTTACAAATTACTCCCTCACCCCCGATATCAACGATTCTTTTATAAATTTGTGTTACCTCACTAGGATCAGAAAGCTCCCACATTTGGGCAAGCTTTACTGGTGAATTATCGCCGATATATTTCATTATAGTTTCTAGAGTTTCTCTTCTTGTCGAATAATCTATAACTCCCGATCCTTTTTCCAGACTGGATGCTTCCTCAAAATCAAAAACATTGAATAGAAGACCTGACTCAATTGATGAATCAACCGTACCTCTCAAAATCTGTGTAACCTTACCACTAACTGATTTTCTGTTTAAATCTGTTAGTTCTCCATCAAAAAACCAATCCCCATTCAATCCGCTGTTTATAATACAAGTTTTAAGGTCAAATGTTATTTTAGGAAAACATGTTGCATCCAATTCATTAAATGCACGGGTAAAGTATGAGAATTCACCATTCTTATATAGTGCTATAACTCTGACCCCGTCATACTTTTCCTCACAATATATCTTATCCCATTTATCGATGGCTGAATGATCATCGGTAGCTAGCATTAAAGACGGATCGGGAATAAGATCCTTTGAAACAGCTTTATTAATAAGCTTAGCACCTATACCTATATTCATTCTCTTTGTAAGAATCTTCATAAGGATATTTCTTAATTCCACGTCCTCAGCAGGATCATCCGAGATTTTTTGTGATATTAAAGTATTGGCTCTTCCCCTTAGTAAATCATTTGCCGCAGGTGCCTTTTTAAGCTCCTCTACTAGCTTTATGAAATCTTCCCAATGGTTATGATTATTGGCATCAAGATATTCATTAAATGATATCCTATGAAGCTTAGTTGTAACAAATGGATTGTAACAAACATCGAGCATATAGGAAAATCTTTCAGTAAGATTCTCCTTAATTAGTAATTGCTTTGCTTTCTGTGATCCCTCGCCGGTAAGTTGTTCCAGCCTTTTAAATAGTCTTAATTCTTCTATCATGGTAGTTTATTTTTCACAAATGTAATAAACTAACCCGTTTTAAAAAAATAATTTGCTATTAGAATTTAAAATATTGATTTTTTATGACATCTGAAATA
>Ga0315905_10006973_pt1 | contig 11469 bp, 20 predicted proteins | sample LakEriMetagenome_5_FD_203522 | JGI IMG/M metagenome (GOLD analysis project Ga0315905, IMG submission 203522) | Freshwater fungal communities from buoy surface, Lake Erie, Ohio, United States - Buoy 4 MA121 | ecosystem: Environmental > Aquatic > Freshwater > Lake | place: USA: Lake Erie, Ohio...
CCCGGGACCCCCGCAGTCCTCCCTGGATGAGGCGCTGGGGGCAAAACGCAGCGCAGAAGCAAGCATGGAAGCCCTGAAAACACAGACCAAGGTGGGGCGGTGCTGCCAGCCAGGCTGCCTGCCTGCCTGTGGCGGGCGCTGCGTGCGTGGCGCTGCGCCGACGCAGCAGCGTTCGCACCGACTGGCACCCCAGCAGGCGGGGGCACCCCCTGGCTGTCGCACCACCACCACCGTCGCCCCCCTCCCCTCCCAGCGCAGGGTTTGGAGAGGGAGTACGACCGCCTGCTGAGCGAGCACAACAACCTGGAGCGGCAGCTGGCCCGCCTGGGGGGTGGGGGCGGATTCGACAAGAAAAGCAGCTGAGGGGCACCTGCCGGCGCCCCTGGGGGGCCCACCGCCCTGTAACGGCACGCGTAGTTGCGGTGGGTGCTTGTCCAGCAGCTTGCTCTGGCGAGGGCGGTGCGTGGAGTCGAAACGGTCTCCCGGCCTCTCACTGCAACCCACTCGCCCAGCGCCTCCCACCGCACCCAGCTGGCCTGGCCTGGGGCGATCATAGGCCAACATCACAGCCGACGCGAAACCGCTCCCCTGATCGCCCAGCACCACACTTTTCCCTGCCAGCCTGGGCGTCGCGCCTGCGAGTGCCGTTCAACGTCACAGCACATGGTACACCGTGCCTGCACCGCCCTGTGGGTGGCGGTGGCGCTAGTACTGGCCCTGGCGCCGGGTAGGTTGCCGGGGCGGGCCCGCGGGCACCGGCTCGCCGCGCAGACGCTGGGATGGCAGCCCGCATGCCCTGATCCGGGGTGTCACCGGCCCCCCCTGCCCCGCTGCGGCCGCGCGCAGGTCTGGGGGTGGCGGGCCCACCGAAGATGGCACCTGCATGGAACGTGTCGGGAAGCGGCGACTGCACCGCCCTGCGCGGCCTGCGCGTGGGCAGCCAGGGCGGCAAGCCGCTGCTCAACAACATCACCGAGCCGCTGCAGCCGGGGGAGTGCGTGACCTGGGTCATCGACGCGGCAGCGCTGGCCAACACCAGCTGCCGGGAGCCCGCCGCGTCCAGGTGACTGATGAGCAGGCACCCGGCGTCGATCGCCGCCCGGCGCCCGGGCGCACATGTAGTGGGGGCAGGCAGGCCCATGCAGTCATGGCGGCTCCCCTGGCCAGGCAGCTGGAGGGCCTGACGCAGCAGCAGGCGTGCCCTCCTCCCTGCACCACCCACCTGCGTGTGAGGTGCTCACAGCTGCTGGTAGCGGTGCGTGCTGGTGGTGCCGACGCCTGCCGCGCTGCCGCCGCACCACCCCCACCCCCACGCCCATCACCCTGCGTTGCAGGTTCCTGTACGTGCAGCTGTGGAAGGTCAACCAGGAGGACGGCGCGCCGGCCCCGGGCAATGCCACGCGCTCTGGCCAGGCGGGCGCGGACCTGCGGCAAGCCGCCAACTCCAGCACGCCCTTCACCACCTGGGCGCCCACGGGCTCCCCCGACCAGCCGGTCATCCAGGACGTCTACATGGTGGCGGCTATGGGGCAGGAGCCGGCGCTGCAGGTCACCTCCAACGGCAGCGTGCACTTTTCGCCTGGCCTGCACGTCAAGGACAGCGCGCCAGGTGCGGCGGGGGTGCCCGCCTCTGCGCACCACCAGCACACAGCCGTTCAAGTTCCTTCGGCGCAGGCCGCACAATGCAGTGCGCTTTGGATGCAGTGCGCTTGAATGCATTGCCGGTGCACACCAGGTCTGGGACTCCCAGCAGCAGCCGGCCTGCTGGCTCACTGGACAAACGAATGCGCCGCGCGTCGCGATGGCGCCTGCAGGGAATGGCACGTACATTGATGAGCATGGGATGCTGTACCAGCGCCCCTACCAGCGACTGCTGCTGCCGCTGCTGCCCCAAGCAGCTGACGCGAGCAGCCCTGCCACCAGCGAGGCACCAGCAGGCGCGGGTGGTGGCGAGCCTGCTGCCACGCCCGTAGGCAGGCGAATGCTGGCTGCCAGCAGCAGCCCGCCGCCGCCCGCCAGCGGTTCGCCGGATGCCGGCGAGGGCGCCTGGTTCATCCAGCTCAGCAACCTGAACCAGCTGGGCCACGTGCTGGAGGGATACGCCCTGTCCGCCACCTGCCTGGTGAGGGCCCAGGGCATGCACGGCTGGCAGCTCTTTTTTTTGCACATGCATGGCGGGGCTGACTGTTGTTGGTGCCCCGCGGGCATGTGTGGCACCGTCGTTGTATGTATGGCTTGCATGGTCAGGCAGCGGGGCACTCTGCTAGTGGCCTGCAGGTGACCAATGGCGACGCAGATGAGCTGCCCTGCCCAACCCCCGTGCCTGGAGCCCCTGCGTGCGGTGGCCGCGGCCGCTGCACAACGGACAGCGGCAGTGACGGGCAGAGCCTGGAGTCGCGGTACTGCAGGTGAGCTGACTATCAAACCCGCCGCAGGTTGCTGCTCCTCCTGCACAGCTGCGACTCGGTCGGTCAGGTCGGCCTGCTGGCTGCTGCTCTGATGTCACGCGCTGTAACTAACCCCTGCCATTTGTTGACCCTGCAGTTGCGAGTCTGGCTGGGGAGGCCCAGCGTGCATGCTGACTGTGGCGCCACTGCCGCTGAGTGACGGCTGGACGTCGCTGCAGCTGGAGCCTGGGCAGTGGGCCCACTATGAGCTGCAGGTGTGTGCGCGACAGGCGGTGATGGGGGTGGTGTTTGCGTGCACAACAGCATGGCTTGTGGCTGCACTGTTGACCTCGTGTCGTGTGCAAGCGTCCGACCCACCTGCTGTCGGCTGCCTTTGCTGCTCCCTGCAGCTGCCACCAGTCACCAGCACACCAGCCAACATGGAGCTGCTGGTGTCACTGGAGCGCACTGCTGGCGATGGCTTTGGAGGCGACCCTCTTCTGTTTGTGAAGCCCTATGATGCTTTGGGCAGGAATGAGCCAACCGTGGATGCCCAGGCAAGTACAAGCTTTTCTGCAGATGCACTACTATTGATCTTGCGCATGCCTGGATGTGTCCATTTGCAGCAATTCACATGACACCGCCAGACTGCACTGCACGTGTGTCGTCCAGATTCTGTCGCAGTGCTGGCTGGTCGGTCTGCTGCATCGGCCCCCCCCCCCCCTGTTCTCTGCCCTGCGGCTGCAGAGCACTGATTTGTCAGAGTACGCAGATCTGCGCAGCTTTGTGTTGCAGCAGTCGCGCCATTTCGTCCTCAAGCGCCTGCGTGGGACCCCAAGCAGCATCACCACTCGCTACTACGTGAGCATCTACAACAACCAGCACAGCAAGCTGGAGCAACCAGCACAGGTGGGCCGCTTTCCAGTGTGCAGCCACCAGGGGACTACATCAGCATGCATATCTGCGCTGATGCTGCTGTGCTGATCCAACTACCCTCCTGCACTACCTCATAGCTGACTTGGCACTGGTGATACGAATTGCAGCTTCGCCTCCGAGCACAGCTGTGGGACTTGGAATTCGAGCCGCTGGTGTGCCCTCTCAACTGCAGCAGCGTTGGGACATGCAGGTGCGCTTGCCTGTGTGCTCCCTCATGCCTGCACAAGCACACCATGGCTGCTCGTGTCTGGGTTATGCCGTGCCCCATGTGCATTGAGCTGCTGGGGGCTGCTTGCCCTTGATGTGAAATGATGTGTGTGTGTGCTCACTGCCTTGTTTTGCAAACCATGCAGCGATCCGTTCAATGCTGACACCCTGCTGACATCAGACCCCGACCCAGCACGTGATGTGGCTATGCTGATCAATCCTCAGAGCCAAGGCTTTGAATGTGTTTGTCAACGGTAATTTTGCCGGCACCCCCGGCCATGCCAGCAAGTTCGCAGTGAGTGCAGTGTCCGGCGGGTCCGGGGGACTGTTTTTTGACTTGACCGCGCGTTCCTCCGCAGGGGCTACGGCGGTGTGCTCTGTGAGGGTCGTCAGATGAACCTGAGCGTCGGTGCAACAGCACAGCAGATTGCACCCACACGCCTGAAGCCCGGCGGCTGGTGAGCACTTGCTGGCTGGTTGCATTGCTTTGGTGCAGTAATGGCTTGCTTGATGCAGCATGAATTTGTTTGATTCATGCATTTCTGGGTTTCGGGTTTAAATTGTGGTGCCTGCAACCCATTACCAAGTTGGTATTCAGCGTGTGCGTAATGGCAACACGCAGGGATTACTACCTGCTCACACTGGACGGTGGGTTCAACTATAATCAGAACAGCATTGGCATCCAGTGGAATGTGGCAGCGCCTGATGACGGACCAGCCGCAGCAGTCAACAATGCATTCCTGAGCTTCGATGAAGGCATGTACCCCAGGTAATAAACTGGCAGATTGCTTTCTTCATCAGAACAATCAGAACACTGTCAGTTACCAAGTTGCCACTTGACGGTGCCTGCGTCAACTTGCAGGCAGATGCCTTTGAGCAACCAAGAGGTGGTCAGTCAGCGGGGCTGGCTGATCAGCTACCAGCGCCTGCTGGCAGCGCACAACCCGCCGCTGCCACTTCAGGTGACGCCTGCTCCACACAGCAAAGCAGCAGGCCACCCTTGTCGCTGCTGCAGCGAGATCTGGGGATGCACAGACAGCCAACTACGGTGTTTAGTGCGCCACCGTCACTCTAGTGTTTGCTGCTGTTGATTATGTGCATGGCATGTGCATGGCGGCATGTGATGCTTGCAGGTACTGGGCTCCGAGTTGACACCTGGCTTCACCTACGTCCTGTCTGTGTTCAACAGCGATTACTTCACTAGCCAACCGTTTGACTACAAATTGGAGGTGCGGTGGTGGTTGCCAGCTGCCCAAAGTGACATCTGCTGCTGGGCTTAAGTATGTCATGCAGAGAGGGGCGGCATTCACAGCTCACCAGCAATGCCAGGACATGCCTCTGACAGAAGCCTTCTGTTGCAGGTGTTTGTGCCTCGGTCAGCTGGCACATTGATGCATCCCTACCTCTCCGTTGTACTCGGCATCGTGGCTGCTGTGGTGCTGTGCCTCCTGCTGCTGGTCATCAAGCGACTGCTTGAGCGATGCGGGTTCCTCACATGGCGCCACCCAACTACTGCTGAATGGGGCGAGGAGGAGCGAGCGCAGGCAAGCCAGCGTCATGTTCAACTAGCACTCAGCAATTGCTTCTGCTGGCAATTATCCATGTTGCATAACAACACACTCGTTCACTCCAGTATGCACGTGGCCGTTGCAGGCAGGCTCTCGGCTCAGAGCAGTGGCACGCCCTCAAGGCGTTCCTGTGGAGGTATTCAGCTCCTTTCCTACATTTGCCTATGCTGGAGCAGGCTCTCTGGGCAAGCTGCACCTCAGCCAGACAGCAGCACCAGCACCAGGCACAGCAGACAAGGATGCTAGCAGCAGCCTGTGGAGCGATGTTCACTACAGCCGTGACCAGGGCAGCCCAGATGAAGAGCCAGCGCCAGATGCACCGCCGCCGCTGGCAGCCCCCATGAGCTTCATCTCAGCTGCAGCAGCTGCTGCTTATGCTGATGCCATGGGCGCCACGAATGGCGAGCTGCCCTGCTGCAGCATCTGCTTGTGTGACTACCAAGACAGCGAGCTGCTGAGGCAGCTGCCATGCAGCCACGAGTTCCACCAGACGTGTGTTGACAAATGGATGGCGTCACATGACACATGCCCCATTTGCCGCGCCCCCCTGGTGCCTGGCGGCTACGAATGTGGCGACTCCCTGGCGAGGTCTTCTGCCACCAGCGATGTCAGCTTCATGGATGCAGAGGTTTCAACACCTGCCAGCCAGGATGCAGGCCACCACCAGCATGCTGATGCCACTGCAGGACGGCGTCGCGTCAGGTGAGGCAGGCAGGCTTCATGTTGCAGGATTTCTGAATGTTGCAGGGCTGTGTGCGTCCATGGTTTGCTTGCAACACAATCGTCAATAGGCACCTCTCCCATCAGTGAGCCCGAAGGCCATTTTCAGCACAAAACCCATGCTGTTGCAACTGCAGGCGCAGCAGTCTGGCAGATGAGATTGCAGCGCTGCTTGCACTGCGGAGTCGGTTAGCAGCTCAGCGCCAAGCTGGTGGCGGAGCAGAGTTGGAACCTGCCAACGCTCCCAGTGGTGCAGCTACAGCAGCAGGTTCTGAGCAGCAGGAAGCAGCACAGGTCGCCATCACAGCAGCCAGCGGCCTAGACCAGACTTCTGTACACACTCCTGTCGCACATGGCAGCACAGGAAACGCCGAGGAGGCCAGATTTGTCTTGAACCCGCTGCACACCACATCACAGCAGCAGGTATAGTATAACTGCTCATGCTGACTGCCATGGCCTAGCTCCGTTCAAGTTGTCTGAACTTTGTTGTGACTTCTTTGTTGATGACGGGTGTGGACGTGGTTGTGATCATTGATTGAACAGTGTTCGCGTAGTTCAGATGTGAGTGAGTGTGCGGCATGGACCTTGGAACACAGGTTGATTGCCTCTGTAATGCCTTCAGTCATTCATTGTATTCACACAGTGCTCTGAAATGCAGCAACATGACAACATGGTACGCAAAAGAAAAACTGGTGATATTCCTGCCCTGCTTGAAGCTTCTGCGTTGTCGCGCTTCAATTGCTGTGGGCTCAAACTGCTGATTTCTCAACACCGCGCAGTCTCAATGCATGTGAACATCCCGGACCAGTTGCTGCTTTATATCATAGGGTAAGTCATTAGTTTATATCATAACCCAGCTGCATGGCACATAGGCGTAAATCCCTGCTGATGATTCAGACAGGGTGCCCTAAGTGCAGTTTCATGTTTGCTGTGTACCGCATTTGCTGTGCCTGAAGCAAGACAGGACTGTCCCACCTTCAGAGGCAGATTGCTTGAGCCTGTACGTCGTCCACTCGCAGAATGCGTAGTACATGACGCTGCAATGCCACCAGGAATCTCGTGCTAGGAATCACATCACCAGGTAAGGTATTACAGCCTCATGCTTATGCTTCCAGCTCTACTACTGTGCCTTTCGCCCCGCATACACACAGTGCTGACAACGCGTGGGGCGCACGACAACTTTTCAGCCGCTGCCTGACCGTGCAAGAATGTTCCAGTCTATGGCAGCAGCTATTGCTACTATATTGCTGCTGACATTGTCTTGCACAGTGCTGTGCTGGCCAGCCGCTATGCTGACAATGTCCTGCAACAGCTGTGTGTTTCCAAGGATCTCCACATGCCCAGCAGCCTTTGGGCCTCCCCTACATGGCAGGGTTGGCAGAGGTTGGCAGGCGTTGGCGATTTTGCATCAAAATCAGCTTAAAGTTAGAGAGTCTAGCTAGCATGCACCGGCAATGAGCGCACCTGGGCTCCCTGGGAGTCGGCGCATGTACGTACTCCCTGATGGTCACGCTGACGTTTGCTGGATTCAGCAGTTTTGTGGTGCGCCATCCTTCGCACAATGCTCCTAACGACAGCAGTGGCACTGTGCCATCTCCATCACTGAACTGCACACCCGACTCCTGCATGGGGGCCATGAACAGGAGCTTTGAGACAGCCATGATCCTTCTGCTTACCCTTAAACTTTGCATCCTTAGCCAAATGTAGCTGAGTGCTCACCAGCCTGGAGTCAGCATCTGTGACCAGCGAATTGATCACCCACTCCAGACCAGAGTGGAGGGGCATGCCCCAAGCCTGCTCTTCAGATGCCGACTGCGATGATGCTGCTGGCTGCTTCACGTAGTGGAATGCCCTGTCTGTTGGTACACCAATGCCATAGAGGCAGTAAACCCTACACATACAGAAATTCATGTGTGAGAAGAGATCCATGCATGACAACCATCTGACCTCATCCTCAATGTCAGTAACCGCTGTGCATGCAGCAATGTCGAGAATTGCAATGTCGAGATTTGCGTTGAATGCCTACTTGAAGTCTGGCGCATTCGGCAATGGTGTTGTCAAAGGATTGACTGCTTGTACGGATGACAGTGAGCGTTGTTTGCTAGCCTGTGAAGGAAACACAGGCAGATAATGTAGCCAGAGCAGTGTAACCCTGAATTGCGATGCAGCAGCCAAACTCATGCAAGGCAGGTGTTGCTTGCGCAACCCCAGCATTGCAGCAGTAGCTGCAAACTTACCATGTTTGCCACTGCCTGCATGGTTTTGTCAACAGCGCCCGCCATTGTTGTTGCCATTGCATCACTGACTGCATCAGTGACTCCGATAATGCTGTCTGCTGCGCGTGTAGCCATGCTTGCTGCTGGTCCTGCAAGCAGAGCACCATCAACAGGTCACAACCCATGTCACCCGACAAAGCAGCCTGAGAGCAAAAGCGCTCACCTGAAAAGCTCTGCGCCAGGTGCTGCTTTGCCTCTGTGAGATGTCTTTGAAGTTGCTGCAGCAGTGGAGCCAAGGCCTGCATGGCAGTAGATACAGCTGTACACCAGTAATGGCAACACACCTGGCATGTGCAAAATTGTCTGTGCAACTGGACATAAACATGATGCCGGCACGCCAGTAGTGTTTCACCTGGTTGATCTCTCGCGGGGGCCCCTCCGTCAGTGACTCAATGAGCTCGCTGATGCTGGCTGCCAACACATCAAAAATGTTGGGTGCACTGGATGAGCTGCTGTTGTCCGGTGAGCTGTCCGGCTGCACAGCTGACTGGGGGCTGCCAGTTGATTTGATGGCTGTCACTGATGTGTTGCCGCGGGAAGCAAAGCCCCTGAAAGGCCAAAGCTGGGTGAGGCCCCATGGGAAGCTGCTGGCTGTCACTGTGTTGCTGGTGGCTGCGGCCTCTCCCGGCCAATCACATGACTGCTGCATCTGGGTGTGGCTGCCCGCTGAGCTGCTGGTGCTGTGAGCAGGTGGGGGTGGAAGTCCACCAAAGCTGTCAATAATCTGCTCCAACTCATCTGCTTGCTGCTTCCCCGCCGGCGACCACCGACGCAGGTTTTCTGCCAGGCGTGGACCACCTAGCCTGCCAACCAAGCGCACTGTGTCTGATGCATCAAGGTATCTGATCTGAGAGTGCTGCTGCTGCTGCTGCTGCTGCTGCTGCTTTTGCTGCTGGTCTTCCTGCTCCTGCTGCTGCTGCCGGTCCTCCTGCTTCTGCTGCTGCCGCTGCTGCTCACACCGCTGCATCCCTTCTGGTTGGCACTGCCGCTGGCCTTGCTGTTGCTGCTGCTGCTGCTGCTGCTCTGAGTGCTGCTGCTGCCAAGGAAACCAGCGATGCAGCGTTGAATGCAGTAGGCCAATCTGCGTGCTGCTGAGCCTGCTGGTGCTGTTTGCTGCTATGGACTTCTGAAGCTGCTGGTCATCCGTCTCAACCAGCGATATCATGGACCTGTCGACAGCACGTGACCAAGGTTGAGAAATTAGATAGCATCATCAAGGCATCCACGGCGATGCGATGATGCCAGCAGCAGCACTGCTCACCCAAGACTTCTTCCAGCTGCCCTGATGTCGTCCGTGTCGTCTGGAGCCCAGGTGCTGTTGCCCCACACTGCGTTGCCTCCAACAGGCATCATGGCCAGAGCAGAACCAAAGCTGCGTGCCAACTGCATAAAAATTGGCAGCAGGACATGGAGTTGGGCTCGGCTGCCTAGACAGCTAAGCAAAGCTTCTTCTACACACACGGAGCATGCTGCATGCGCAATGCATCCGCTATGCTTCAGTGTGTATGCTTTTAGTCGTCCATGTGGGCTGACATGATCACAGCACTGCTGGCCCCACTGACCTGAGCGCGAGATGTTTTGGGCAGGTACTGCTCTGCCAGGAAGGCCATGCCGTATGCCAAATCCGCCAGCTCACGTGTCTCTCCTGCATGTGGCAAACACTCGCTTCTTCTCAACACTGCCACCTGCCACCTGCCACATTGGACGACATGACAGCCAATTGTTGACAGTGCAGTGCAGTGCAGTGCAGTGCAGGTATACAAACAGCTTTGCTTGACACTGTTGCAAGAAAGAGCCTAGTACCTGACAGCAGGGGTGGCACAATCTTTGGCACGCCCAGAAGCGACCCGGCAATGTTGACGTATGCATCAAGATGGCCGGCAACCCAAGTGGGGTTAATCTGGTCGACCCATGCCAGAAAGGATGAGCAGACGACTGCACCGTAGGAATGTGTTATCAGCACTGGCTTGACTCCTGCAGTGCAGGCGGGGTCAGAGCCATGATGTTTCTGGTCCACGCTGAGCTCTGGAGCAGGCTGCTGCCCCCGCAGACTGAGCCCTGCCACGGGTGCAGTGGCCCCAAGATCACCCACCCTTGCTTGCGTACAGCTGGAACTCGATCTGCTCTTTGAGTTGGGTGAAGTAGTGGTCGCGCTCCTCCATGACCGGCACCGGCAGCCTCCAGTCATAGGGCACAGCCACCAAGTTGTTGCTGCAAAGCAGGTTGCACAGGCGATCAGATGTCAAGGCTGCTGCTGCCGGTTTGCTCGTGCCTGCTGAGCGCTGGCTGAGGCTGTGCTGAGGCTGTGCTGTAGCAGTGATTAAGTTTGCATCAAGCAGGCCAGCAGATGCAGCAAAAATGCTGCAAGACCCCCCAGCAGGAATTGTGGGTGTGTGGGTGTAGACCCCAGCCATGCATTGGCAGGAAGCCTACCTGTCATAGCCGATGTCTGCCAGGGTTTGCACGGCCTTGGCAAACACCCAGTACCCCTGCAAGCACCGCTGGGAGCTGTGAGCCCACCACCATGCCAGCTCCAGCCTGCAATCGCTCACTATCTAGGCACCACATTGTGTGAGCACCTGCTGCTGTGCTCTTGTATGCTGTATGTGCACCACCTGTATGAAGTAGTCCACGGCCGCCAGACTTTGCACGGCCCGCAGCTTGATGTTGGGTGGGTCGCCGCCCGTCACTGGATCCAGCGCCATGTGCCTGCATAGGGTGGGGTTGCATCACACAGGCTGTTGGTGTGGTACGGAACGCCAGCTGTGGCAAGCAGGCCGGCGCAGTAGCGCGCGCATGGTGCCTGGCCTGACGCCACCAGCACGACATGCATGCAGCCAGCTGTGCCCGTGCCACAGGCAGCATGCGATGATTGCTGGCACAAACACCAGCAATGCTGCGCTGCCCACCGCAGCCAGCACTCCTTGTCTGACAGCAGCGACTGCGCCATGCCCAGCGTGCCTGCACACCACGCACACGTTTTACAGACTACAATGAAACGGCTGCGTGTGTGTGTGTGGGGGGGGGGCATGTGCCGACCGACGGCACCAGGTTGTATCTGCAGCAGCAAGAGCCCGGGACGGAGGGTGCGGCGCACGCACTGCCGGCGCTCACTCACCCCACATGCGCTGCCTGAAGTAGCTCTGCGCGCATGGCAGGCCTTGCCATAGCTCCAGGCCGCTGGTCACGAACCCTGCAGCAATGGGGGGGAGGGGGGGCAGCGCCGTGGTGTGATGCATCAACCAACCCAGGCAGGCAGGCGGGCGGGCGGGCGGGCGGGCAGGCAGGCAGGCAGGCAGGCAGGCAGGCAGGCAGGCAGGCAGGCAGGCAGGCAGGCAGGCAGGCAGGCAGGCAGGCAGGCAGGCAGGCAGGCAG
>Ga0315905_10006976_pt1 | contig 11466 bp, 10 predicted proteins | sample LakEriMetagenome_5_FD_203522 | JGI IMG/M metagenome (GOLD analysis project Ga0315905, IMG submission 203522) | Freshwater fungal communities from buoy surface, Lake Erie, Ohio, United States - Buoy 4 MA121 | ecosystem: Environmental > Aquatic > Freshwater > Lake | place: USA: Lake Erie, Ohio...
GTTCTCCAAAAAGTTTTTCAAAAGGTTCTCCAAAAAGTTTTTCAAAAGGTTCTCCAAAAAGTTTTTCAAAAGGTTCTCCAAAAAGTTTTTCAAAAGGTTGTCATAAAGGGAAATATTTATTCTATTATTGAGAACCTAGGGCATAATTTCCTTTATGACATTTTACAATAAATATCATAAAAGGTTCTCCAAAAAGTTGTCATAAAGGGAAATATTTATACAATCATCGAGAACATATTTTCCTTTATGACATTTTATAATAAATATCATAAAAGGTCCATGAAAGGTTCTCAACGAAAAAAGAAATCTTCTGCTTCAAGAGAAAGGTCTTGCCAACATAACGATTGAATATTATTTTTTTCGCCTACAAAAATCCCAGCGGTTCCATCTTCTGATATCCATTCGTTTTTTATCCATATCAACGGATATCTTTCCAAGAGTGTTTCGATGAATTCAAAATTCGGTTCCCATGCGGTTATATATTTACATCTTAAACCGGCTTTACTTCTTTGCGTTATAATAACAAGCTGTCTCGATTTCGTTTGTATTTGTTCTAAAATGGCTTGAATATCGGCTTCTGCCGTTTCTGCCGTAGATGTTATGGTTATATAATTCGAGCATTCGTTCGGCATATTCAATTTATTATATGTTTTCTATATCTTTTACATAAAAAAATGTAAAAATATCGGTCTGATTTTCAAAAAAAGATTTTGTAAATCATATTTGATTCGATTGTTGAGAACCTAGTAAATATTTTCCTTTATGATATTCTAAAATAAATATCATAAAAGGTTCTCGAAAAATGTTCTCAAAAAAGGTTTCTCAAAAAGTTGTCATAAAGGGAAATATTTATACAATCATCGAGAACCCAGCAAATATTTTCCTTTATGACATTCTAAAATAAATATCATAAAAGGTTCTCCAAAAACTTTCTCAAAAAGTTGTCATAAAGTTTTTCAAAAAGTTGTCATAAAGGGAAATATTTATACAATCATCGAGAACCCAACAAATATTTTCCTTTATGACATTCTAAAATAAATATCATAAAAGGTTCTCCAAAAACTTTCTCAAAAAATGTTCTCCAAAAACTTTCTCAAAAGGTTCTCCAAAAAGTTGTCATAAAATAAATCTCATAAAATGTTCTCAAAAAAGGTTTCTCAAAAAAGGTTCTCCAAAAAGTTGTCATAAAGGGAAATATTTATACAATCATCGAGAACATATTTTCCTTTATGACATTCTAAAATAAACATCATAAAAGGTTCTCGAAATTAGTCATAAAGAGAATTATTCTCTCGATTTCCTTGTTCGATTGGCGAACCGAATCGGCCGCGATTTTTTAGAGCACCCCCTTTTAAGAATATCATAATCAACAAGAGAACTTGGACCCCCAGTAAGGGCTGAACCCAACCTTGCGTATCCCCAACTTTGGGCTGTTTGATTAGGACGACTACCCGATGAATAATAAGCTCCTTCACCCTTGTTTATTATTTTTCGTAAAGCCCATAATTGGCATCCGGTGGCTCTTGCTAATGCAGTTGTAGGTTGCATCGAAGGAACACCGTAGACGTTGGTTGCTCGAAAAACATGAGGGGAAGAATGAGATACAAAAGAAGATAAATGCGGTCTATCTAAATATTTACCTTTAGGATATGCTTTTCGAGAACGTAAAATGTTTTTTTGTTGTTTTTCTTTGTCTTTTCTGGATAAAGTTCGCGGAATATATCTTTTGGGGATTTTTGACATCGAGTTATAATAAAATATAATGAGAACTTATATGAGCGTAGACGGAAGACCTATTATAAATCAATTAAACAATGGTCGCCTTTCTTCGACAAATGCGATGCCAGCTAAAGATTCCACGAGTGATAATACTGGCTCTTTTGAAATCGACCGCCGGTTATTCAAACGGACCTATCAACCCCCTATTAATTTTTCTGTGGGACAAATAACGCGCTCTATAGAACAACGTAGATCGCCTGCTATCGAACACGGATTCATTATTGATGGTCCTAAATCGGTCCAGCAAAAAAAATGGATTGGTGGGAATCGCGACGCTTCTAGTATAACCGTAAATAGACGCAAAGCATCTACGGGTTCGACTATGACCGCGCCTGGACCACAGAGTTTCTTTTCTAAAGAAAACAATTCGCGCATCGAAGCATTAGCGAGATGCCGTGGTGGCGGAGCGAGTGTCCCTCCTAAAGTTACTGGTAAGATTTTCAATTTTGACTCTAATACACCTGCTCCAATAATAGTCGACACATCGGATTATTACAGGATTGTATCTGCTGGGAACGGTGCTCTTACTAATAGTTTCAACACTACAGGAGTAGTTCCCGGATTTTATAGCTATACACCCCAAAACCTTGTTGGAACACCTATTCGAAATACAGTAATAGGCGGATTTCAACGCAGTTATAATGTTATGACGATTGATAGAACAACCGGTCTTACTGTCAATACTACTTATGATGTATTTGGCACAGCCGGACAAGATCTAGCTCTTCAAAATTATTTGAATGGGCTTTCTTCAACGGTCATCGTTGTCGTTGCCACTTATGATGAACCACAGAGAGCGAATAGCCCGAATCCATTACCAGCAGGACTCATTACAGCTATGCAAAATTGCGGTGCTTCTAGTAATTTCGGGTCTTCGAATGGAAGTCCTCCTGGATTTATTACATATCGCAGTTCATATATTCTCGTTGGAATTCCTGGATGTGGAACAGGAAACGGTTTAGAAAAATATCGCGGATTGAATATTATAGGCGGTGACCCCAACGCCTTTTTAGACCTTCGTTTTTCTGTTCTCAACGGCCAATATACATATATTTCGGGTTAAAATTGTCATAAAGGTAATATCATCTATATATCTTTATGACATCATAATAATATCTATTCATATATATAATGTATAAGTCTTGTAAAAATAGAACGAAAAGAACGAAAAGAACGCAAAAACGAAAAATGAAAGGTGGAAATGTGACAAATATAATATCAACCGAACAAGGGTTTGACATTACATATGGAAGGTCTATAATTCATTTACCAAAGTTACAAGATATAAAATCTATGAATACACACGTATCTCCTATATCTATTTTTAGAGCGGTCGGGTTAGGTTGCACATCGGTTGATTATACTCCTTTCGATGACGACCAGGCGAAAACTGCATATAAATGTATTTTTTTCAAATATAAATGTCACCCATCTTATTCTGGAACATTAGGAAATATTGTTTCGTCTAGTGTAGCAAAAACCCCTTTAAAGAATGATCCATTTTTATTCGAATTTATGAATGAAATTATTGAACGGTCGAAAGAATCCGTTGTTTTTGTTTTCGGACATTCTTTTGGCGGTCTAATGATAAATAGAATTGCTGAAATATTGATAAAAATATATCGTCATATGATTTCTCACACAGGTCCAACTAACAACGAAATAAAAGAGGTTTTAGAAAAGATATTTGCGAATCTATTTTTCGCTGGTTTTGGTAGTGTTTATATTCCAGAAGAAGTTAGACAAGAAGATATACCAATAAAAATAATTAATTATACTGCTATCGGGGATGTTTCAAATACTTGTACACGAGGAGTTTGTCATATTCAGCGTGTAAATGATACTACATCATTTACTACAATTGATAGATTATATCTCAGTTATAAACATAGAGAACCTTCTAAGGGGTTTCATATGGTTGATTTATGTTTTATAGACGAACAAGGTAAATCAACTTGTACAAATAGAATAAATTCTATTCCCTTAGCAAGGTCCTCTACTGAATGGTCTATACATAACAGATATGACCCCCTTATAGATGAATTATTACAAAAACGAACGATTGATATAACAGAAATATAGACCTTTTAACCTTTCAATTACCGATTTCTCGGTTATAAAGTAACAGTTACCAAATCACATATTGTCATACAGGGTAATATATTTTCCTTTATGACAAACACCCCTAATAAAACACAATCGATTTTGCTCTCTCATCATACGTCCCCAAAGCAACCAATTCACCCCGTTTTTCTTTCGCCTTTTTATAACTTTCCATATCATACACTATGAATGTCTTTTTATCGACGGCGTATTTGACTCCATCGACCGTAAGAGCCGTCAATTCTTTCTTTTCCGTTTTTTGCGCCGGTTTTTCTTGTGTGTCTCTTTCAAGTGTAGGATAAGACGCAAAACTCTGCGGTTCAACCCGGCCGAACCCATAACATACAAGGGGTTCATCTGGATTATTGTTATAAAGCGAACAATCCATCGCGGTTTCTTTCACAGTTGTGAGAATTTGGCGTGTAATGGAATCTTTGATATGCGCGATTTCCAATAGATATTGGTCCGTCGTAAATGGCACTCTCTCTTGGATATCGCGCCCCCGTTTCTCATCTCGAATAGTATATTGTAATTTACTCAAATCTTTGATTTTCAACTCGATATTCTTCTCAATCTGCTCTGGAGTAGCACGACATAAATAGATAAACACTTCTACCGTTCTCATAGCCTCCGGCAAATCTTCGTGACTACAAATACGTCTAGCACGACCCACCACTTGGTCGATACGCACCATATTCCAATACGGTTCCATAATATGGACGAATCGCGTATTACGCAAATTAATACCCTCCGCACCAGAGGCCGTAATCATTAATACCTTTATGACTTCTCCGTATAAGTTGTCGGCATTACGTTCTCGAATTTTTTCCACAATAGAAGGGGGAACTAGATGCCACGCCCCGTTGTAAATATTTCTGACGATATCTTTTTCTTCGGCGGTTTCATCGCCAGTATATCTGGCAAATCTGGGTTTTTCGGGGTCTTTATCAAAATCTTTGATATCCCATTGTCCGTCCTTTTTCACCAATTTGAATTCTACAAATCCGTTGGATTCGAGAACGGTTTTGAATAACCCGATACCTTCTAACGTTTTGAATTGACTATATATCAAATGAAGCCCTCTATTCGTTTCATCTTGAATATTTCGTAGAATAGCCAAATATTTGGGACTATAAATGGCCAATTGGTCGGTCGTCAAATATTCTTTCGACCTTTTCCTTTCTGGATTAAATACCAAAAAATCATAGGTTTCTTTTATTTTTTCTTGGATTTTCGAACTATTCATTTTCGAACTATTAATCTTACTCGGGGCTGGACCTCCATCTTCAACACCTTCAAAACTGGGGATTTCATCCTCGAAAAAATCGTCTTGTGAACGTTTTTCTTCTTCTGTAATATAATCGATATTTTCAAAACCACCGAACTCTTTAAATGAGGGCCTACGATAATCAGGCGGAAAAACGAAATTACACGCCGACCTAGAATAAATACGATACGTGCTTGCTTCCTTATCATCAAAATCGTCCAATTTTGGCTTTTTACCTTTCCTTTTCAGGCGTTTTTTTTCGTCCCTTTCTTCCTTTCTTATTTTTTCATATTCTTCGAATTGATAATCACTCATATCCACATTCACCACGTGATAATTTCCACCTGTGGAGGTTTTCACAAAATCGGGCAATAATTGTTCTTGAGCGGAACGGAAATAAGAGGTCAATCCTAAAATACGGCGTTTGAGAACATCCCTATTAATAAGTTCTCCTTTTTCACCATTAATAAATGTTTCTTCAAATAATTCGTCGTCATCTGGCAAACACTTATTCTTTGTTATTTTCGGTTTTCCTACAACGCGAATGTCCATATCATTCAAAATACGTATTAAACGCGTTTCAAATACGTGATCGCTGATATTTCCCATTTCATCCAATCGAACCCCAGCATAGTCTTCTATCGCTCCTCCGCCTTCATACACATTATTCAATTCATTATATTCTTTTTGACGTTCTCTATCAGGGTCTTCCTCTTCCATCTTATCGAATTCATCCAGCGAGATTCTTTGTTTACGGGTTATTTTATGTGTTTTTTTATCCTTTTGTTTTTTGGTTCCCCCTTTTTTCCCCGAAGCCTTCGCTTTTTTAATTTCCCCCCTTTTATACACATTCACAAACCCAAATGGATTTCGAGTAATCACTAATTTATTTGTGGTATATTCAATATAATCATATACAGTAAACCCTTTTTCACGGAATTCGTCAGCGAGAACTTCTGTATTTATTTTGCGAGATGTCGTAGTTTCCAAAGTAAAAGTCCAAGTTTTTATAAACCCGCGCAACATATTAAATAAAATAGCTATTTCGTGTGGCGTATTGATAATCGGTGTTCCTGTCAAAAAGATGATTTTGGCATTTGTTGCGTCCATCAACGCCTGATATAATCGGTAAGCAATCGAACCCTTCTTATTCCCTGTATTTGCGATTCGACTCACTAAATTATGCGCTTCATCTATTATCACAACTTTATTATCAAATGGGTTTACTTTACCACCCTTTGTGAGTTCATCTAAATGGCGTTGTTGAAGCCCGTTATAATTAATATCCAAATATTTATTACGAATCATATGGTCGATTTGTTGGTCGACACTTTTTTGGTCGCTGTCAGAAAGAGAAGCAAAATTCGGCTGTTTTTTCACATTCATTAACCACGCTCCCCCTTTTGCTCTAACATATTCTACATCCATACTTAATATCTGTGCGAGAAGAGGTCCACGTCGAACATCACCGTCGATAGGAACAAATTCCCAATATTGATTCTTTTTGTAGAGAACATCTCCGCATTTTTTAAGTTCATTAAAAAAATTCATTTTCAAAGAAGCGGGTGTCATCAAAACGATTTGTTTTCCCGATTTCATTCCTTCCGCAATACCAATCGAAGAACACGTTTTTCCTGACCCTAATCCGTGATATAAAAGTAGCCCTCTGTAAGGTGTATACAAATTCAAATAATCGCGAATAACTAACTGATGTGTTAGTAGTTCGAAATCAACCGATTTTTCACTAACGGAACTACTTTGTAATGCTTTACAAGACAATTCTGTCGCCTTTGCTGCTATTTTCTCACTATAAGGTCGAAACAATTTGGCTAATTCCGAAATATAGATTTTACGATTGTTCATATAATAAGAACTAGCAGGGACGGCGTATTTCCCCATAGGAGGTAATCTATCACGTATCAATTGGTCCCCTATCTTCTCCATCGACAAATCAAATCTTTCGCCTACATCTCCTGTTTTTTCCGCCGCCTTTTTACGCCCTTTTTTCTCGCCTGTAGGCGCGTCTTTGATAGGTTTGACTACTTTTAGTCGTTCTTCTATAGACCCAAGGGGTTCTTCTTCTGGATCTTCGAGAACATTTTGTTTCGGTTCTTCTTCTCCTTCCTCTTCCTCTTCGACAACCTTTTGTTTCGGTTTTTCTTCCTCTTTCTCTTCCTCTTCCTCTTCGAGAACACCTTCTTTAGGTTCTTCTTCAAACCCTTTCTTCAAAGAATCCTCCATTATTTTCACACGTTTTGGTTGTTTGTCTGTATCGAGTGCTTGAGATAATAATTTATTCTCTACTGGACGTTTTAAGCGTCGTAAAATCAAAGAACGGTCTACTAAAGTTTCTCCCGATTGATTCGTAAATTTCACTTTATGACTTTCTCTCGCCTCTATTTTTTTTTCTATTTTTTCACCTTTGTCTTCGTCTTCTCTTTCTTTGTCTTTCTCTTTCTCTTTCTCCTCGTCGTGTTGTTTTTGTTTATGAACTTCCGCTTCTTTCGTAATACGTGTTTCAAATTCTTGTTTCTTTTTTGGTTCTTTTCTTTGTTGTAATTCGGATAACTTGAATACCGATGATTGCATATAGTATACCGTGCGATTTTTACATCGATATACGACCTTAAAAAAAGTCATAAATCTATAATATTCACATTATTCCTTTATGACAAATCTATAAATGCCGGTATAATACACTTCATTTAAGCGTTTGAAATAGATGTCAACGCCATCTCACACGCCATTTGCTCCGCCTTCTTCTTTATTTTATGCTTACCTTCGCCTAAAAATATAAACACTCGACCATCTGTCGACATTTTTTGATGGATTTCTTGAAATCCTTTAAAAGAATCAAATGGTATCGATTGATGATGTTTCAATCCAAAGGCAGGTTGTCCTAAACATAAATATACACCCATATGATATCCAGTTTCACCATTATGTTCTGTCACATCCATATAATGTGGTGTCACTTTGAACTCTTTCTGAATACGAACTTGTAAAATATTTTTGTAGTTGTCATCTGTCTGAATGAGATTCATCCAATCCACATGTTTCTCAAAAACATTCTCTACAAAAATCTGGACCATTTGAAATCCAGGACCTGTCAAAAAGATATGTTCGAACCAACCATCCTCGTCCTGGACCTTTAGATGATTGAAATCGAGAAACATAGCACCCAAAAAGGCTTCGAATAAACAACCGAGTTTCTTCAAATTCGTGCGAATCTGTTTTGATTCGGCATTCGACGAAAGAATAACCCACTGATGAAGCCCCATTTCAAGAGCCAATCTACCAATCGCTTCATTCTTCACTAACGCGATTTTCTTTTCTGTCATAAATCCCTCGTTTTCTTTAGGAAAACGACGGTAGAGATAATATTTAGTAATACATTCCAAAATCCCATCCCCCACAAATTCAAGGCGTTCATTCGATTTCGTATACAAAGGCAAACAATTCTCTGGTTTAGGCACAATCTCAATATTGTTTTGTGCGTTTTCTAGGGCTGGCCGCCGAACATATGACTGATGAACAAAGGCACGTCTATACAAATGAAAATTCGATACTGGCAGCGAAATTCCATATTTTTCGAGAATTCCTTCTACGTCGGCCTGGGTTATTTCGCGATTTAGGGAATTATAAGGGTCGAAAACATATACCTCTTCCCCATTTTCTTTTTTCACTACCTGAATATCGTCGTCGTTTAATAAAGACATCCTTGAATATACCGATTGAAATACTATAATAATAATAATCAATTTTCTAACTTCTTTATGACAAAAATATATATTTAGTGTATATATCCATGGGACTTTCAAATGCTGCTAAACGTGCTAGATTTTACGATTTAACTATCAACCAAAACCAAGGAGGCGGATCAAAGAAAGCCGGTTTCCCTTACCAAGTTGGCCGCACACACTGGACACCTATTTTCCTCCAGACCAATAACTATGGAACCCGATGCTGCAGTTTGAGAACTCTTCAATTCACACGCAACCCTAATGTTCGTCAGTCTCGTCCTACCGGTTCAAGTGTCGAAGTTACCTACTGGCACCACGTATAAATATATAACTCATATTGTTATATGTATATCATATAACAATCCACACACACACATATTTTCCTTTATGACACATTCGATTCACCCCCCAATTTATATTTATAAAAAAATATACAGAAACATCGTCATTACATAAAGAATACTTATGCGATTGATTATCGACCATCGAGAACACGATTTAATCGAAAAATGCCAGCAAATGATAGATATCAATCCTAATTACACCAGAATCGAAACCGATTCGCTACCTATTGGAGATATTCTTATGAAAACCGACGAATGTAAAGATGTTCTCATTATCGAGAGAAAAACTCTACAAGACCTTCTCGCCAGTATCAAAGACCGCAGATATGAAGAACAGAGTCATAGATTAAAACACGCAAGCGGATTCGCTCCACATAATGTCTTTTATTTAATCGAAGGAATGTTCTCCACTTTGAGAACACCTCTAGAAAAGAAACTCGTTATTTCAGCGATGGCATCTCTCAGTTATTTCAAAGGGTTCTCTGTTATAAGAACATCCGGACTACAAGAGACAGCGGATGTCTTGATACATATGGCCGACAAGATTGACCGCAATTTCATGGATGGCAAATTACCTTGGTATCTAACAAGACCTTCTAGTTCTGGTGGCGCTACTCTCACCGAGCCACAGAATATTTTCCTTTGTGACAATCCCGGAAACTCAGTTGAAGAGCAACCTCTTATAAACAACGCCGAAAATCCATCGTATTCAGGGTTCGTTAAAAAAGTCAAAAAGGAAAATATTACACCGGAGAATATAGGGGAAATTCTATTGTGTCAAATTCCTGGGATTAGCACCTTATACGCACAAGCAGTATTGAAAACGTTCGGCGGATTTTTCGGGCTCTTACAAAAAATAAAAGACGGAACCGCCCAATTTGAGAACATTACCTATGAATCCAAAGGGAAACCCCGCCGAATTCCTAAAACGTGCGGCGAAGAAATCCTGCGATTTTTGAGAAATCTTTGATTTTTCTACCACGATATTACCTTTATCATTTTTTCATAAATCACATAAAATAAAATATTATTGTATATAATGGAACCGATATATACAATAATTACAAATGGACCATATAAATTTAGAATAAAAGATAATACATCCATATATGATGGAAGAATAATCGGCCGAACTATAAAAATAGTAGGAAATTCTTCCGATTGCGTTGATATATCTATAACATATAAAGATAATCATCCTATTTCAGCTTGTATTCCATATATATCTTATGATTCTGAATGTTCTATTGATACACCACTTGACCGTGGCCGTGGGTCAGTTCTTATGGTTCGAACATTATGCCAATATGTCTATAGACAATTACCAACAATACGTGAAATATTATTTGAAGATAAATCAAATATAGAATGCGCAACAGAAGATGAAATTAGAAAAAGTTCAAAATCTCGAAAAAAAGGAACACATGTAAAACCTATTCCATTATATTTTTTTTCAATAGCGTTCAACGGAGAAACTTGGTATGAAAAATATTTTCGTGCAAGACAATTAGATAATCAAAAACATATAAGATATAAAACCAAAATACAAGAATTATTACGCTCTATTGAATTCAAAACATCTATATCTTTCTTGCAATTTTTAGAAATCATTCATCCACCGCCATTTATTATAGATGAACTTCAACAGTATTATATGATTTCCTCTACATTTGGCGCTTTTTTTCAATCCATTCCTAAAAATGACCGATGTCGATTAGTAGGCGATTGGATTTCGAATTTTATGCTTCATTTTTTGAAAGGGGTTTTTCATAATACTGATTGGGTCATTGATCTACCCCTTTCCACCGAAGGAGGTAAATCAAAATCCAGAAAATATTATTGTCCTAAAGGAAAAATTCGTCATACGAGAACATTTCGCGATTTTGGCATATACCCAATAGATATATGAAATGATCCCCAATCAATATTTCCTTTATGACTATCTCGAGGAGGTTCTCGCTTTGGATACCCAATTGGGTTCTGTGGTTGTTATTGGAATAGAAGAAGTGGGAGAAGGAGAACTTGTAGGCACATTATAACAAGGCATTTCATTTGTATTTTTATAGACTTCGGGATAATCCCCTAACCTGTCTTCGAATTCTTCTTTCAACATTTTCGTATATTGATACCAGAGTGATAAGCAATATATGATGACAGCAAATATACAAATGATAATATAAATGAGTTTCATATATATTCAATACATATTCTTCTTTATGACAAATTCATA
>Ga0315905_10006977_pt1 | contig 11465 bp, 12 predicted proteins | sample LakEriMetagenome_5_FD_203522 | JGI IMG/M metagenome (GOLD analysis project Ga0315905, IMG submission 203522) | Freshwater fungal communities from buoy surface, Lake Erie, Ohio, United States - Buoy 4 MA121 | ecosystem: Environmental > Aquatic > Freshwater > Lake | place: USA: Lake Erie, Ohio...
AGCTGACCGCGCAGCTGGGCAATCTCCTGGCGCAGGGCCTGGACCTGATTCTGCGCATCGAGCTGGCCGCGAGGCATGGCCTGCTCGAGCCGTTCCAGGCGTTCGACCAGACCCTCGATGCGCTGATTGACCTCGCGTTGCCACTCATCGACCCTGGCACGCAGGTCGATAATGGCGCGGCGTGCCTCACTGTCGGAAAGAATCTGGGCCGAGGCCTCAAGGGGACCCAGCCCGAGCACCAGGCTCAGACCGAGCGCCAGACCCCATCCAAGCGCTGCGTGCGGGCGACTCATGCAGGGAATCACTGGTAGACCAGATCGGCGCGACGGTTCTCGGCCCAGGTGGATTCATCGTTGCCCGAGCCGCGCGGTTTTTCTTCGCCCAGACTGACCGCTTCGATCTGATTGTCGGATACGCCCAATGCGTTGAGGGCGCGGCGAACAGCTTCGGCACGCTTCTGTCCGAGTGCGAGGTTGTACTCACGGCTACCCCGCTCATCGGTGTTGCCCTGCACGATCACCTTGCGATTGCGGTTGGCCTGGAGGTAGCGGGCATGAGCTTCGACGGTGCCGCGAAACTCGTCGCGAATCACGAAACTGTCGAAGTCGAAGTAAACGCTGCGCTTGGCCAGTGGGCTGTTTGGGTCGTTGAGCGGGTCGACATTGACCTGAGCAACCGGACGCTCGCTGCCCAGCCCAGACCCGCCGGTTCCGCCTGCGCCGATGCCCGTGGCATTGGCGCCTGAGCCTCCGGCGCCAGGTGCTGCGCCCGATCGGGCGTCCACCGGGGCGGTTTCATCGAGTTTGACCTGCTGTGCGCAGGCCGCAAGAACCAGCGCCGTGGCCAGCACGGCAAGACGGGAAAGAAGGGGGTGTGTCATGAAGGCTCCTGAAGCGGAAGTGCGAATTTGGGGATGAAACATCAAAGAGACTGAAGTCACCGGGGTTTGAGTGTTCGACATCATCGGACCGCGTGTCTGACGACCGACTCTGTGAAGGTCAGCGCGGAAAGGGACCCCAGGCGGGTTCGCGGATGTCGCCGAGCGTGTTGGTCAGACGCTGACGGATCCGCCCATCGATCGAGACAGCCATGAGGCTTTCTCGCCCCCCGGCGCGGGTGGCATACATGACCCACTGCCCGTTGGGCGCAAAGCTGGGGGCTTCTTCCTGGCCGCCATCGGTGAGCACCGATTCATTGCCGCTGGCGAGGTCTTTGAGGCCTACAAAATAGCCGCTTCGGCGAGTGATGAAGGCCAGCTGCTTGCCATCCGGGCTGACTCGCGGACTGGTGTTGTAGGACGAACCGAAGGTCACGCGACTGATCGCCCCTCCGTCAATCGAGGTGCGGTAGATCTGGGGTGCTCCCCCTCGATCGGATGTGAAATACACGGTGCGGCCATCGGCGGCGAATACCGGCTCGGTGTCGATCGAACTGGAGCTGGTCAGCCGACGGGGGCTGCTGCCGTCGGTTGCATTGATGAGGTAGATCTGAGAGAGACCATCCAGCGTGAGCGCAACAGCCAGGGTATTGCCATCGGGCGACCAGGCCGGTGCGCTGTTGCTGCCCTTGAAGTTGGCGACCGCCCGACGTTGCCCGGTGGCCAGCTGATGCACATAGACCACCGGCTTGCGGGCCTCGAACGATACATAGGCAAGCCGCGTGCCATCGGGCGACCAGGTCGGCGAGATGATGGGTTCGGGAGACGTGAGCGGCGAGACAATGTTCTCGCCATCCCAGTCGGCCACGTTCAGGCGATAGCGGCCCGCCTGCCGACTGACAAAGGCGATGCGCGTGGCAAAGATGCCACGCTCGCCTGTGAGACGCTGGTAGATCGCATCGGCAATCTTGTGAGCGGCCAGACGTAGATCCGCCGGGCTGGCGAGCACCGACTCACCCGCCAGGGGCGCTTGCTTGATGACGTCGTGCAGACGGTAGCGGATATCCAGCCGGCCATCGGCCTGGCGGGTGACTGATCCGGCCACGAAGGCTTCGGCACCCCGTGCGCGCAGGCCGCCGAAATCGACGGGCGCCTGTTCGGATTGAGCCGGCTGATCGAGCACCCGGAAGGCGCCGATGCGCGAGAGATCACTGCGAATGACGGCTGCAACATCGTGAGGCAAGCCGTCAATACCGGTGAATCCTGCGATGGCGATGGGCAACTGGGTAGCGCCGACCCCTGAGACATCGATGCGCATCTGTGCAGCCGCAGGCCGCTGGGCCAGCACGGCTCCAGCACCGAGGGCGGCGCTCAGGCAAGTGCTACCTGCGGGCAGGCCGCGCAGGCTCAGCCCCCACAGACCCGCGCTCAGCCCTTTGCCCAGCGCCAGACGCCTGACCGGAAACTTCAATCGATCGTGCATGGTGATCATCGGTCGAACAAGCCGGAATTATAGGCGCGATGCAGGAGCATCGCGCGGCCCGCGCGTGATCTCGATCTCTGCGGGGCAGGCTCCTTCGGGCGGCCTGGGGAAGGGGTCGGTGCGTGCGATGCCGCGCTCAGCCGCCGCATCCCAGGCGGGCACACCGCTCGAGCGACGCAGCCGCACGCCGACCAGTGAGCAGTCGGGTTTGAGCTGCACCGTGAAGACTGCCTTCGGATTACCCTCAAGCTCGGCCGGGATCTGAAAGGTGGTGTTGCTGCGGATCGCCGCGGCCACCCGACCCGCATAGCCGCCGTCACCGCGCCCGCCTGCAGCCGCACCGCTGGCAGCCCCGGCTGCCGCGCGATCGGCCGCCTGCCCACCCGTGCCTGCCTGCTGCTGCATGCGCCGGATGTCTTCGGCCCGACGCGCGTCGGCGGCCTCCTCAGCCTTGCGGCGCTGATCCTCGGCCGCCTTGCGCTCAGCCTCCCGTTTCTGTTCGGTGGCCTTGCGGTCGGCTTCCTTGCGGGCCAGCTCACGCCGCTCAGCCTCTTTCTTCTCGGCCTCGCGTCGCTCGCGATCCTTGCGTTCGTCCTCGCGCTTGCGTTCCTCGGCCTTGCGCGCCGCTTCTTTTTTTTCTGCCTCCTTGCGTTGCGCTTCCTTGCGCTCGGCTTCCTTCTGTTCGGCCTCGCGTCGCTCCTGCTCCTTGCGGCGCTGTTCGGCCTTGATGTCGGGAACGGGTTCCGGCTCGGGACGGGGCTTCGGAGCCGGTACGGGAGGCTCGGGTTTTCGAATGGGCTCGGGCTCGGGTTCGGGCGGGGGCAGGGGTTTGGGCGGCTCTGGCTGGGGCGTGGTGACCGGGGTCTGGGCTGAGGGAGGAACCCAGAGCTCAGCCTGCACCACATCATCGGGACGTGTCTGCCACTTGAGCCCGACGAACAGCAGGGCAAAGAGCATGAGGTGCATCAGGATGGCCAGCACCAGGGCCCGTGTACGGCCGGGCGGGCGGGGCGGTCGGGGCGGCTGTGACATGCTCAGCTGCCAGGTCCCTTGACCATGAGGCCCACCCGGGTGGCTCCTGCGGCACGAACGGCGTTCATGACCTCGACCACTTCGCCATACGGAATCTTCTGGTCGGCCGCGATGAGCACGGCCAGCGAAGCCGGCTCGCCCAGCTCGCGCAGCACCGGTGCAAGGTCGCGCTTGCCTACGGCACGGTCAAACTGGCGGGGCATGTTGCGCGTGACCATGCGCATTTCGCCGCCGGCCTGCAGGCGAATCTCCACCAGGGAATCGGGCGTGGTGTTGCTTTGCCCGGCACTGGGCACGTCGATCTGACCCGGGGGCAGCATGGGCGCAGTGACCATGAAGATCACCAGCAGAACCAGCATCACATCGATGTAAGGCACGACATTGATGTCACTGACGGGTCGACGTCGACGTCCGCGGCCACTGGAAACGGAAGGCATCTCGGGCGCCTCCCTCAGCGGCCCTGGCGCTGCAGGATGTTCGAGAACTCTTCCATGAAGGTCTCGAACCGGTTGGACAGCCGCTCGATGTCATAGGAAAAGCGGTTGTAGGCCACGACTGCCGGAATGGCGGCAAAAAGACCGATGGCGGTGGCGACCAGTGCCTCGGCAATACCGGGTGCCACAGCGGCGAGGGTGGCCTGCTTGACGTTGGCCAGACCCCGGAATGAATTCATGATGCCCCATACCGTTCCGAACAGACCCACATAGGGGCTGACCGAACCCGCTGAAGCCAGGAAGGCCAACTGCGCCTCAAGGTCATCCATCTCGCGTTGATAGCTTGCCCGCATGGCGCGCCGTGCGGCCTCGAGCAGAGCACCCGCATCGGTGGGCCGCTGCTGGCGCACCTTGATCGCCTCGCGCATGCCGGCCTCGAAGATGCGGGCCAGTGGCCCCTGTTTGCCTCGCTGGCTGCTGACCTGGTCAAGGAGCTGGTTCAGATCCGCCCCGCGCCAGAATTCGGTCTCGAACGCGTTGGTGGCCGCGCGTGCGGCCCGGATCTGGAAGTGCTTGCGAAAGATGACGGTCCAGGAGGCGATGGAAATGGCCACCAGGCCGGCCATCACGGCCTGCACCAGCAGGCTGGCGTTGAGCACCAGCGAGAGGATCGACATGTCGTGGTTCAAGGCGTGAACGTCCTGTGGCGTATCGTCGAAATTAACGGATCGAGAACCAGGCCAGCCCCAGCATCAGCAGGGCCAGAGCGAGCGCTGCGAAGATGCGCACAGGGGCCTGCCGCCTGAATTCATCGGGATCGAATTTTTCGGCCAGTACAAGGCCCATGAGCATGCCGCCCACCAGGCCGCCGATATGGGCTGCGTTGTCGATGAAGCCCACCACGAAACCCATCACGAGCGAGTAGCCCACAAAGCCCAGCATGGATGAGCGTATCGATCGTACGAGTTCGGGTGGAAGCTTGTTGGACTTGGTGAAGATGGCTGCCAGCAGGCAACCCACGATGCCAAAGATGGCCCCCGACGCACCGATCGAGACAGACCGGCTGGCCGCAAAGAACAGGCTCGCCATGGATCCGGCAACCCCCGAGACCAGGTAGATCAGCAGCATCTGGCCGTTACCGTAAAACCGCTCGGCCAGCCGACCGGTATCCCACAGCGCCCACATGTTGAAGCCCAGGTGAATGAGGCCGCCATGCAGGAACATCGCGGTGATCAGGCGCCAGGGTTGCTCCACAGTGGCCGGCAGAAAGTTGCCGCCCCAGTTGAGCAACTGCTGGGGTTGAGGGGACAGCGGCGACAGGCCATCGAGCAGATTCAGGCCCCACACCCCCACGTTGAGCGCAACGAGCAGGGTGGTGACCCAGGTGCGGGGTGTGGCCTCGACCAGACGGATCACGAACTCTCGGGTATCGATGGGTTCACGCATGCATCAGGATCCGTCGAACAGGCTGCCCGCACCGGAAGCGGTAGGTGCAGCCAGCCCGAAATGACGCCAGGCCGCAGGGCTCGCGATCCGCCCGCGCGGGGTGCGTTGCAGGTAGCCCTGCTGGATGAGGTAGGGCTCAAGAACGTCTTCGATGGTTTCGCGTTCTTCGCCGATTGCGGCAGCGAGGTTATCCACGCCCACCGGCCCACCCGAAAACTTGTGAATGATCGCCTCGAGCAGTCGACGATCCATGGTGTCCAGCCCGATCGGATCGACATCGAGCATGGTGAGTGCCGCATCGGCGACCTTCGCATCGATATGCCCCGAGGCCTTGACCTCGGCATAGTCGCGCACACGCCGCAGCAGACGATTGGCAATGCGTGGCGTGCCGCGCGAGCGGCGGGCAATCTCGCGCGCGCCCTGTTCATCGATTGGGGCCTGCAAAAGCCCGGCCGAACGCGTGACGATCCGGGTGAGATCGGCCACGTCATAGAACTCGAGCCGGGCCACGATGCCGAAGCGATCGCGCAGCGGATTGGTGAGCATGCCGGCCCGCGTGGTGGCACCGACCAGCGTGAAGGGCTGCAGATCGAGCTTGATCGAGCGCGCTGCAGGACCTTCGCCGATCATGATGTCGATCTGGAAGTCTTCGAGTGCGGGATAGAGGATCTCCTCGACCACCGGGCTCAACCGATGGATCTCGTCGATGAAGAGCACATCGTTTTTCTCGAGATTGGTGAGGATGGCCGCGAGGTCACCGGCACGCTCAAGGACGGGGCCGGAAGTCTGGCGCAGGTTGACGCCCATTTCGGTCGCCACGATATGGGCCAGGGTGGTCTTGCCCAGACCCGGGGGGCCAAAGAGCAGCAGATGATCCAGCGCTTCTTGCCGGTTGCGCGCCGCCGTCACGAAGATCTCGAGTTGCTCGCGCACCCGGGGTTGCCCGACGTAATCGGCCAGGGTCTTGGGTCGTAGAGCGCGTTCAAGCGCTTCTTCCGAAGGCGAGGCGGCGGCCGGCGTGATCAGACGGTCGTGTTCGATCATGAGCGCCTCAGCCGCGGGCCAGCAGCTTGAGGGCCTGCTTGATGCCCTCGGATACACCGGTCCCGGCAGGCACCTGGCGTGCCGCCGCGGTGGCTTCACGCTCGGAATACCCCAGCGCCAGCAAGGCCCGCAGGACATCGGCTGACTGATCGCCCGCAGCAACCGCAGCGGCCGAACTGCCCGGGCCTATGGCCTGGGCCAGACGCCCTTTGAGTTCGAGCAACAGGCGTTCGGCGGTCTTCTTGCCGATGCCGGGCACCTTCACCAGGCGGCCCGACTCCTGCAAAGACACGGCCTGGACAAGGTCGCTCACGCTCAGTCCGGACAGCACGGACAGCGCCATGCGAGGACCAATGCCCGAGACCCGGATCAGTTCGCGAAAGGCGCTGCGCTCGTCTGGAGTGAGAAAGCCGTACAGCAGGTGAGCATCCTCTCGAACGACCAGATGGGTGAGCAGGGTGACTTTTTCTCCCAGGCCCGGCAGGTCGTAGAAGGTGCTCATGGGCACGTCGAGCTCATAGCCGACGCCCCCGACGTCCACCAGGACCTGAGGGGGTTCCTTGCCAAGCAGCGTGCCGGAAATGCGACCGATCATGAGGCCTGCAGTCTACCCCGCCGGGCGTGTTGCCCCTGCGCGTGGGCATGGCAGATCGCGCAGGCCAGCGCATCGGCCGCATCGGGCGAGGGTTCGCCCGGCAGAGCGAGCAGGCGCATCACCATGGCCTGCATCTGAGACTTGCCCGCCCGGCCATAGCCCACCACCGCCTGCTTCAGTTGGAGGGCCGTGTATTCGGCAACAGGCAGTCCACTGACCGCCAGAGCCGTCAGGGCGGCCCCGCGGGCCTGACCCAGCAGCAGCGTGCTGGCCGGGTTCACATTGACGAAGACCTTCTCGATGGCGCTGGCCTGCGGCTGGGTCTGGGTAATCACGGTCTGAACCTGATTGAAGATCAGGGCCAGGCGGCTGGCCAGATCGCCCTCAGGGACGCGGATGATTCCCGAGGTGACATAGACCAGCCGGCGACCCGGCAGGACATCGATGACACCGAAACCCGTGATGCGCAGACCCGGATCGATGCCGAGGATCCGCTGCCGCGCAGGGCTCTCGATCGGCGTCTGTGCACCCGGTGCAGGCTGCGAGCCGCCCGGGCGCTCGGACTCAGTGCCTGAAATGGCGCACTCCGGTAAACACCATGGCCACCCCGCGCTCATCGGCCGCGGCGATCACCTCGTCATCGCGGACCGAACCACCGGGCTGAATCACGGCGGTGGCTCCCGAATCAACCACGACATCGAGGCCATCCCGGAAGGGGAAGAAGGCATCTGATGCCACGGCAGATCCTGCAAGACTGAGTCCGGCATGCTCGGCCTTGATCGAGGCGATCCGGGCTGAGTCGATCCGGCTCATCTGGCCCGCGCCCACGCCAAGGGTCTGACCCTGGCCGCAGAACACGATGGCATTGGACTTCACGAACTGCGCGACCCTCCAGGCAAAGAGCAGGTCCTGCATCTGCTGTGGGGTCGGTGCCTTGCGTGTCACCACCCGGACATCGGCCTCGGTCAGGCGATGCTCATCGGGCGACTGAACGAGCAGGCCGCCGCCCACCCGCTTGAGGTCAAAGCGATTGCTGGTGCTGGCCAGAGGAATTTCGAGCAGTCGAACATTCTGTTTGCCCGCAAAGGCGCGCAGAGCCCCGTCTTCAAACCCCGGCGCGATCAGCACCTCGACGAACTGCTTGGCCACCTGCTCGGCGGTTGCGCCATCGAGGACACGGTTGAAGGCGATGATGCCGCCAAAGGCCGAGGTCGGGTCGGTGGTGAAGGCCTTGCGATAGGCCTCGGCCGTATTGGCTGCCACCGCCACGCCACAGGGATTGGCATGCTTGATGATCACGCAGGCGGGCTCATCGAAGACCTTGACGCACTCCCAGGCCGCATCGCTGTCGGCCACGTTGTTGTAGGAGAGCTCTTTGCCTTGCAGTTGGCGGTAGTGGGCCAGCGAGCCTGCAGCGGGCGTCAGGTCGCGGTAGAACGCAGCGCTCTGATGCGGGTTCTCGCCATAGCGCATGCCCTGCACCTGCTCGAACTGCATCGTGAAGGTCTGGGGATAGGTTCCGGGTGCTTCACCACCCTGTCGCGGTGCGCCTGCCGCAGTGCCGAGGTAATTGGCGATCGCACCGTCGTACTGGGCGGTGTGCGCAAACACCTTGCGCGCGAGCTCAAAGCGAAGCGCATCGCCCACCCCGCCTGTGCTGCGCAGATCGGCGAGAACGCGGGCATAGTCGGACGGGTCAACCACCACCGCAACACCGGCATGGTTCTTGGCTGCTGCACGCAGCATGGCCGGTCCGCCAATATCGATGTTCTCGATCGCCAGATCCAGCGTGCAGTCAGGACGGGCCACGGTCTGCGCAAAGGGATAGAGATTGACCACCAGCAAATCGATGGTCTCGATCTGATGCTCCTGCAGGGCCTGCATGTGGGCAGGCAGATCCCGGCGGGCGAGCAGTCCGCCATGCACGCGGGGATGCAGGGTCTTGACCCGACCATCGAGCATCTCGGGAAAGCCGGTGACATCGGCCACATCGCGCACCTCAAGGCCCGCGTTACGCAGCAGCAGGGCGGTGCCTCCCGTGGACAGCAGCCGAATGCCCAGGGCACGCAACTGGGTGGCGAGCTCGACCACGCCCTCCTTGTCGGAAACGCTGATCAGGGCCTGGGTGACGCGGTGCATGAGGGGCTCCGTTGGAGGGCTGGTGGCGACCTGATCGGATCAGGTTGTGAGGCGGGGTGAGGCGGGGTGAGGCGACGTGAAGCAGTGTGGGGGTGTCAGGAGACAGCGATGCGACGCGGCCGCTGATGCAGACTCAAAGCAGGCCGTGCGTCTGCAGCTTCTTGCGCAGGGTATTGCGGTTGATGCCGAGCATCTCGCTGGCGCGCAGCTGATTGCCCTGAGCATGCTTCATGACCACTTCGAGCATGGGCCGCTCAACCGCGCTGAGCACCATGTCGTAAATGGCGCTCGGGCGTGAGCCCCCGAGGTCAACAAAGTACTTCTCGAGATTGCGGGTGACCGCCTCGTCAATGGACAGCGATTTCATCTTCAGATGCACACAGGAATTCATCGAGCAGTCGGAGTTGCTGCTCAGGGTCTTCGGCTTGATTGACTGCAGCCAGCAAGGCTTTGGCATCGGCTCCAGCCCGATCGCCCCACTGACCGACATACCAGCCTATATGTTTGCGCGCGATGCGCGGGCCCATGACGGGCCCATGGAAGGCGTAATGATCCTCGAGATGCTCGCGCAGCACCTGACGGATCTCGGACAGGGATGGCGCAGGCAGCAACTCACCATGAGCCAGAAAATGAGCCACCTGCCGGTAGAGCCAGGGGTTGCCCTGACCCGCCCGGCCGATCATGACCGCATCGGCGCCGGTTCGGGCCATCACCCAGGCAGCCTTGGCGGGGCTGTCGATGTCACCGTTGGCAACCACCGGAATGCGCAGAGCCTGCTTGACCTGCGCAATCGTGTCGTATTCCGCCTCACCCTGAAACGCGCAGGCCCGGCTGCGGCCATGCACCGTGATCAACGCAGCGCCGGCGTCCTGCATGCCGAGCGCGAGCGACACCGCATTGCGCTGGGCTCGGTCGATGCCTGTTCGCATCTTGACGGTCACCGGGACGTTCACTGCGGCAACAACCGCCTGCACGATCCGCAGGGCCAGAGATTGATCGGCCATGAGGGCAGATCCTGCAGCGACGTTGCAGACCTTTTTGGCGGGGCAGCCCATGTTGATATCGATGACCTGCGCACCACGATCGACATTGAATCGCGCGGCTTCGGCCATCATCTGAGGATCTGCGCCCGCCAGCTGGACCGCTACAGGACCAGGCTCACCGGCATGATCGATTCGGCGGGAGGTCTTGACCGTGGCCCACAGCTTTGGGTTGGAGGCGGCCATCTCGCTCACCGCATAGCCCGCGCCCAGTCGGCGACACAGACGCCGGTAGGGTCGATCAGTGACTCCAGCCATCGGCGCGACAAACACCGGGTTGGGCAGGCGATAGGGGCCCAGTAGCATGAATGCGATGACAGAAAACGCAGCGGGAGGCGGATTCTAGCGAAAAACGATCTGATGATCAGCGCAGACCGAACATCAGCGTGCGGGCGAGTGCTCGTCGGGCAGGACCGATGACTTCGAGCGAACCCAGGAAGATCGACTGCAGGGGGCGAGCGGCGGGCCAGGTGAAGCTGCGCGCCATCAGGTCGGTGAGCGCGATCAATCCCTGTCGATCACGCTTGCGCTGCTCGGGCCAGTGGGCGGCAACGGATCTCGCTTCAAGCCCTGCCCGCCAGGCCTCACCCAGGCGCTGTGCAAGTTCGAAGGCATCGCGCAGGCCCAGATTCAGCCCTTGGCCTGCCACCGGATGCAGAGCCTGGGCGGCATTGCCGATCCAGATCTCGGCCTGATGATGATCGCCCGCGGTGGCGGTGCGAGCCTTGCGCATGAGGGGGGCCAGTTGTCGTGGCCCCTGAACCGACAGGGGCCCCAGCCGGTTGCCAAAGATCTGGTTGAGCTCGCGAGCAAGACTCGAATCATCACCGTGCAGTCGACGCTCACCCGCCTCAGGCGTATCGCACCAGACCATGGACCATCGTCCGGTTTCGGCCAGTGGCAGCAGCGCCAGAGGGCCATGAGCCGTGAATTTTTCGTGGGCGCTGCCTGCAGCATCAGCCGGGGCATGCGGGGCGTTCACTTCAGCGAGAAGGGCGGCCTGATCAAATTCACGCACCTGGGCCTCCTGACCCGGATCGCCTTCCGCATGAATCAGCAGGGGCGTCTGGTCACCCGACCGGGCAGACCTGCTCGAGGCGGGCGAATCATCGGCGCGATGACCCTGCCAGGCATGAGAGGCTGCCGCCTGCCTCAGGGCCTTGATCAACGCGGGGTATCGCACCACCAGTCCGAGCGCAGGGACACCGAGTTCATCAGCCCGGATTCGCGTGCTGCCCCAGTGGCCTCGCATCGATACCTCGACCCGCTGAATGCAGCCGCCCACGGGCCGCGCGCTGACCCGGTCCAGCAACTGCAGGCTGCCTTCAGACAAGGCCAGGATGCGGTGGTTCAAGGCCTCAGGAATGTCCTGCTG
>Ga0315905_10006978_pt1 | contig 11465 bp, 13 predicted proteins | sample LakEriMetagenome_5_FD_203522 | JGI IMG/M metagenome (GOLD analysis project Ga0315905, IMG submission 203522) | Freshwater fungal communities from buoy surface, Lake Erie, Ohio, United States - Buoy 4 MA121 | ecosystem: Environmental > Aquatic > Freshwater > Lake | place: USA: Lake Erie, Ohio...
AGTAGCCAACCTTGTCGGTCCTCTGCTGCTTCATGCAAAACCAATGAAATGGTATCCTTCGCCATGCCATTCATATCGCTTATCGTCGCCTTTACGCTCACATTAAGCACAAATGGCGTACTGGCGGTGATTCTCGTAAAAAGTAATTCACTCGAAAAGACTCTGAAATGGATGGTACTGGAATCCTCGCTATGATGATACACGATATATTCCGGGTGCAGGTCACGGCTCTCCAGGTCATAGAGGTACTGGTAAGAGCCTGTCGGAACAATGGCATTTCTCTTACAGCCATAAATACCGACGGCCAAGAGGAACAGGAAAACACTACTCTTCAATTTCATCCTCATTATCATCTTCTATCTCTGCTTGGTCTATTTTCTCACTATCCAGCGATTTACTCGTCTTAGCGCCCAATTTCTTCATTTTTTGGGTTCTCGCTATGATATTTCCTCGACCCGTTTCGAGTTTATTCATTGCATTATCATAAGCAACACCCGCACTTTTGAGACGATCACCAATTTCCTTCATATTGCCCAGAAAGGCAACAAACTTGTCATACAGCTTCCCACCTTCATCGGCGATGGCCTGCACATTTGTAATACGCCGCTCCTGCATCCAAATATTACTCACCGTGCGTAAGGTTGCAAGCAAGGTTGTAGGAGAAACGATGATGATGTTTAGCTCCCAAGCATCGTTATATAACTCTTTGTCTTGCTGAATGGCCAGTGCGAATGCAGCTTCGATTGGAGTAAACAGTATTACAAAATCAGGCGTATTCAATCCCTTTGCTGAGGGGTAATTTTTCTCGCTCAACAGCTTAACGTGACTTCGCACGCTCGCCAGATGGGACCTGACAGCAGTATCACGCTCCTGCTCGTTTGTTGCCGAAATCCAAGCGCTATAGGCCGTAAGTGAAACCTTACTATCGATGATAAGGTGTTTAGCTCCCGGCAAATTAATAATAACATCAGGGCGAATGGTTTGCTCGGCGTCATTGCTTGTCGTGTGCTGAGTGGAATACTCAACGCCCTCGTTGAGACCGCTCCGTTCAAGAATGCGCTCCAACACCAATTCTCCCCAATTGCCCTGAGACTTCGTATCAGATCGCAGTGCCTGGGTGAGGTTTGAGGCATCTTCTGAAAGTTTGGTGCTGTTGTCGTTGAGGCGTTTCAACTCGTCCTTTAGACTATTTCTCTCGATTGTTTCGAGATGATATACATCTTTAATTCGCTTTTCAAACTCACTTAAATTCGTTTGAATGGGGTTTAGCAACAACTTGATTTGCGCCTCACTTTGCTCTTGCATATGCTTCGATTTTTCATCGAGAATATTCTGAGCTAGATTTTTGAATTGATCACTAAACTGAGCCTGGATTGCGATTACTTCCTTCTTCACCTCTTCCGCCTGTTTTCTGGCTGCCGTGAGTTCAGTTTGAGCTTCCGCAAGTTTATAGGAAAGATCTACCACTTTCTTTTGCTCTGTTGCAAGGTCATTGTGTGCAATGTCGAGTTGACGTTGCAAGATTTCCATTGCGGAGTTGTCGGGTGCATTTACCGGAGAATCCTTTTTCTTAAAAACAAGTAACAGAATAAGGAGAACCAGAATGACGAGGAGTATCAGAATTCCAATTTGCATAGCGTAAATATACTTGAAGCAGGCGGCTAATTTTCAAGCATAAACGAATAGCATGATGCCGGATCTTTCCAATCGTTCCAGGAAAGCATGACATGTTGTGTCGATCGCTCCAACATGCTTCGCATTCGCTGATAAGATCCGGGCCATTCATTATCAGGACAGTTGCCGGCGTGCAGCGTATCGTGATTGGTAAGATAGAAAATAGCGTTGCCGGAAATTAAATGCACCCTCTGCTCCCACTCACCCGGATTACGCTTCGCCAAATAAAAAGCTTCCTTGTGTAAATAGCCATTGAAAAAAGGTCGATTTCGCGCGTACTCTTCCCCATCACACCACAAGAGAAGTTCACGTCCCGAAATGCCCAGAATAGATGACAACCAACCTTCCAGAACAGCATCTGGAATAAATGCAGCGGCATCGAAGCGAAATCCATCTACGCCTATGTTCAACCAAAAAAGAAGCACTTCTTCGCACGCCTGAACTAAAGTCGGATTGGCGTGATTCAACTGCACAACGTCATACCAGTTTGTGCCATGCGGTGGCATTGCCCGGCCAGAGGCATCGATGCAATACCAATCCTCATTGTTCGCCCAATGATGTGAAGGGCTTATATGGTTGAGGGGCATGTCGAGCACAACACGTAACCCGGCTTCGTGGCATTGCACTATCCATTGGCGAGCATCGTCGAGGCTCCCTACCGCATCGTTCATATTGAGATGATCGGAAATGGCATAAGGCGATTTGCTTAGCGAACGATTAACCTTCATCCAGGGCAACAAAAACACCGTGTTGAAGCCGGCTGCGGCTATTTCTTGGGGCAATCGCATAGCAGCCTGAAGCGTTCCCTCATGCGTTGCATGGGGAATAGAGATTTCAAGAATGCGCAAGGGACTTTCCATGAGTTGCATAAAAAAGCCCGCTGATAGCGGGCTTTAAGATTCTTACCTGAATTACATCGGCATAAAAGGGAATTGTTTCCCCGGAAAATGACCTGTAGCACCCAGCTGCTCTTCAATGCGAAGCAGCTGATTGTACTTTGCAATTCTGTCACTGCGGGAGGCAGAGCCCGTTTTAATCTGGCCGGTATTCAACGCAACAGCCAGATCAGCGATGGTCGTGTCTTCGGTTTCACCGCTTCTGTGACTCATGATCGAAGTGTATGAATACTTCGTAGCTAGTTGCACCGCCTCAATTGTTTCTGTAAGCGATCCAATCTGATTCACCTTCACCAGAATTGAATTTGCAATATCTTCTTCAATACCGCGAGCCAGGCGGCTCACATTGGTTACAAACAAATCGTCACCGACCAATTGGATATGTCCACCCAATGACTCGGACATTAATTTCCAACCATCCCAGTCATCTTCAGCGCAACCATCTTCAATCGAAACGATTGGATACTTGTCGCACCAAGCTTTCCAGTACGAAACCATTTCTGCGCTAGTCAGTTCCTCTCCTGTGCTTTCCAATACATACTTCTTCTTCTCCGCATTGTAGAATTCAGTGCTTGCGCAGTCGAGACCAATGCAAACATCTATGCCCGGCTTGTAGCCTGCAGCCTCAATGGCCATCATTACATATTGCAAAGCTTCTTCATTGCTTTCTAAGTTGGGGGCAAAGCCACCCTCATCACCTACGTTGGTTGAAAAGCCTTTGCCTTTGAGCACTGACTTCAAATGATGGAAAACTTCTGTACCCATTCGCAACGATTCGCTGAATGTTTCAGCTCCCACAGGGAGAATCATGAACTCTTGCACATCCACCTTATTATCGGCGTGGGCACCACCATTGATGATGTTCATGAGGGGAATCGGCAGTGTGTTACCACCAATGCCGCCCACGTAACGGTAAAGAGGCATTCCCACTGTTTCCGCCGCAGCGCGGGCAGTAGCAAGTGAAACACCCAAAATAGCATTGGCACCGAGAATCGCCTTGTTCTCTGTACCATCGATCGCTGACATCGTACGATCGATACCTGTTTGATCAAATACAGAGGCTCCCACGAGGGCATCGTTGAGCGTGCCAACGACATTCTGAACAGCCTTAGTTACACCTTTGCCGAGGTAAAGCGACTTGTCTAAGTCGCGCAGTTCTACCGCTTCATGCACACCGGTGCTGGCTCCACTAGGTACCGCAGCGCGCCCTACATGGCCGCTATCGGTATACACTTCCACCTCCACAGTTGGATTACCGCGCGAATCCAGAATTTGGCGCGCGTGAATTTTAGCAATACTTGACATTCTTTTCTTTTCGTTATTAATCGTTATAGTTGAGAGATGGAAGCTCGGCTTTCATTGAGGCGTTCTTCTGCTCAGTGAACTGCGGTAGTCTTTTTACCGCTTGCAATATTCGCAATAAATTGGTCAAACAGGTAACGAGAATCATGCGGACCCGCGCTAGCTTCAGGATGATACTGCACGGAGAAAACAGGATGTGCCTTCAATCGAATACCCGCAACAGTATCATCATTGAGATGAATGTGGGTAATTTCAGCGCTCTCGGCCGCAGCAATTGACTCACGTGAAATAACAAATCCGTGATTCTGGCTGGTAATTTCGCTTTTTCCGGTAATCAAGTTTTTCACCGGATGATTAATTCCGCGATGACCATTGAACATCTTCACTGTTGTCATTCCTTGTGACAACCCGATGAGCTGGTGACCAAGGCAAATACCGAATCCCGGAATATTTGTATCAATTAGATCTTTCATTAGGGCGATGGTCTTTGGCATGGCTGAAGGGTCACCGGGACCATTTCCGTACATGATTCCATCCGGACTAAATGCCAGTATCTCTTCCTTGGTAGCGCTAAGCGGAAACACCTTCAAGTAACAACCTCGTTCTGTAAGGCAGCGTAAAATATTTCTTTTCACACCAAAATCGAGGACTGCTACACGGTGAGCAGCGTTGGTCTCGCCTACTTCATAAGCTTCTGTGCAAGCCACTTTGCTACTCAGCTCTAGACCATCCATGGAAGGAACTTTGTCCAGTTGTTTTTGAAGAGAGTCGACGTCTGTCGTTTCGGAGGAAATGATGCAATTCATGGCACCGGCCTTTCGAATGTGCCGCACCAAGGCACGCGTATCGATGTCGCATATTCCCACCACACCATCGCGAACGAGATAATCTTGAAGTGTACCGATTGGTCCGATTCTGCTGGCGACATCAGAAAATTTCTTGATGATTAGACCGGCAACTTTGCAAGTATCGGATTCTATTTCTTCATCATGTACACCGTAGTTTCCAACATGTGCTGTGGCCATAATGAGAACTTGACCGAAATAACTGGGATCAGTGAATACTTCCTGATAGCCTGTCATGGCCGTATTGAAAGCAATTTCACCGGTGGCAATGCCAGTTTTTCCACATGCTTTTCCGTGAAAAACAGTACCATCTTGGAGTACTAAAACTGCAGGAACGATTGAGCGATTCATCGGACGGCGAAATTAGTCTGAACAATGCACAGAACCGATAGTGGATTTTTAACAAAACACTATTTTCGATGAAGACAAACTGCGTGACATGCGCAAATACGGCTAAAACCAAGCACGACCATCGGCTCTTAATGCCTGTTCATAATTCGAAAGTCAGAATAAAATTGTACAACCCGAATAGATTGCTACTTTTGCTCAAACGGATTCATTCCAATTTCAAACAATTCAAATGAAAAAAGTTCGGTGGACTTCAATTTTTTTGCTCGCACTTGTTGTGTTGGCAACTTCCTGCGCACGTCGCAAAGATGCGTGTGCTGCTTACAATCGCACCGAAATCCCTCAGTCTAAGTAATCATTCCGTATAGGAAAAGCGGACTTCCTGCTTTATATCCGGATGCAGGCTTTTGGCGACAGGACAAGTCAACGCAGCGTTTTCCAGGATTGCCTTCTCTTTATCCGTGTATTTTTTGTCTTCTAAGTGAATCTGGATACGAATCTCCCCTACTCTCCGGGGATCAGGGTACATTACTTTTTCGATATCTGCATGCACTTTACCCATCAGTATCCCCTTACTTTCAGCGGTAATCCCCATGAGCGTAATCATACAAGATGCAAGTGATGTGCAAAGCAAATCGGTTGGAGAAAATGCCTCACCTCTTCCGTGATTATCAGTTGGTGCATCCGTTATAAGCGTGCTACCTGATTTCAAATGTTCAGATTGGATGCGAAGATTACCTATGTAGGCTGCGGTCATTCCGGGATTCATGATGCGTATCAAATTTGTCTCAAAACTACGCCAGTCTTGCCTGAGTTCATGCAAGAGTGTGCTACCTTTGGTCTTGAAATGTCGAGAATTTATCTCATCGGTTTTTGCCTTCTGATGTGCCACTTGGCCGTAGCCCAGCCCATTCCCGAAAGTGAGATACTGCTCTACAACAAGATGCGCCAAATCGGCATTAATGTTAATACGAACGGCTTTGGCATTAGTACCAAGTTTGGAAGATATTCAGATGCTACCCATTTGTGGATATTCGGCGGTGATCTCATGTTTGTGAAACATGAGAAGGAAACGAAGACCTGGAATCCAGTGAATGACCCTAATGCGCGGCCTTACTACTATGGCAAGCTCAACAACTTTTATGTATTGCGCGCTCAAATTGGTCGCAAGAAAATTCTCACTGAAAAGCTGAGGCATAGCGGGGTTCAGATTTCATATAATTGGATGGTCGGTCCATCTTTCGGTTTCACCAAGCCTGTCTACTTGGAGATTATCTACATGAACGAGCCCAACAATCAACCTTATCTTGAGGTAGAGAAATTTAATCCTGACATCCACTACATCGACAACATATACGGCAGGGCAAGTTCTCTTCGAGGCTTCGATGAGTTGAGGTTTCAGCCTGGAGCATTCGGCAAATTTTCATTCACATTCGAGTACAGTAACGAACGAGAGCGTTTGAAGGGTATTGAGGCCGGTATGGCCGCCGATGCATTCAGCCGTCAGATTCCCATTATGGCCATTTATGATGATGCCAGCAAGAACCCCAAGAACCATCAGTTGTTCTTGTCGCTGTATCTTAATTTTTTCATAGGTACCAAATACGATCAGAAGTGAGCGACACCTCCACACCTGTAACTACCGAAAACACGCGCGTTCCCAAGCCCAAGTGGCTTCGTGTAAAACTACCCACCGGCGAGAATTATCGCAAGGTTCGAGGATTGGTCGACCAGCATAAACTTCACACTATTTGCGAAAGCGGCAATTGTCCGAATATGGGCGAATGCTGGGGTGAAGGCACAGCCACCTTCATGATACTAGGCAACATTTGCACTCGCTCATGCGGTTTTTGTGCTGTTGCAACCGGCAGGCCTTTAGCAGCAGACCCCAACGAACCGGAACGCGTGGCTGAGTCCATTCGTTTGATGGGCGTAAAGCATGCGGTTATTACCTCAGTTGATCGCGACGATTTATCCGATGGGGGATCCACCATTTGGTTCAATACCGTAGCTGCTGTGCGCAGAGTTTCACCGGGCACCACGATGGAAACGCTCATTCCCGATTTTGCAGGCAAATGGGAAAACCTACAACGTATCATCGACGCAGCGCCCGAAGTTGTGTCACACAACCTGGAAACAGTACGTCGGCTGACCAAACAAGTGCGCATTCAAGCTAAATACGACCGCAGTTTAGAGGCATTGCTTCGATTGAAGCAAGGCGGTATGCGCACAAAAAGTGGGGTGATGCTAGGACTTGGCGAAACAGAGGAAGAAACATTCGAAACAATTGATGACCTGGCTTCGGTAGATGTGGATATTCTCACGCTAGGCCAGTACTTACAGCCCACTCCGAAACACTTGCCTGTGGCTTCTTTCATCACTCCCGAGAAATTTGCCGAATACAAGGAGTATGCGCTTATCAAAGGATTTCGCTATGTAGAAAGCGGTCCGCTGGTTCGCTCGTCCTACCATGCCGAGAAACATCTATTTTAATTGATGGAATCTAGCTCGACAAGAAAGCGCATTGGAATCAATGGGTTTGGGCGTATCGGACGAACTCTTACGCGTATACTGCTTGAAGATGACCGGTTCGAATTGGCAGCCATTAATGACTTAGCCGATAGTAAAAGCCTTGCACACTTATATAAATATGATTCTGTGCATGGACTCGCTAAGGATGAGGTGAGTACGAATGGCCAGTATTTATCGATTGGTTCGCGCAAAATACCATTTCATTCCTTTTCAATGCCGCATGAAATTCCTTGGCGTAACAATAACGTGGATATTGTAGTTGAGTGCACCGGTCAATTCAAAACAAGTGATATACTGAACGGACATATTTCCGGAGGTGCAAAGCGGGTTTTGTTGAGTGTTCCGCCAGAGGATGACACCATTCGAACCATTGTGTTGGGGATTAACGATCATCTTATTTCGGTGGATGATATGATTCTCTCCAACGCATCATGCACCACGAACAATGCCGCGCCGATGATTCAGTTGATTGATGAGTTATGTGGTATTGAGAGTTGCTACATTACAACGGTGCACAGTTATACGGGAGATCAGCGCTTGCATGATTCCCCACACAAAGACCTTCGCAGAAGTCGTGCTGCGGCAATTTCGATTATACCAACCACAACAGGCGCCGCCAAGGCACTAACACGTGTATTCCCACATTTAAACGACAAGATGGGTGGTTGTGGATTTCGAGTTCCGGTGCCGGACGGATCACTGACGGATATTACATGTAACGTCCGCTCACCTCGGTCCATCGAGGAAATCAATTCTGCCTTCCGTAAAGCCGGTGAAGTTCGTTGGCCCGGTATACTTGAGTACACCGAAGACCCTATCGTTTCGGTGGACGTAATCGGCAACCCTGCCTCCTGTATTCTGGACGCAAAGCTCACCTCCGTAATTGGCCATATGGTGAAGGTAGTAGGCTGGTACGACAATGAAGTAGGCTACAGCAGTCGATTGAGAGATTTGCTCGTAAAGTTATAAGAGCGAAAGGAGCATCTTCGTCCTTCGTCCCCTAATTAAGCCATTCCTTGAGGACCACCAAAGCCCATGCTAAGCATAGGATCCTGGCCGGGAGCGTCTTTTATAGTACCGTGTTGTGACTCATACTTATTGATATTCTCCATAAGCGCTTGCATAAGGCGTTTGGCATGTTGTGGAGTAAGAATGATGCGCGATTGCACCTTCGCCTTTGGAACGCCCGGCATCATGCGAATGAAATCAACTACAAACTCAGCCGGAGAGTGTGTGATAATGGCAAGGTTCGAATAAATGCCTTGTGCGATTTCTTCGTTCAATTCGATATTGAGTTGTTGTTGACCGTTTTCGTTTTTGTTGCTCATAAAAATTTATTAGAGGATTTCCATCAATTCCAAAAGCGAATGTAAGGTATAGGTCGGCTTATAGTTATGCCTCACGCGACCATTTCCGTATTCAGCATTGGTGGCATTCTGTTCCTCTTCTTTGACTGTTAGATAAGCCTGATCCATTCCAAAATCGCGGGCGCCGAGAATGTCGGCATCCCAGTCATCGCCAATCATAAGCGATTCTTCCACACGAGCACCGGCCTTTTGCAGCGCATACCGAAAAATATCCGGATGTGGTTTTCTCACGCCAACGTGCTCGCTATTGATCATATGCTCGAAATAACCTTCGAGCGCTGAAGCTTTCATTTTGTGGCCCTGCACTTCCACAAAACCGTTGGTGATGATATGCATTGCATACTGCCCCTTGCAGTAATCCAGCAGTTGATGCGCTCCTTCCATCGTGAGCGGTTGACGCGGTGCAACTTCGAGAAAATCAAGCGAAAATTGATCGATAAAATCAATTGAAGCCTCATGATTGAGATCGGCGAAAGCACGTTCAAAGCGAACGTACCTCAATTCATCCTTCTTGATTTTGTCTTGACGATAAAGTGCCCAAACATGGTCGTTGTGATGATGGTATCGACGAAAGAAAAGTTCGAAGTCGAGGTGCCCGATATGCTCGCCGTGCGTGGCGAATAACTCCTCCATGGCAGTGCGTGTGTTTCGCTTTAAATCCCACAGAGTTCCATCGAGATCAAAAAAGAGGTGTGTGTATTTTTTCAAAATGAAAGTCCAATTTTTTTCATACCAAACGCCAATGAAGAAAGCGCCACGCTCCAGAGAAAGAAAGCGATGATCATTTTAGGCAATGCATTAGGGTTATGTCGATAAAGTTTGGCCGCAAGCACAGAAGCTATGGGTACTGAAATAAGGCCTGCGATGAGCATGAGCCCGTTGATTCCCCAGCGTTTCTTGACACGAATAAACCAGCGATTTCTGCGGTTGAATATTTTTCTTTTAGCATTGAAATGATGTGCGAGCCAATTGAAGATGAATTCACCGAAATGAAAGAATATGAATACACCCAAGGCAGCTCCGGTGGATGTCACCATGATCACCTCAAACCACGACCACTCCTCCCCTACTGAAGGCTTCAGCATCATACCAAAAGGCACAAAAAGAAACTTGACAATGGTTAGTAACCACCAGCCCGCAATCTTAAAGAAATAATCGATTATCATTCTTTTTTCCCGAAAGCCAAATCGCCCGCATCACCCAACCCCGGCACTATATACGAATGAGCAGTGAGCTCCGTATCGATAGCACCAATCCAATAGCGCGTACTTTCAGGTAATCTACTACGCAAATAATTCAAACCGGTTTCAGAAGCGATGACACACGCAATATGAACCCTTGCAGGAGTGCCTCGCTGCATCAATTTCTTGTATACTTTTTCGAGCGAAAAACCAGTTGCCAGCATCGGGTCGCAGAGTATCAGCTCCACTCCATCCAATGGAGGTGCGCTCACATAATCGACTTCAATCTCAAAATTCCCTGCAGCGTCGTGTTTGCGAAATGCCGCAACGAAGGCGGAATCTGCATGATCAAAAATGTTCATCATACCGTGATGCATGGGCAGTCCGGCGCGCATGATGGTGCATAGCATGGGCGTAGCAACCGGCAAGCTAACCTCAGCAACACCCAATGGTGTTGTCACTTCCTGCATGGCATAATCGAAGGACTTCGAAATTTCATAGGCCATGACCTCACCGATTCGTTCGATGTTGCGACGGAAGCGCATGGAATCTTTCTGTATTTGTTCATCGCGAATTTCGCTTATGAACTGATTGAAAATAGAGTTGTGTTTGCTGAGTTCGTGAACCATAGTTGCAATTTAGGGCGGAAGATAGTGGCAAGAAGTGGCCTAACAAATGATAACATAAACAGTGAATGACAACTCACGGCTCTTTTCCGGTGTGGGATTCTATGTATATTCGCGCTTCAGTATGATGAAAGTACTTCTGAAGTCAGCACTGATTTACGACCCTACCTCGGAACATCACGGAAAAAAACGCGATGTTCTTCTCCAGGGAAATCGTGTTGTTTCCATTTCCTCTGAAATTCAAGATACCCGCGCGAAGCTCATTCAAGCTAAAGGTTTTGTGCTTAGTCGCGGCTGGACAGATATAGCAGCGCGCAGCGGTGAACCGGGCGCGGAGTACAAGGAAGACTTGAACAGTTTAAAAGATGCTGCCCGCCGAGGTGGATATACCCGCGTGGCTATTCTTCCTTCAACCTTGCCGGTGGTTGATAACAAATCAGCCATTCATTTCATCAACAATCATTCAGAGCCATCCATACAACTGTTGCCTATCGGATCCCTTTCTCAAAAAATGGAAGGCAAGCAGCTTGCGGAGATGTTTGATATGCAACAGGCCGGCGCCAAAGGGTTTAGCGACGATCGGGGAACTATCGGCACTGAACTTATGTGCAGAGCTTTGGAATATTCGCGCAACCTCGGAAGCATCATCATGGTTCTGCCTTGGGATCGTGGGCTTAATGGCAACGGACAAATG
>Ga0315905_10006980_pt1 | contig 11462 bp, 7 predicted proteins | sample LakEriMetagenome_5_FD_203522 | JGI IMG/M metagenome (GOLD analysis project Ga0315905, IMG submission 203522) | Freshwater fungal communities from buoy surface, Lake Erie, Ohio, United States - Buoy 4 MA121 | ecosystem: Environmental > Aquatic > Freshwater > Lake | place: USA: Lake Erie, Ohio...
TCGCTCCTTTAAAGTACAACCACAACCAAGTTGGCAAGTATCAGCTACCGCTTCCCAGTATCTATAGTATCTCCCCATTCTGTCACTCCCTTAAAAGTACAGCCTGAGCGCGTAACTGTACACTTAGCGCCTCCTATTACCCGTCAGTACCACCTCCTTTTCTTCATCCCGTCGCCGCCACCACACCTTTTTTTCTGTTCCAATGGCACTCAGATGTGTTGAGCTCATGGGCGCATCACCGCTGCATCAATCATGTTCCTCCTCGCCCACCCTCCCTCCTTCCTGGGCCAGATGATACACATTGCCCGTGATCACCCGGGCCGCGCCTCCTCACTGTTCTGCGGCAAGTAGTGATCCATGAACCCGACGATGGCGTCAGCCTCCACCTCGTCGGTGGGCACGCTGCCACGGTGTTTGAGAGCTGTCCGCGCCGTCACCAGTTTTTTCAGGTCTGCCGCCACCTTTGCGTTTGCCGCATTAACGTCCTCTGTGGTGACATCGACCTCCCCGTTGGCGCCGGGCGACACTGGTCGGACCGAGAGTTCGACTGCATCTTGCGACGGTATGTGCGCGGGCGATGTATGGTATGCCCTTTCTCTATGGCCACGAAGTCGTCGCAACCATACTATGTCGCCGCTCCCGCCTGCGCACACAAGCAGGCGTTCAAAAGGGGGCGAGAGGTTGAGAACAAGGTCAAGGCGCGAGGAAAAAAAAGCAGAAAGACACTCGCCAAAGCAGAATAGATGCTTTTTGGCAACGGCTGGTGAGGGTGAGGGTGAGGCGGAGGCGGAACGGGCAGCGAGAAAGACGGCAAGTCCATCTGGGTGTGAGGAGGTGACCCTCCAATTGGAATCCCTCCCTCCCTCCCGTACTTCACTCCCTATCCCCACTTTCTCTCTCTCTCTCTCTCTCTCTCCATCTCTCTCTCCCTCCCTCCCTCCCTCCCTCCCTCCCTGGTGCACGCCAGGTGACGGAGGGAGGGACGGGGACGGGCAGGGCAAGAGCAAAGGGTAGGAGCCCATGGGTACGGCTGGTAGAAATTCTGGAAAGTCAGTGCCCTACTATATTTACTACGAAAAGGCCCTAGGGTACTGTTCAGAATTTCTGTTCACAAAGGGTTTAGAGTTTGGGGTTTAGGGTTTAGATAGGTAGTGACCTTCGGGGCCACAGGTCATCATGATAGCGGGGAAGAATAAGATGGCCCATACGTAAGACCAAAAGATGACAAAGAAGATAAAGCCGCCATATGTCGAGAAGAAGTTGAAGGAACAGACGAAGAGCATCACAGACGCCATGAGGGTCTTGCTCAAATTCTCAAAAGTCAGTGCCCTAGTGCATTTACCATAATAAACCAGTCAAGCTGTAGAGTACTTTTGAGAATGTGTACTGAGACTGCGCCTGACAGCACCGACACGCCCATGGTCGTGAGGGAGTGCTGCATCCGTTCGACTTTGTCGTTTGCATCCGCCTCGTTGTATGCGTGAGCAAAGTGCACCACGTAGTCCACAGCGAAGCCCGCGGTGAGAGAGAGGAACATGGACTCATAGACCCCAAGAGACTGTCCCTGTCCAACGAACGTGAGGAAGAAGGACCCCATGACACCTACAATCGTCACGGTCGCCCACGTAGCTACCAACCAGTTACCCGTCGTCACTATCAGCACCAGAAATGAGAGGCAAACTGAAGTTGGCATCGAACTGATCAAGTTCGACACCAAGGAATTCATCGTGGCAATCCACATGATACGACTCGTGAACCCCACCGCCTCAACGCCAGACGCCTGGTCCGCAATGTTTTCCTTCACAGCACTGTCGCGCAATTCCTCGTATTCAGGCACGATCAAGGCCATGTCTAAGTCATTCAAAGGAAGGGTGAGATTGGCTCCGATGTAAGCGAACGTCACGGTCTTGTCCTGCGCACTGAAACCCGTTGCGCGCTCGTACAGGCCCGAATCTTCACGCCCCTGTGTCACACCGGTGCCCTGTTTGTTGCGGTAGCACCCCCGCCCCCGGCAAGTCGCGTTCCGCAACCACGCCTGCAATTCATCCACAAGGGTCTCGCGCGGCACGGGGAATCTACCGCCGTTAAACTCGAGGTAGGTCTTGAAGTCTTGCATAAAGCAATACATCTCGCCCTTGCCGTCTGCACGCCGGAAAACCGAGGGCAGCCTCTCCATCTTTTCACAGTCCTCCACCAACCTGCGTTGGAATGCTTCCGAGTTCAAGTCCATCCCGGGCGCTGGCGATACTACTGGAGTTACGTATCTGGCAACTCCCCATCCTTTTTCAAAGGAAATCTCGTTTCCGTTGGGTCCATTCGAAAGAGGGTTGGTCCCAGTCCTGTCTATGGGGTCTTCGGGGTCAAGCCCGTAGACCCAATACCCGAGCGCCTTCCTGGAGGATTCAGCTTGCCTGAAAGCAGGGTCAGACCCGCGGAGAAGATCGAACGTCTTTTGGAGCGGATGCGACTTTTTCAGAATTGCCTCAGTCGTCGGCTTCTTTGTCACTTGCACTTTGAGCGCCGCGAGCACGGTCCCGACAATCGCCAGTGTAGTCAAGACCAGAATGACACCCAAGCGCACCGGCCGCCGCATGAGTAACGGATGCCATTGATCACGGAAAAAGAGCTCCGGTCCCCGCAGCTTACTGGTATCCTCTCCATACCTGGTATCCACTCTTGTTTTCTCAATGCCGTCCTCCTCCGTCTCTCTCCCCCCACCCCACCCCACCAGTCCCCACTGCTCCCCACAGATGGGCAGAAGGCACCCACAACATCGTCTTGCACAAAAGCCTTCACAACTTTGCACCACGTACCTCTCGTGAATTAACACGCAGGCGGGAAACCAGGTGATGACGAGCACCCATCCCCATGCAACGGCTAAGGCCGTGAAGGTCCCGAAAGTCGAGATGACAGGGACATCTGAGAAGCTGGTAAGGACGAAGGCAATGACAGTTGTGAGACACGTCACAGACATGGCACTCATGGACCGCGACCAGCTCCACTGGAACCTCAATTCAAGCGACGCGCTCACACTTGGCTGTGCGCGCGACTGTTTCCAGGCGTCGGCGAATACAAAGACGTTGTCGGCACCGATCCCGAGTACGATATAGACCACCATCGCTTGCATAAAGGTGAAGGTCTCGTTGCCCAGCACTTTCCATGTCGGCAGCGCAAGCACAAAGCTCATGATCACGCTGAACATCCCTGTGAACGTGAGGAAGACGGAGCCAAGCTGTATCCACATGAAGACGGCCACAAGGAGCAGGCTGACAATGGCGTACTGGATATCAATGTTGACATACCCGAAGATACGCGGGAAAAAGATCTTACCGCCGTAGTAGACTTTAAAGTCAGGGTTTGCGTTCTCCTCCTTTGCAATGATGTCGTCGAACTTTGTGATCCACCCGCCTAGCAGGGGCTCAGGCCCGAGCAACCCTCTTGTCTGGAACATTTTGTTGCGCTCTTTCTGCTGTTTCTCCTCGTCGTGGCTCTGGTTGTGGTAGCCCTTTAGCGGTGCGCCCATCAAAACGTGCCCTTGCATCCACGATGCAGTGCCCTTCTCAAAGTCGGTGTCTGTTCCGAGGAATTGCTTGAGCAGCGCGGGCGCCAGCCCCCGCACCTGGCTCGTAGAGATGGCCTTGGTCATGTCCCTGAGCTTGCCCGGCTCATAGGTCTTGAGGATTTCCATGAGCGTAAACGGCGGCTGGCACGCATCCCCTCCCGCTGCACCTTTGTAGCAGAAGTCCTTTGTCAGCACGTCAGTTACGCCGTTGAGCACATTCATCACGCTGGCCAGGTTTTCCTGGGACATGATGTCGCCCGATACGCTGTGGAAGAAGAAAATAGTTCTGTAGCTTGTTTCTTCCTGCGTCAGCGGCTCGAACTTCTGCCCCGTCGGCTTGTCCTCAGCGGCACCAGCGCCCCGCATAAAGTCAATCGCTTTCGATTGTGCACTTGTGAAGCCGTCGAACACGCGGGCCTCAAATGACGCCCGCGCGTCATAACCGTTGAACCCCGCTTGAAATTCGGGGATCCCCACGCCGTAAATGAACCCGACGAGGAACGCCAAGATCAACCCCGCCACCAAGACCGGCCAGCGCGTGACCGTGCGGGTGAACAGCGTCACCCTAGGCGCGGGGGTGTCGTCTGACAAGGGACCCACGCAGGCGCAGATCTTATTCATCAACACGGGATTCTCTTCCGGGTTGCTAGGCGGTGGGATCGAGGAGGCATTGAGTCCATAGTCCTGCACATTTTGCGCAGTGGGCGTATCAAACTGCGACGCTAGGGTGGCGTTGTTTTGGTTGTGGGTCTCAAAGCCCGGCGGGAGCACCATCGGCGGCGTCAAGGGCCTTCTATCCCGATCGCAACCTATGGACCCTCCAAAAATGGAGAGTCACCATGTTACCCCTACGACCCCTTGGCACGTTTTTTATTTACCGCACGGTCTTTAAACATTAACAAATCACGGTCCAAGATCTTAATCCAGAAGCATGGTGCATCGCGCGCACGCCGATCACGAGTCCGCGACGCCCGACCTCGCGTCTCAGCGGCGGCCGGGGTGGACGGCGGCCGGGCGCGGATGGCGCAAGGGCGTGGCTGCGGTGGGGCTCGTGGTGCTCGGGGCGGCGTGCGTGCACGTGGGTCGGGGGGGAGAGACGCGGAGAGGAGACCGCGCGCTGCTGCTGGCCCCTGAAGCGAAGGTCGCAGAGGCGATGCGAAGCGCGCATCTGGCGCTGCAGCAGCAGCATTACTCGCTCGAGGACCAACGCGCGGCAGAGCTGCCACCGGAGGTTGCGCGGAGCATGAACTTTTCCGCGGAGCCCTGCGCCGACTTTTACCAGTACGTTTGCGGGAGCTGGTTGAAGAACACCGAGATCCCCCCGTCGCGGGGCGCCTGGAGCAGGACCTGGGACGGGGCAGAGGCGCGGGTTCGCGAAGAGGTGCAGAGCCTGGTTCGAGAGCAGTGGCCTGCGAGCTCCCCCTTTCGCCCGCTCAACACTTGGTACGACGCGTGCATGGACGTCGCGCGCGTTGAAGCTTTGGGCAGCACGCCGCTCCAGCCCATGCTGGCACGCATCTCGAACATGCAGACGCTGCAAGACCTGCAGCAGGTGCTCATTGAGCTTATGGTCCTGGACTGCCCCAACTTTGCCAAGTTCGTTGTCTCGGTGGGCTACCGCGACAAGGAGCACAACCTCCTCTTCATCTCGCCTTCGGGTCTCACGATGCCCGACCCCTCTTGGTACCCCAACGTCACGTTCCCCTCGAATCCGGTCCAGCGAATAGGGGAGCGGAATTTGGAGAGCCCGCCTACCTCCGCTGATGTACACTCTCGAGACCGTCGGCACCTCGAACAGTACCTCGAGACTCTGAACCTCTTGGCAGGCTCCTCGGCCGCCGACGCGGCCCTAGTTGCTGAGCAGACGATCGCGGCGGAGACGTTGCTCGCGCAGTGGCAGGTCGATGAGCCCGCCTTCCCCGACGCGCTGGGGCCCGAGCCCGTCGCGCTCACGGCGCTGGAGGCGGAGTACCCCAACGTGCCGTGGCGACGCTTTCTGGAACGCCTCCGCAGCGACTGCGCCGGGTTTGGGTACGCTTGCAATGAGGAGCTCTTGGGCGACAGCAAGCTCATTGTCATGGGAGCACCGCACTTTTTTTCGCAACTTAGCTCTGCGCTTGGCACGGACGAGCTTATAGAGACGCACTGGAAGCCGCTGCTACGCTCACACTACATCTACGCGCACGCTACCGAGCTCAGCAGCAGCTTTCTTTCAGCGAATTTGAGGCTCCAGAGCTTCCTTGAGGGCGTGTCCGCTCTGCAGCCGCGCGCGGAAAAGTGCCTCACGGTGTACATTCGCATTACTCTGTCTATCTATCAGGCTTTGTATGGTACATACCTGGGGCGCTGACTTTCGAGGGTTTCTGATTTTGTGGATGTCTGCCAGGCTACGACCGAGGGGCTATCGGCACTGACGGACCAGGCGTACGTGCAGCAGTTTTTTGGGAATGCATCCAAGGCCCAGGGCACCGCGCTCCTCGGGTATATCAAGGCTGAGTTCGTGCGGAATCTCGAGCGCGTGACGTGGATGGATGAGGAAACCCGCGCGCATGCGCTCGCCAAGGCCCGGCGCATGCAGCTTAACCTGGGCGGTCCCGCCTCCTATATCAGCTTCCCCTATCCCGTCTCGCGGGAGTCCTATTTCAACAACAGCGTGAATGCCGTAAGGTGCCGCCAGCTGCGACAGTTCGTGGATGTCGGCCAGCCGAGCGATGCTGGCTCCTGGAAGTTTCCTGCATCAACTGTCAACGCCTGGTACGACAATAGCAACAATGCGCTGTACGTACCAGCAGCCATGATGCAGAAGCCCTTTTTTTCGCCCGACTTTCCTCCCGCGCAGAACTTCGGGGCGATTGGCGCCGTCATGGCTCATGAAATGACGCATGGCTATGATGACACTGGTGCCTATTTCGACGAGGACCGGGAGATGCGCATGTGGTGGTCGAAGCCCGCAGCGTCGACCTTCAGCGCACGTGCGCGCTGCATTCAGACGCTGTACAGCGGTTTGAGTATCGACGGCGTGCGCGTCAGCGGTACTGCAACATTGGGCGAAAACATCGCCGATTTTGGGGGCCTGAAGGTGGCGTACAGGGCGTACTTGGCTTGGTACAATGCAACGTACGGCGGGGCACCGACCCTTGAGGACAGGCAGCTTGTGTTCATAGCCTTTGGTCAGAACTGGTGTGACAAGCAGCACAGCGAAATGCAGCGGTACCTTGTCTCCTCAGACGAGCATGCCCCTTCGGTCTTTCGTACCAACGCAGTTGCCTCGCAAAACGCCGATTTCGCAGAGACGTTCTCATGCCCGGCGGGCTCTGCGATGAATCCAGAGGACAAGTGTGTCATGTGGAAGCAAATCCCCGCCACACACTCTCAGATTCTCGCGCGGGCTCCCAAGGACGGCGGTGATGTTGATGAGTATTGGGTTGCGCCCCCTGCTATGGAATGGAAGGGCTACAAGCCGGGGCAGAAATTCCAGGTAAAAGGCTGGAAGTGGCTCTCGAATCTGGGCAGGACAAGTGCTGACAATTGGCAGTTAGCAAGCACTTGAAAACTAGTGCCTGCACTTGCACGCGTGCACGCACTTGAACACTCTCCGCGCAAAAGAAGTTAATTATGAAAAATTAAAGATATGCTGCACACTCTTTCTGATACTAATCCTCCCTCCTTCCCTCTCCTTCCCTACCTTCCGTCCGCCCCCCCCCCCTCCCTTTGCTAGGCGTGCTCACTGACAGTTATCTACAGAGAGATAACACGTGCGCGCGCCTGAGAGCGAGCAAGAGAGAGACAGGTTGAGTCAGAGAGACACAAAGAGAGACCCAAAGCGGGGAAGGGAGGGAGGAACGGAGGGATGGATAAGGGTGGAGGAGGAATACTTAGAATATGGAGACAATTGCGCAAAACGGAGGCAAGACGAAAGAGGTGGGACGCTGGAGAGAGAGAGAGAGAGGGAGAAGTTTGAGAGGGGTGAAGAGACCCGGCCTCCCTCCCTCCCTCCCTCCAGCGCTTTCTCATCATGTCCTTGGGCTGTGATAATTGATTGGTCCCGATGAGCTCGATGTTAAGATGTCACGTGCCGTCTCGTCACAGTAAGCAGCTATGCAAAGCACGCATTCAAGTTGATCGCAGGAAAGGACCCCCTGGGGGTCCTTTCTTTCAGACTGGAGTGCGGAGGAGGAAATATAAACTCAGGCAAACGAAGCAATAACGCCCCAGAAAAATGGCTTCGTTTGCCCGAGTTTATATTTCCTCCTCCGCAGCCAAGTCTGAAAGAAAGGACCCCCCAGGGGGTCCTTAGAAGTCTGCGCCGAAGTGCTAGTCTCGTCCTGAGAAGAGCGAGAGAGGACGAGGGGATTGGGGGAATCGGACGAGGGACATAGGAAATCCAAACGTAAATTTTGTTTATCAAGATCGCACTTGCACTGAAAATTATCAAGAGCATCATCGGCTGGTCCTGTGTCAATAGAGAGAGCTCATAAGAGCGCTACAAGGATTAAGACAGACAGAGAGAGAGAGAGAGAGAGAGAGAGAAAGAGGAGGAGGAGGAGGAGGAGGAAAGCAAGAGGGGAGGCAGAGGACCAAACTAAGAGAGGGCGGGAGCGGCGCCTGTGGCTGCCAGTCTACCCCGTCCCATCTGTCTGATCAACTCAATTCACTCCTGGGGCCTTTTCTTGGCTGCCGACCTTTGCTCGTGTGCATGGCACACTTGCGCATAGGGCCGATGCCGGTAGATGTGGAAGTCGGGGGTCGAGGGGAGAAGATGAGGAAGGCGGGGGTCGAGGGGAGAAGATGAGGAAGGAGGCGGAGGACAAGGTGGAGGAGACGGGGAGTAGGATGGAAGAGAAGGAAAACCAGAGAAACAGGAGAACAGGAGAGGAAAAGAGGAAACGGAAGAGAGTGGGAAGGGAAGGGAAGGAGGAGAAGGACAGGGAAGAGAAAAGAGAAACATTCAACCGCGGGGTGGAACCGGGGTAAAAGCCGTGAGTGAGCATAAAAGTAGAGGAGTCCGAAAGGCGAAGAGCGTCCAAGTGACCTGGCCTTGGAGACCGCCAAACAGAGAGCCAAGTGACAATAGACGCGACGTAGTACATCGTAGTAGAATAAAGACCAGAGCGGTCCCGAGCAGAGCAGGACATGGAACAGTAGAGCCGTGAGTAGATCTCGATGTCCGACAGTAGAACCTCACGGCGTTGGAAGTCCAGATATCTCACTGGAAACAGCACAGCGGTGTCCCGAGGTCACAAAGAAGTTGAAGATGCGACATGTCGGGCAGATACATTCGCGGGACGACGCCCCTTGGGAGAGAAGGTCAGCGTCGATGAAGTGTAGAATATATGGTAGAACATACAGATAGAGGGTAAGAGAGCTTGGAGCCTGGTCCTTCAAGTTGCAGGCCCTGTACAATCAAGCGTGCTCGCGACGAAGCAGTCCTGAGTCGCTTGGCACACATGACATTCTCATGGGGAAACATGGCATGGCCGCGGGGCCAGATCAGACGCGGGGCCAGATGCTGATGCCCGGGGGACGACGAGCTACCACACGCTTCGAATATGTGCCCTTGTTGAGCAAAGGCTTCTGCTTTTTGGCAGCGGCGCGCGTCGTGACAGTAGCCAATGGTGTCGGTGTCGGTCCCTCCTTGCCGGTAACCTTGCCGTCTTTGGTCTTGTGCATTGCCCTGTGCTGCAGCGCGGCGCTTCGTTTGCTGCTATTGCTGGAGCTCGTAGGGCTCGTGGCGGCTTTGGCCCCGGCGGCAATGTCCTGTCTTTTAGCTGTTGGCGGCGTAGCGAAATCCGTGAACAAATCAACGTCGTCCCCCACCAGCGTGTCGTCGGTCCTGTCTGTAGGGGCGGGGCTGGGGCTGAGGCGATGCGTCTCATCATTGTCCTCGTCGGGCGTTGCCTTCATGGCATCGCCCAACGTGTTGAGCTTATGCTCTTCAGCGGGCGTCGACACGACTGTGTGCGTGTTGCAAAGGGCCGTGATACCCGTGACATTGTGCGTGTTGCCAGTGACAGTGTGCGTATTGCAAAGAGCCTTGATGCCGTCCTCAAACTCGCCAGCACCGTCGCCCATCACCACATCCACGTTCAGGGTGCAGGCAGCCTTGGTCCTTTCACTGGCTTCCACGGCCGGCTCGTTACCGAACAGAAAACTCGTCGGGCTCAGGCACCGCTCACGCGCCTCTCCAGCGGTGGGCGTGGAGATGCTCATGCGCATTCCACTCTGCGCTGCTGTCTTGAAAGTTGGGGTGCACGTGTCTACGAGCGCATACTTACGGGGCGTGCCAGCGACAAGCACCTTGCCGCCTGGGCTGTCGCACATGACCTCGGCGCCCTCACAGTACTCCGGCATGTCCAGGAGGTCTATGCTCATGCTCGCGACGACCATGTCCCTGTCGCCCGACCCGAAGCACGCACTCTCCTCGAGCTCGAGGGCATCCTCCCCGTCACACTCGCTCCACGAGCTATCGCCGGGCGACGTGGCAAGACCAACGTCGATGTCAATGGCCTCCAGGGCGCCACCCTTGCCTTCCATCGCCGCAGAGCGCGCAGCTGCCGCATCGTTGACCGCCTGCGTGAGCGCGGTGGCGCTCATGCCCTTAGTGCGCCCAAACAAGCGCCGCAGCAAGAGCGAGTGCTTGATGTGCATTGTCGGCTCGCAGGGTGTCGTCGTCACGCCCCCCTCCATGATGAACTCGCCAACATACGCGAGGGCGCCGGTGAAGAGCGTGGAGGCAGCCGCATCCCCTGCAGCGGCGGCGGGGTTAGCGGCGGCCGCGAGCAGAAAATCGCGCTTGCGGAAGAGCGTCGAGTTCCAGTGGTTCTTGATCGCATTGTCGGTGCGCCCGGGCAGGTGCTTGGCAATCTCAGTCCATCGGTTTCCCAGCTTTTCCTGCGCCGCAACGATAGCAAGGTCCTCCTCTTCGGTCCAGGGCCCGCGGCGGATAATGGGGTCGAGCTGGTTCTTGTAGCGCTCGCGGCACTGCTTGCCCGAGCGGTTCTTGAGCTTCGTGCCAATTAGCGACCAGTTCTTCGTGCCGTGCTGCGCCACCAGCTGGACAATGAGGTCATCCTCCTCCGAGGTCCACGGGCGCCGCGAGTTCTCCTGCGACCCGTTGTCCTTCCCGTCCGAAGAGCTCTCGTCCGCTGCGGTCTCAGCCGCGGCTGGCGCCGCTGCCTTAACCGCGGGCAGCGCTACGGCCTCGCGCGCTGCCTTATCCTGCACGGGCATCTGGGACGCGCGCCCGCTGTCAGCACAGGCCACCGCAGGCGCGCGCGTACTACCGTGGGTCGCAACAACTGACCAGCGCAAATGTCGGGTCTTGCTTGGGGGTCGACCCCATTTTATGCGTCTGTGCGCGGCCTAGCGCTGGCTTGCCAGCTCAACAGCAACTCACTGATCAGGCAGGGTTGCATGCGCCTTCTTGGACGGCGGTCGTCGTGGTCTGCACGGGCAACATGGGTTAGGTGGAACTGGCTCTTCCATCACGGGCCGCAGCCGGGGGGGGGTGAGCACGGGCCCCTCCTGCGCCGAGGCATGGCGTTGGAGGTAAAGAGGACGGGATGATCCTTCACGGGCCGCGGGGTTGCAAGGGCCCCGAGGGGCATTTACATACAAATCAAAATGCAAAGGGCCCCCCTGTCCCTGCGTTGCCCTGCAACACAGGGACAGGCTGCGCGCGCGGCAGCAGTGTGCATGCACGCTCCGCAACGCTCGCGGGGTAGCAGCGTGCGAGCACTCTCAGAACCGCGCACTTCGTTTTCGAGTGCGTTAGTGCAGATTGACCCTGAGGCCATCATCACGAACTGCATCACGTAGAGTAGAGAGCACTGCCGTAAAGGACCAGGGGTGGCGGCACTCGAGTCACGTTTTGCGTGTCCATCACATACTTGGCAGATTA
>Ga0315905_10006981_pt1 | contig 11462 bp, 12 predicted proteins | sample LakEriMetagenome_5_FD_203522 | JGI IMG/M metagenome (GOLD analysis project Ga0315905, IMG submission 203522) | Freshwater fungal communities from buoy surface, Lake Erie, Ohio, United States - Buoy 4 MA121 | ecosystem: Environmental > Aquatic > Freshwater > Lake | place: USA: Lake Erie, Ohio...
TGATCATCTGATTCAGGACAAGGCCAATTACCAATAACAGAGCAACAATTTGAATTTGCTATAAAAATAATAAGAAAGTTATTTGACATAAAGCAAAATGAAGAGATAAAAGAAAAAACAGTAAAAACAAATTACGAAAATTTAAAGAAAAAAATAAAAAATTACACAACCAATGATCCAGATAAACTTTTAGTTATAATATTTTATGCTCAGTTTTTTTTTAATCTGATACCAAAAGGCCTTTTTGGAAAAATAAAAAAATACAAAGATTTAGATGATAATGTTAAAAAAATATTAAAAGAATATTACGATCGTTTTGCTGAAGACTATAAATTTTTAAGCTTTATAAATTCAAATATAATTTTAAAACCATCGATAAATGGAACAAGAAGACGAACTGCGGATTTATTATGTAATCAAACTAGTGAATTAATGGGTTCTATTCGTGCAAATAAAACAATTCCTAGCCAATTACCGAATTTAACAAAAAGAAATGTAACAAAACGAGCAGTAAAAGTAGAAAAAAAACAAAAGGAGGTAGAAAAAGCAAAAGCAGCAACTGAAAAAGTAAAAGCAAAACAAACAAAAGAACAAATAGAAGCAGTTGAGAAAGATATAAAAGAATTAAAAATGCAACAATTATTAGCACGAATAGGAGAGTTATCTCAAGAAATAGCTGATTTAAAAGCGGCCATAGCAACACCTCCAGTTGCAGGAGTTATAATACCTTCAACAACGCAAAATATACGAACCCTTACTGGAAAACAAGAAGAGTTAATTAAACTGAAAAAACAATTAGAAAAAGAAAAAGAACCAGATAAAAAAGGAGGAAAAAATACTAGAAAAATAATACAACTAACAAACAAAAACAAAAATAATAAAAATAAAAAGACACGAAGATCAAATAAATAAATCTATTTTTGAGCCTTTTTAAGTTCAGCTACTTCTGCTTTCAAAATCTGAATTTCCTTAGTCAAAATACCAATTAATCCTATATAATTAAGCGTTTGTAGATCCTCTCCATCTTTTTTACCAGTTACAAGATACGGAAAGCTTTCTTGCACTTCATGTGCTATGAATCCAATCTCGTCTTTTTTGGTGTTCTTATTAAAATACTTAACAGGTTTCAAATTATCAACTGAATAAGAAGAATTTAAAGGTTCAATAATATCTTTGATACGGTAGTCACTAGGAGTAATAGTTCCACCAGCAGTTATATTACCCTGAACATTTAAATTAGTTACGATATATACAGTAAAAGTATCTGCGGTTATTGAACAATTCGTATTATTCCACATAATAAATTGATCATTACCAGAACCTATTACATTATTATTAAAAACAATATTACCTGCAACAGCAGTAGGAGTAGTAGTATTAATATCTTGTGTATTATTTATTTGTATTGATCCATTAACAAATAACCCACTAGGATTGGTATTTTCAATAAGTTGAGAATTAGTAGGGTTTAACTTCCAAAATCCAGGTGCATTATCAAGAGTATAATTTACAACATTAGATCCATAAGTGTCATTAAATACTTGCACAATATATGTGCCAAAGTTTGCAGTATTAGGCACATAAAATTCGATTTGTTGAGAGCTGATAAAAATCATGGTAGGTGTAAATGTTCCAAACTTGATAGTTGAATAGAGCTTAAAATTGCTTCCAAAAATAGCAACCAATGTGGTAGCCCCAGCAGGGCTATAAGTTCCAGATAGATAAGAAATAACTGGAACAGAATAATTAGTGCCGGGAGGCACCCATCCTTGACATAATCCAGCAGTAAAAGGTAATCCAGACATAACTGTTAGTATTATAATATATTTATAAAAATAAATATGTTATTTAACCTAATCACTTTTATTTTATTTTTTTGTTCCAAATAAGTTTTTATATGCGGCTGTATGGGATCCACTATTACTTTCGCCATATGTGCCGGTAATAGAGTTCCACAAAAAGAAAGTTCCAATTATATAGAAATAAACAGCAGAAATTAATTCCAAATTAGAATTAGATATATTTTTGGTAAAATAGGCTCCAAAATAGGCTGCAAAAAAGTAACTAATCATTAGCGTCATTGAAGTAACAACCTTCACTTGACCTCTTTTATAATATTCGATAATAGCTAATAATGATAAAGGTGGTAAAATAGTTAATAAAACTGTTCCTGCAGCTGTTTTAAAATCAGTAACAATTCCCATGATAAGTAGCCCAGGTAACATAGTTTCTGCTCCAGATTGTCCTAATGCACCTCCAAGAACTCCGGCACCTAAACCTAACATGATTGTTTTTAAAGTAGCGGGATCTAAATTCATTTATATATTATTATTTTATTTTATTTATTTTCGTTATTTTTCTCATCTCTTCCTTCTTTTTTCATTCTATTTAGGTGCAAAATCATCTAACTTTGGTGTGAGATTTCCTTTTAACCACTTATTTCCAACATAATAAGATAAATATCCAAAGATAAGTCCAACCCAAAATCCAATTATAAGCTGCAAAATAGTGTGATTAAAATATTTATGGCGTTGATACATAGAAATAGATGTTATCACTAGATACAGTCCAGTAATAAATGAATTGTTTAAAACCAATGTAATAAATGCCAGATTATATGCACAAGTTTGGGCATGACCTGAAGGCATACCATATACATCATACCCAAATCGTTTGCCATTTGCAATAGCCATTTCTAAAATTCGTGAATCTATAGATGGTCGAGGTTCTTTTATTGCGTATTTTAGAACAGCATTTAGAATATTATTTAAAATGAGACCAATAATGTATATTTGTAAATATTTAGTTTTGTTTTGCAATACAAAAATAGAAATAAAAACTAAAATTATTGGTGCATAAAGACCAATATAATCAATAAACAAAATATTTATATCAGACATTGTTATAATATACCAATAAAAAAAAGGGATTACCTTACCGCTCTTATAAGCTATAGTAAGATTTTACGATCGTTATTCGCAACCCTATATACTTTTTAAAAAAGTATAGCAAAATTATTATCTAATCTATCTATCTACTACCTATCTACTATTTATCTAATCTATAACTACTTATACTTCTTCCTCACTTGAACTTGAACTTGAACTACTGGCTACTAATGTTGCTGACATTTTCTTTCCAAATTTGCCAAGAATTTCTCTTGTTTCATCTACATCATGCAATTGAGCATGTTTGACATAGATTGTGTATTCACTCGAGTCTTCCAACGAGTCATATCCCACAAAGATACGGGCATAATTAAATCTGTCTGGTAGTAACTGAAAAGTGCTCCACCAACTCTGGGTCGCCATGCGCTTAATCGTAGCATTCATTTGGATGCCTACGCTTCCGGTAGTTGAGCAGTGATAGAATAGCGAAACTTCATCAGTCTTAGGATCTTTTTGTTTTGGCCTGGATCTTGAAGGGATGTCATGCCCCATCTTCTCATTGTAAAACGCTTCTACTTTAGCCCATTGCTCATCATCATTGCCATCGTAAACCTTGAATTTCTTCCACAAATCCGAAGCATTGTGTAAGCTGATCGATGCGAGCGCATTTTTTCTCTGCTCTAAAGCGCTTGGTTCCTCAGGTTCTAAGCCTTGAATTTCTCGTAAAGAGCACGTTTTGCCAGCGAATTCTGAGCTCATGTATTCTACTTCTTCTTCATATTTGACGCATGTATCAATGACATGCTTGGTCAAAGAATACAACTTGGTCTTCTTGATTTTGCCCTTATTTTCTTCGGACCAGTTAGTATAGTTGAAGAGGAATCGACACAACTGATACAGTTTATCCGCACTGAATTGCTGATGTGCCATCACCACATTATCGAAATTGCCAATATACTGATTGATTAAAGTGACGCTCATTCCAACGCAAGTCTGCCCTGTAACGAATGTAGGGAATCCAGAAAATTGTTCGATTAATTTCTGAACCATGTAGGCAGGCTCTAACAATAACTTTTGTTCCTCCAAAGAAGCGGATTCTCTGATTTTCTTGTCACTAATAACTCGCTTGCTAATAAATTTGCCTGGGTGAAGCCGACTCGGACCTAAGCGGAACAATGTCATACCATTTCCATTCATAACAATCACATTTGCCTTAGGATACTTGCTGTGAATGATTTCAACTGTTTGGTAGTGAGTTGCTTTTCTGGTATAAGCAGGAACAAAATTGTAGCTGAAGCTCTCCTGTGGAATTTCCATGCGCCCAAGTGTGTAATCTAAGAAACTGAGAAAGAGCATTTCATTGCCGAGATCGAAGTGGAACTTTTCGCCATACCATGTAGGACGATTTTTCTCGGTCATATCGGCTTCAATCCAGGCAAAGTTGGGAATATCTGGCTGAATGTTTGCGTCTTCCATCATTTTAGAAATGTCAAATCCGTCTTCGGCTTCAACAATGATATGCTCGCAAGAATTCACCCCGAAATACTCAGGAGAGCGTATAATATCGAACTCCCCTTCGACATCAAGGATGTGAATTTTATGAAAGAGCGGGTCTTCGTGACGAGCGGACCAAATTTTGATAGGTGATCCGCTGTAGCCGATGATGCTTTTAACAACAGGCGAATAATTGAAATCTCTTACATGCTCTTCATTTTCCGGAACATACTTGTGGGCTTCGTCAATGTGGATAACAAACTTGCGATTTGCGAATGTGGTAGCAGTCATATCTGAGGCCAATGCGAACAATTCTGGAATGCTTTCTCTGATGCGCTTTTCATGGGCACAGCAAACGATGACTTTGATATCTGGATATCGGCGAAGAAGGGTGAAAATGGAAGACACATCTTTGGCGTGATGGCATCTGTTGGTCTCGTTGATAGTGGCTGTCTTCTTTTTGCTATTGAAAACAATGATGCGGTTGGATCCGATAGTCTCTTCCATACGTCCAAAGAATTGCATATTGGATCCGAGTGTGTTCATGGTGATCACGATGTGGATGTCCTTGGTCCTGTCAGTAGTAATGTTAGTGATACAAATATAAGTCTTACCTTCTTGAACTTTTCTAATAACAAGACTAAGCTTGCTTTCACATTCTTCCTCAATAACTTGTTTGTAAGACATGTTGTTGTCAGACATTTTTCGGTTGGTTTAAGTAGCTTTTAAAAGTTTGTAGACTTTGAAAATATACTACTCATATATAAGTAAAAAAGCATTTCAATTTTTTTATTTATAAGGGTAAAAATAGCATAACTAAAAATTTTGTAAACCTTAATACTGATACAAGTTCTCACTTATAAGGGTAATGCACCAGTCCTGGCCATGCAAATTTACTGTATATCCCCTGTCATCTAGCAAACGAATATGCATTCGATCAATATCCACGGGTCCAAAATAGATGCGTTTATTATCTTGTATAGAACCACTGAAATCAACATACATATCTCCTATGTTTAATCCACCCCTTTTAATGGGTATAAGTGCAAAAGTATCTGAACTAGTAGGCGCTTTGCCTCTATAAGAGGTATTTTTCTCTCTATTTTTCATTATTTCATTAATCGTGTAAATCTGTGCTTGTGTTAGCGTTCTAGGTGCAGAAGGCAATACAGTCTGTATTTTTCCATAACTAAAGTCTAATTTATCTTGAAGTGCATTGAAATTTTGATTAGTCGAATTGCCGATACTATTAATTGACAATAAAGGACTAATATTAGGTGCACTTGAAGTGCAAATATATGGTTGTGATGTATTATAATAGCTAGGAACAGCTAATTTAGTAGATAATTCAGTGATAGTAATGAGACCATTGTTAATGTGATTCTGATTATAATCGTCAAGAACAAGAATAAAATATTTGGGACCATAAAGATCTAAAACTGCAATTGCGGTGTTTCCACCTGAATAAACTGGAACAATTGGCAGCCGGTAGCCCATTAACCATCCAAGTGTGCCATTAAATGTGATATTTTGAACAGCACATGCAAGATCACTCAGACAGTTTAGTTTTCCAGTAAAATCGAAAAAGGTGAAATATGCATCAGTTGTGCCGTCAAATATATCAACATTTTGAGTAATATCTTGAATCATATTATTTGCTGGATCAGTCCAACCTGATAAATTTATTGTTATTTTACCATTATTTGGATTATAGGTAGCAATAGCAGGAGTTCCTGCTTTCTGAAATCCATGTGCATAAGGTGGATCTACATATGGTAGCCCAAAATTAGCATTAGTTGTAAATGCTAGATTTAAAGCAGTGCAAAATGAAGTGGGTGTATAATTACCTGGCTCAATAAATATCTTGAATGTATTGTCCATGTTAGTTACCCAGAAACAAGTGTTGCCATATTGTTCATCAATCACATACCATGTAAAAGGAATTTGAATGGAATAAAGACGTAATGAAATGACATTTGTTAGTGGATCTGATAAATCGAGTGTATAATCAGTTGCAATAGTATCTACACCTCCGGCGGCTTGACGAAATTGGCTGTCTAAATTAATGAACCGGCTTGTAACATTTTCTAGATTCGGATTGAGTGTATCTTGTGCAACAGGGACAGAAACAGTGTTAGTAACACCGAGTTGCTCTCGATTCATAGGCACATGGTTGTTATCATAAACATCAATTTTCTGTTTTCGTTCAGTATTTTTGTCTTTTTGAACAGGATTATCGTCTTGAGGTAGAGTTTGATTTTTAAACCAGCGATCCGTTTGTTCTGCATTTGGTTCATATTCAGCATCTTTACCGGTCGTTTCAAGTTGATTCATGTATTGGAGCAATTTTGTTTGTATATCCTGGAAAAAAGATACTAAATTGGTAGATCCCTCATTTTGAAATCGATCAATTAATTTGTTAGTTGTATCGACGATTTGTTTTTCGCTGGGATCATCTAATCCGACTATAGCTAACAATTCGGAAATAGTATAGTTATCGGTATTATAATCAATAGTAGTCATATACTTTTATAATTTATTTGTTTTTATATTTTTATTTTTAATTCCTTATTTAATTCCTTATTTTAAATAGTTTGAGGTTCAGAAGCAATCATTTTGTTTAATTTATTTTTTGCTATTTCTTTTAATTTTACCACATAATCTATATATTCAACATCACCATAAGTCAAAGTATATGCTATCTTTGTTTCATAATGTGCTTCATATGAGAAATTAGGAATATTTTCTCCTTCATCACTGTATTCTTTCTCTTCATCACTGTATTCTACATCATCATCTGAAGAATAATACGAAAATTTTAGATTAGCAAGTAATATTAAATCTCTAAAATAAGCGGATGGTTTTAGTGGTATAGTTGAATAATTAAATTTTGTTTTATTTCCTCCATAAAATGTGTATATGACTGGGGCCTTGAATAAATTTGAGGTAGGTGTTCCATTTATACCAATGATTAACATTAATATTTTAAATTGTATATCCTGACAAATAGGACATAAGTTTAATAGAATTGCAATCTCTTGAGGATGAATAGACATGTTTTTAAATAAAATAATAATAAATATGATAATAATAAAAATAAAAAATACTAATTCAATTTTATTATTAATTTAAAGACTAAAATTCAAATTAATATTTATTATTCATTCAGTTTAAATTGTCTAATGAAAATGTCTCTTATCCGCCGTTTCAAGTGATCCAAGTCTTGCTCCCATTTTTTTGTTAGTTTCTCTGTAACAACAGTAATACCTGATTGTCGTTTTAAATGTGACTTACCTTTGAATAGCATCTTGTCAAAGATTTCTATTAATTCTGTATCCATTAATAAAAGTTGATCACGACTGAGCCAATAAGAGCCACGATAAATGATGCGATTATAGTCACTTTCACTGTAAATTTTATATTTTTTGTCATTAACAGTTTGATTTTTAATGACACCGATGCCTTCGATCTTATTTTCTTCATTGTTCATTTCAAAGACAAACATAGTGCATCCAATAGTATATTTTTCATGAATTCGAATGCTAGGACCATATAATACAGCCTCTAAAACTTTTTCACGATAAGCCATATTTTCTGCAAAGGTTGCATTATTAAATCTAGTGGTTGCAATGTGATACATTTTCAAGGATTATTTGTTAGTTATAATGATTATTAACTAACAAATAAAAAATCAATTTTTTACTATGAAAAATCATTCAAATAATAATATAATATATCGTATTATATTATGAATTTAGAACAATTAACTAATTATGAATTATGGCTCAGATTTAATAAATTAGATCATAAAAATTATTTGTTAAAAGATCGAGAAGTGCTTGATGCATATATAGATCTTCCTTTAATACTCGGGGTTCAAGATGATGCTAAGCATTCTAGACAAACTATTATTGATTTTATACGGGAACAAGAAGCATTACAACAACACAAAAGTAGAAGACGAATGGAGGGTGGAAGAAAAAGAAAGAGTAGAAGAAGTAAGAGTAGAAGAAATAAGAGTAGAAAAAGTAGGAGAAGTAAAAAATAATTTTATCTAGGATTTAGATGACTATCCCAGAGTTTTTTCGTAAAAAAATCATTCAAATAATGAGTAATAAAATCATTCTTTTGTTTTCCATCATCTAATCGATCTAAAACTGACAATAATAATCCAAATGCTGACTTATAATTATTTGCAGCAATATATCTATCAATATTTATTTTTGATCCTGAAATATAAAGTTCATCGTTATCTTCTTTTAGTTTTTCCATTTATATATAATAATGATAGCAAGTCTTTAAATATAAGTATTTCAAATAATTATATATTATAAAAATCTGCTTTGTATTATAATATATTAATTTAAAACCTACTTAAAGAACTTTTTCTAAGAAAGTTCATCTCTTAACCTCTGATCCAAGATCTGATATCGCTCCAAATCTATGCCCTTGAGGAACATGGACCAAGGCGTGCAGCTCTGTAACGCTTCAAGCCCCTCTTCGCAAAACAAATTGAGCAATGCGGCACTGAACCCCGACATCATAGATGCATTCTTCTGTGTGGATAATGAAGGAAATCCACTCGTTGATCGCAAGTTCCAGAACAAGATGTGAGGCGGCTTGAATGGCTTTTTGTAAAGGCGCATACCAGCTTCCGCATACTTATGCTCAATCATTGTCATCATAGAACCGTAACTATGATCCGCCTGATCAATCTGCATGTCAGATAAAATAGTTAATACCATATCTTCCACATCCTCAGGTTGCAACTTGTGCTGCACAATGGCATCCAAAATCATATTCAATGCGGCAGCAAAGTTGGTGTTCATTCCCCAGTCAGCTCGCTGCACTTTATCTACCATAGAGACAAAATTATCACAGTCATCGAGATTAACCCACTGAGGACTAGCACTAAAGGTTAACACTCTCTTGCCTAGCAATGACTTCTCCGCGATTCTTAAACCTAGCGCAATAGCGGCATGCATTGGATCTCCGTTCATAGACCCTGATACATCGACCATTGCAATCATCTTGCCAAGCTTGCCGGTCTGCAATGAATTGTTTTTCCATTGTGCGTTCAAAATAAGTGCCTCTGAAGTTCTTTGATGTTGTTTGGAAATTAATTCAAGCGCATCCTTGGTAAAATCATTTAGACCAATTCGCTTTCCCTTGATCTCGACTTCACCCTTTTCCGCCTTTTCGGCAAATTCCTCGAACTTGGCAGCACAAATAATTCGATCTTCGAGTTCAGATCGCTGCTCACCTTTCTTTGTCTTGTTCAAAAAAGCTTTCTTTTGCTTGTGCATAGTAATAGAAGTCTGCTTTGAAGGCTCAATTTCAGACCACGTGTTAGCACATTGCTTGATCTGCACTGTGTCTAGCTTCTTGTTTAAAGCAGAAAGCAACTTACGATAATCCATCTTAGCCTTTGTTTCGGCGCGCTTCAACATCTCATATGTCTTTGCGCTAGAAAGATAGTCAGGATAAAATTCCAAAGCCAACTTGGCAAACAATTTACTATGACTTGACTTTTCTCTAGGAGCCCACTTGGCTGCCAAGGAAGGCACTTCCGCAGTAATATCTTCCTTTAGCTGTGAATTGAGTAGTTTAATCGCATAAGCTACAAGCTCGGCACCGGTATTTTTCTCCTCCATATATTTTATCATGCCTTTGACATCCTTCCAAGATCCATATGGATGGCCTGCTCCTACCACAAAACATTCAAAGGCGAATCTGGCTAAACTGGGATAATGTTTATACCAAACTGCAAGCTGCATATAAGCCAATGCATATTCACCCTTGCCATCAATAATATCACGTGTTTGTCCTAGAAGTCGAAACATGATGGACATATAGCCAAGATATTCAGCCTTTTGAATTTTTTGAATCTTGTAATCAGTGGCTAACTGTGACAAGATTTGGTCAACCACGCGAGATAAATTATGTATTTGTTTATCATCTTTGCAACGAGTAAGTTGAAAACTTAGCTGCAATATTTGCTCACGTGTCCCATTAGACCACGTGAATTCGCTATGACCATTTTCTCCAACCTGAGAAGGAGTATAATTATCGAGTGCATTAAATAGTGCTGTCATATTCTAGATTTGTTAGTTATACTATACTAAAGTGTATTGTCTTTAAATATATTTCTTTTAGTCTTTTTAAATGAACTTGAATTAATATATACTTTCTTTGTTCTATGGTTAGATGTTAAATCATTAGTAAAACCAGTTTCATTTGTTAGTTTACTTTTATCCTTATCATAAAATATGATAAACAAATCATTTAAATCATGAAACATAGAAATACATTTATCGAATTTAATTGCATCTATATTTTTAACAGATTGCAGAAAAGGGCTGCCTATATCTTTCAATGAAACCTTGTTTCTAAGAAAAGTTTTTAAATAAATTGGTTCTAAATTAATATTATATTTCAAAATGTAAAGCAAAGAATATTTCACTTGATTGCATATTGATCCATGTTTAATGATGCTTACTATTTCTTCTTTGGATAATAATCCGGGACTTTTCAGTATCATTTTGTCTTCTATGACGCGTTCAATTTCATTATTTTTGTTAATATATATGCAATGGACTTTTATAGTTTCTAATTCTTCTGTATAATAGTCCTTATATTCTTTATCTAAGTTTTCGAATTCTTGAAGCCAAGAAGAATCAACATTTTCTAGAAGTTCATCTATTTCTTTTTTTTCTTCAGCTTTTTCCATTTATTTGACAACATATAATACATTGTTTAATTTAACTTATTTTATTCTGATTCTACATCTACATCGTATGAATATTTATTAACATACTCATTATTATTATCGCTTGCTCCATCAGATAAATATTCATCCTCTGGATAAACTGGTTCTAAATAATATAACAAGTCATATGCACCTTCACCATGTATGCTATCATATTGAGTTTTATATCGTAACCAATTATTCGACAATGTTGTAATCATTTGATTATAAATATATGCTGGATTATTGAGAAGCTCTTCTTCTTGATCTAGTTCTAATTGTCTTTTGGTTTTTTCACCATGCGCAATCTCAAACTTCCAATTTCCATTTGA
>Ga0315905_10006982_pt1 | contig 11461 bp, 12 predicted proteins | sample LakEriMetagenome_5_FD_203522 | JGI IMG/M metagenome (GOLD analysis project Ga0315905, IMG submission 203522) | Freshwater fungal communities from buoy surface, Lake Erie, Ohio, United States - Buoy 4 MA121 | ecosystem: Environmental > Aquatic > Freshwater > Lake | place: USA: Lake Erie, Ohio...
TGTATCTGCCATTAACCGTATAGACATTTTCTTGTAAAAATTCATGATCGAATTCCATCGCTGGCAAATTCCAAAAGCGATTCGGTTCGTGCATGCAAAAGAAAATAACCTTGAGTTCAATATCATTGAAAGCTGCAACGCGATTAAAAATGGGAATCCTATACGGCGGAGGTTCATTAACAACAAGTGCGAGTTTCGGCATAGGGGGAAGGGTGATTGATAAAAATTAATGCTCAATTTTTTGTAAGCTGACCTTTTCAGATCGTTTAAAGGGAAGGGTATCCGTAGGGATACGGGCCATAGATTCAACCGCTTCGCAGTAGATACTCATCAAGAGGCGGTAATTGATATCAGGGGTATAACGGGATAAATAAGCGTGCCTGGCTGCACGGCCCATGATTTTCATTTCATCGGGATGATCTTCAGCGAATGCGATTGCTCGTGCTAGTGCATCTACATTTCCTGGCTCAACAAGAAAACCCGTTTTACCGTGAACTACAATTTCTCGTAAGCCTCCGTTCGCACTGGCAATGACAGGCGTTCCTGCAGCAAACGCTTCAATCGCTACTAATCCAAAGCTTTCTACACCCGTGCAAGGTACCACCAGATAAGCGGCTTGCCGCAAACAGGCTTGCAATTCATCGGCAACACGAAAACCTTTGTAATTAAAACCTCTGGTCGCTTCAACGTAAGTTAGTAAATTACCCTTACCATAGACATCAATTTGACTATCGGGTAACTGCGATAACGCTTCAGCCAATACCTTGAGACCTTTTTCTTCCGAAAGTCTTCCGATAAAAATTCCGCCGCTGCGATGCACCCATTCGGGTTCATTGGCAGAATCAACAAAATTAGGCTTAATTCGCAATACATCAAAAGGTAAACCACCCGCGATAAATTTATCGCGGCAAAGTTGATTCAAGACGATGTAGCGCGTTACTTTGGTATGCCAGGTACGTAGCAATCGATGTAACATAATCATGCTGCTTGATACCGCTGATTGTGATAACGAATTTCGGTAACATCGATGAACAATCGCTCGCCAAGGTAAATTTCCAACACAGTCTTCGCATTGAACACCATTACGTAAAAGTGTGGCTTGCGGACATATCAATCGAAAATTATGCAGCGTTTGAATGACTGGTATATTTAATCGCTTAGCAACTGAATATAACGAAGGGGAAATAAGTGGAAATGTGTTGTGTGAATGTATGAGTTCCGGTCTGAATTTTTCAGATAAGGCAGTCACATCAGCGACCGCTTTGTGTGACCACAAAGTCTGTAGCGCAGCGTGGTGGTTTTTCATGCGCGTGAGCTCTTCGTTATCACGCAAATAAACGAGTACTTCATGCCCGTTACGTCGCAATAAATCAACTTCAGCATCAACCACTGTATCCTCGCCGCCGCGATAACGATAACGATTGTGCGCGACAAGAATTTTCATAGGTATGAGCTTATCGGCTTGTTATGACGATCTTTTGGAGATGGCGCAATCAATCGAAGCGTTCGAGGTCTGCTAAGCTAAGCTTTACGACAAATAAATATTCAAAACACCCCCTAAAACTTTTATGAATCCACTCGATCTTTCTGGTAAGCGCGTATTGCTGACGCAAGCCAATGAGTTCATGGGCCCAGCTTTGCATGAGGTCTTTACTGAACTCGGTGCGACCGTGATAGCCGATCACGGTCCACTGGATGACCCGAACCGTCCCTTAGCGCTCATCAACGAAGCGGGCCATGTCGACGTGCTATTGGCTAATTTGGGTATTCCCGCGACATCCACGCTAGCCACCGATGCGACTGATGAAGAATGGCGCGCAGCGTTTAGTCATATGGTGGATCCGCTGCATCGTTTAACGAAAGCCGTCTTGCCGCAAATGACTGCACGCGGTCATGGAAAAATTATTTTGATGGGTAGCGCATCCGCGTTACGCGGCATTAAACGATCATCGACTTATAGCGCGGCGCGCGGCGCTCAGCTGGCGTATATCCAATCTGTGGGGGTTGAAGTAGCCAACAAACGAGTTCAGGTCAATGCCATCGCACAAAACTACGTAGATAACCCAACGTATTTTTCAGCCGAGGTTCAGGCTAATCCTGTATTTCAAGACAAACTTAAACGCGATGTTCCATTGGGTCGTTTAGTCGCCGCGCGCGAGGATGCGATGTTTGCAGCGTATCTGGCTAGCTCCAGTGCCGACTGTTTTGTGGGTCAGGTTTTCCCTGTGTGCGGCGGCTGGGTCGCGCGCTAACGGGTTCTTAACTGATTCTGCCCATCCATTCTAAATGCGCATAATTTGTATTATGTAAAATTCAATATCGAGAGGTAATGGGTTGAAAGCTCAATAAACAGTAGGTTTCTATGATCGGTATCGCCTATTTGCGCGTTCGCTCTTCTTTAATCGGCTGTTCAACCACCAGCCCAGCCAACATAGAAAGTTCAGCCGCTAACAGGTCGAGTAAATCATCAGTCGTCACCATACCGACCAAACCGCCAGCACGATTAACCACAGGCAATCGACGAATGCGTTTGCCGCGCATGACGCCTAAGGCTTCGGTTAAGCCTGCATCTTCCAACACCGTTGTTACCGGCGACGACATCAAATCCGATGCAGTAAACAGCCTCGCTTCAACATCCAAGGCTATGGTCTCTACCAAAATGTCTCGGTCAGTCAGAATGCCCAAAGGTACCTGTTGACCTTCCTGTTGATTGGCTACGACCACCACATCACCAACATGATGTTTACGCATTAAGGCGGCGACTTCAGATAACTTCATCAGAAGAAATTTTAGAGACAGCAGAATCGTCAACTGCTGACTCAAACTCTGATACTAATTCTTCATCAGCATCAAAATAGATATCTGACTCAGATTTTTCCTCGGAGCGAGCCATAATTTTTTCTTGATTTTTTACCTCTGAACCTAGACTCGAATCAAAAGATTCTTCGGCACCATCAGGTGGAATATTTTTCCCCGCAGTGGGAGTTGTTGCTGCCACTGTATTGTTGGCGCCACTCTTGCTAGGATTGGGTTCTGTAGGGCTCCCTTTGTAAAGTGGATTTAGTTGCTTTTGTGGATTGTTCTCATAAAGAGGATTCACTTTTCCTTCTTGAAGTTTAAAAGCATCATTTATTACATCTAAATCATTTCGAATCATCCCCGCAGTAAAATCTTTTAACTCATTATTTTTTAGTGTGTCTGTAATATTTTGAATTGATTTTTTTACAGAATCATTATTTTTCAAATCATCGGGAAGATTATCCAAAGTTTTAAATATTAACTCTTTTGCTAAATGTTGTTTTTGTATTGCCCCATCAGTACTGCTAGTTAATGCTTGCCGTAATTTACTTAATAACCCACTTCGAACATAAAGATGAGTAGCACCTTTATTATTGTCAAATTTTGCATTTTTATCTTTTTTCAACTCGGCATCAGATAATTTTTGATCTGTCGCACGAATGACTTCATCATCTTTCAATGAATTGATAAAGCTATGAATTTTTACAAATGCAGCAGTCATAAATTTAACACTCTGAATTATTGAAAAAATATTTACGCATGCAGATGAAGCTGATTTGTTTCCATACTTGGTAATGGCGGCACCATTTCCTTTCCTCCATCGGCAACATAGCGACTCCAGGCACGAACTATCGTCACAAAATTCATCAGCTCTTGCTGCAGATCATTCAGGGTCAAACCTTCAACACAAACCTCGGTACTGACAATCAAACTTCCCTTGGGGCCTGCCAAACCTATCTTGACCCCACCCGTTTGCCGCCACAGCAAGTTGTAGCAAAGTAGCGTTTCGTAAATAGGTAACTGCATAGAATCGGTGGTATGACCGAGATCGGCGGATATCACCATGCGCCCGGGATCATCAGTGGGCTCTATCAAGATGACGGTTTCATCTGAAAACTGTATGGCCCAGCTGGGGTCTTCGGTTTGCGCAACAGCATCAATGTCAGAGGTGCTAGGACCAAGCTCTTGTAATAATTGCTGAATTTTTTCCACGGTTATCGTCATAGTTATTCCCAATAAAAGATCATCAAACAGCGATTTTTAGTATCGCCTTAATTTAATTCTGTTTTTTTCTGATCAATGACTTGCTTAACATTGGCATAGAAAGAATTCATGCGATTCATATAAGCTGACAGCATTTCGACTTTTGTTTGATCACCGTATAAAGTTTTTATGCTTTTATTTTCAACAGATGTAGATTTTTTTTCTTCTGAAACGGTTATCTCAGTATTCGCTATCGAACTCGGAGGGATAGAATTGAGGCCCATAATTTTTCCTTTTATCGTAAATGGGATAGTTAATTTATGCCCCGAGATGCAGCATATCCATAGGGCCAGGCGCATTCCCTACCAAGTCTTGTGATTCTCCGGTCACGTAAACACTCCATACGTGCGAAATATTCGAAAAATTTGAAATCACAACTTGCAAATCATTCAGCATCAATTGATCGACATATAATTCATACAACAACATCAGATCACCCCCGGGACCAGCGAGGGCCATTTTTACACCGCCGGTATCTTTCCAAAGTAAGTTATAGCAAAGCAAAGCCTCGTAAACGGATAACTGCATCGTTTCAGAAGGAATACCAAGCATGCTTGAAAGCACAATACGATCAGGACGCTCAGCCCACTCCAACATAATGATGGACTGATCTTCAAACTGAATCGCCCAGTTCTTCTCTTCACTTTGAATCACCGCCTCGATTTCGGCCATGGCAGGACCGATCTCTTCCATCATGGCTTGTATGCGCTCTAAGTTAGTAGCCATTCCACCCCCAGCAAAAAGTTTCATCAAAGACTCATTTTGCTTTTATGTGAAATTACGCAACGTTTAGTTCCATTTTTTTTGATAATTAAAATAATCTTGATCCACAAAGACAAAAATTCTGATGAATTTATTTTTTTAGAAGGAATTTTTATTCCATAAGGGAATATTCACTTATAGAAATGATTTCTTTCTACTGAGCAAAATTTCACTCGGCAGTGATTTATTCTGGGGATTCGAAACCGCGGGTTCAAAACTGGGGATTGAGAATTGAGTATTTTTAAATTCACTCAATTATTTGAAAGTGAAGCCAGGATACCGATGCCTGCTGTGCAGCATTGATTGCAGCTTGCAAGCGCCAACCGATACCTTCTCCATAGGGTGGACTTTTCTGCGCTTGTAATACCGTCGCCGGTGCTGAGCCCTGAGCAGCCGAATGCAAAAGACTGGCACTGATATCTCTATTTGTGGGAATGATCCAAAAAAGGCCGATAGAATAGTTTTTTTCTGGCCCTTCTGTTTGGTAAGCACTAATAACTACACTACCCCACCATGAACGCAATGTACTGAAACTGAAACCGAAAACCTGCGTAGCTGGCGTAGTTGCGCGCTGATATTGGGTATACGAGAGCCCTAGATTACCTAAACCATCGAATCGATAATTCCAAAAGGCGTTATCGAGCCTACGCATGACTAAGTTAGTGACGACACCTGTTTGTTGAAACTTGTCATTGGCGTGTTCGGTTCGGAATGACACAGACATCGGCCCTGATCTGCGCTCAAACCCAGCGGCAAACTGGCTTCCTGGACCAGAATCGCTGTTAGACACACCAACAGCCAGATTGAAGAGCCCAATGCTTGGCACAGTGCGAATGCCACTTAACAGTATATTTTTAGTGCCGTCGGTTGTTCCCTGTGCACCGATTTCAGCGGTGAATTTTTCTGTTATGCCGCGCCTGTAGCTCGCTGAGCTAAATACTGAGCTGTAAATGTCTTCTGGTAAGCCATAGTTTTTTCTTAGCGTACCTACTTCGAATGAAAATTCTGATAAGCCAGGAGATAGCAGATAGGGGGTTGAATAAAAGCGCCCGCTGATTAACTCCTCACGACCAGAAATATCTCGAATTTTCATGACGATTTCACCATCACCTGCAATCATGGGCGGCGTAGTGATAGAGAAAGGGCCAGGAGGAACAGCCTGCGAAGACTGCAAAACATTATTAATGTATAGATCAACCATCGATGGCACGGCCGCTTGCCCACTTAAACTTGCGAGTGGTGCAGTAATCAATCCCGGTTGAACCCGAAAATTCGAACCGTACTGAATTCCCGCAAAGCGCACCGCTCGCCCCAAGGTCGTGGCGGGTCTAGAAATAGCATCACCTAACCGGAAGGTCGCTAATTTATCTGGCTGATCGAGTGTGTAATTGGTATCTAACCGAATAAAACGATCATTCTGCTCATCATGCCGGTACGCCTGACTTGCAACAAATACGCCCGTCCCTATGCCCGTGCTGAATTCTGTAGAAAAAAATTCAGTCGAGCGGCCTACGCCTGACGTGAATGAAAGATCGTAGTTAATGACCGTACCCGCAGCCATTGATGGGGTACCTGCCAAGCTGTGTATGGGCACTTTTATTGATGAAGCCTCAAACGCGTTGGATGCCAAATCAATACGTAGGATTTGATTTTCTTCTGAAAAATTGGTGCCGACTTTGCCTAACGAAGCTGTCGAGACGTAATTGATACTTTCTCGGATAACGAGCGGTACCGTTAATGGAATTCGCACTCTAGAGCGCTGTAGTAAATCAACCGGCAATAGCCAGTCTTTTCCATTTTCGTGCTGCCATACAAATGCAGAGCCACTATCTTGCTGATTAATTTTCAAATCGACGAGGAAAGGTTTCCACGCACGCGTATCACGATCTGGCATTTGTTTGCCTTGTGGCTGGGCATACGCGGAAGAGTAAAACGTTAATTTAATAATGAAAATTATTAAATAAATCCAGCTAAATCTGCCTTTCGATAAGATGTCATGGATTACCGTACTTCGCATGGAACACTTTATCTCCGGTGGAAGTCTCTGTTTTAATCAAAAAGTTTTTTACTGGTGTAATTTCTTGATCAGTCGGCTCGAACTCAAGATAACGACTCTGCCCAGGCAAGATGTAAAGTGATTTTTCTTGAGTGAAAAAGACCGATTTTTCGTCAGACTCATCTGAAATTTTCGTGCGAAGAATCTGGACATGAGCTGAGCCATGATTAGCTATAGCAATTCGAATTTTTTTATCTGGTGTCTGTAACCAAGAGAAATCTAATTCAGGAACCGATTTAGATTGCGGCTGAACAAAAATTGGAAGGGTAATTTTTAGAGCGACCTGTAAGCCTTTGAAGCCAGGCTCTGGAGGTGACGGTATTTCATCCAGAATCAATCGATAAGCGATTTCGTTTACTGGATCGGGTTTGGTCACCATGCCGACACGTATCAACTGAGTCGCACCAGCTTTAAGAGAAAAAATCTGCGGTGTTGCAATTATTTCTCTAGTGGGTTGCAGCTTATCTCCTTCTCCCTCTTGTATCCACCGCATAGTTTGGAGTTGGATGGTGGTGTCGGAATTACCCGCATTACTGACCGAGATGATGGCCGTAGAAGAATTTTTTGAAAGATTGATTTTTACTGGACTAACGTTGAAAGTACCTGCTAGTGCTGGAGAAAAATTGAGCGTTAAAACACAAATGGCAAAAAATAAATTAGCCACCCAGCCAGCATGGGGCAATGCTTGAGGACTGACTGAGTGGCAATTCATTAGATCAGAAGTTGATTTCTGCAGTTACCGTATCGTTGTAATCACCAGTACCTACAGTCAACTGACCTTTAGGAATGATGCCGCAGATATTGTAGGTTAATGGATCGGCTGTCGGCGCTATAGGTGGATGCAAACGTGATGGAACATCCAAACCCCAAGGCTGATTCTCAGTACCTACACAAGCAGTATTCGGCAAATCTATTGCAGGATTTGCTGCAGTCGGTTTGAACAAATCATAATTAAGGAAATCACTGGTGACAGCATTGATCATCCTGCGTTGAGCACCATTTGGATTCAAACCTGCTGTGAGGGAAATCGTAGGCTGACTACCTTTCACACACGTTAAAGTTACGGTGCCTGTACCTGTTTTATCTGTAGTACTGGTCGGATCGTAGTTATTAAATTCCAGCGAGGTTGCCGAAATACTACACGTAGGTGCAACTGTGGCATGAATCGTTACAGTGGCTGTTTGGGCACCAGCTGCATAGCTCGCATTGGCTGCACAGATCGCAGCGGTTAAAGTACAAAGTTTTACTACGCTATTCATTTTCATCTTCATTCCTCTCGAGAATTTAAAGGGAAATGAATTGTAGGCAATGAAGAAATGCTTATCGCTAATTTAGCGCATGTTATTTGGGAATGGTTTTATTCAGTGGCTTTGCTGCGGGAATGTTTGAAAAAGAGAGAACTTATTGGTCGTGGGATTTTTAGTTTATGACCAGCGCACAGTTTTTTCTCAATTTTCGCTGCCAATTCGCAACACTGAAAATTTGTTGAAAAACAACGGCTCATGACGGCGACTCTGTTGAAAAAGGACGGGTGACGAGTCAGGCAAGCGAACAGCGATTAATTGAATCGCGCTCGCGAGCCTAAAATTTCTGAAATAACGGAGGGAATTAACTAAATGTTTTACCTTCTTGCACCAATTTAGTCAGTAGAGGAGCTGGAGTCCATGCTTCGGGATGACTTCCCTTTGCATACGAATGAATGGCCATAACTACGTTAGAAAGACCGACGGTATCGGCATAGAACATAGGACCGCCACGGAATAACGGAAAGCCATAACCCGTCAGGTAGACCATATCGATATCGGAGGCACGCATTGCAATGCCCTCTCCCAGTATCAAGGCACCTTCATTCACTAGTGCATACACCAGACGTTCAACGATTTCTTTATCGCTGACTTTGCGGCGTTCGATTCCCATGGCTTTGGAATGATCGACGATCATGGTGTTAACTTCAGTCGAAGCGTAGGCCTTACGATCACCCGCTTTATAGTCATACCAACCCGCTGAGGTTTTTTGACCAAAACGCCCTTTTTCACACAGCAGATCCGCAACTTTTGAGTACGTAACCTCTGGCTTTTCTACATAACGACGTTTACGTATATACCAGCCAATATCGTTACCCGCCAAATCACTCATGCGGAACGGCCCCATGGCAAAGCCAAATTTCTCGACGGCCTTATCGACCTGCTCTGGCAGACAACCTTCCTCAAGCAGAAAACCTGCCTGTCGTATGTATTGCTCCACCATACGATTACCAATGAATCCGTCACAGACGCCCGAAACAACGCCCGTCTTTTTAATGGTCTTGGATAATGCCAGCGTGGTCGCGAGTACATCTTTGCCGGTCTTGGCACCGCGCACAATTTCAAGTAACTTCATGACATTGGCGGGGCTAAAGAAGTGCGTACCAATAACATCGTGAGGACGCTTGGTAAAGGCAGCAATTTTGTCGACATCTAAGGTCGATGTATTAGAGGCGAGAATCGCGCCTTGCTTCATTACCTCATCTAATTTCTTGAATACGGTTTCCTTAACATCCATGTCTTCGAACACCGCTTCAACCACAATGTCTGCTTGAGCTAACTCTTCATACGCCAATGTTCCGGTAATCAAGGCCACGCGTTTATCAAATTGCTCTTGCGTCAACCGGCCTTTCTTCATGGTGTTTTCGTAATTTTTACGTATTGTCGCTAAGCCCTTGTCTAAGGCTTCCTGCTTCATTTCAAGCATTTTGACGGGTATGCCTGCATTGGCAAAATTCATGGCGATACCACCGCCCATGGTGCCGGCACCAATCACTGCCGCTGACTTAATCATTCTAAGTGGCGTATCGGAAGGAACATCAGGGACTTTTGATGCAGTACGCTCACCAAAAAACGCATGGCGTAAGGCTTTCGATTCTGTGGTTTGAACCAGCTCAAGGAATAGATTGCGCTCGAGGTTGAGGCCATCATCAAATTTCATTTTGACGGAAGCTGCAACCGCATCAACACACTTTAGCGGTGCTGGAAAAGGGCCGGCCACTACGCGCACGGTATTACGTGCAAACTGAAGATATCCATCGGCATTGGGATACGTAATTTTTATATCGCGAATCTTAGGCAGTGGACGCACAGTTGAAACTTTTTTAGCAAACGCTACTGCACCTTCGAGTAAATCACCTGTGATCATTTGATCAAATAATTTTGTGCTGGCTAATTTGTCGGACATGATTGTTTTACCGGAGACGATCATGTTTAAAGCTGGCTCCAGACCCAAGATGCGCGGTAGTCGTTGCGTACCACCCGCCCCCGGCAAAATACCGATATTTACCTCAGGTAGAGCGATTTGTGCACCGGCCACCGCAACGCGATAATGACAACCCAGCGCTAATTCAAGGCCACCGCCCATAGCCACACCATGTATGGCAGCGATGACGGGTTTATCACTCGCCTCAACAATACTAATCACCGTCATGAGTGAGGGTTCTTGCATGGCTTTAGGCGTATTGAATTCACGAATATCGGCGCCGCCTGAAAACCCCCTGCCTTCACCTACGATTACGACTGCAGTGATGGCTGCATTTTCAGCCGCCTTAGCGATACCTTCCACGATACCCGTACGGGTCGCATGCCCCAGCCCGTTAACAGGTGGGTTATTTAGCGTGATGACGGCGATATCGCCTTGCTCTCGGTACGTGGCGGTCATGCTTGTCTCTCCGGTGATTATTTTTAATAGGTTGTACAGCCGTATGATAGCGGCAGACCATTAATATACCCCAGAAAAGCACGACCGTATTATTCCTCTTGACTCAATTAAATAAACCTCTGCGTGTTACGGAAATGCTGGCCGTAAATCATTCGCATGACCCTATCAATTGCTCTATCAATTTTTCTATCAATTGGAATTTCGTTTAACACGCAAGATAGCGCTGCGCTGTTGATCTTCGCTATAGGCATAATCCACGCGACCATTCGAAACTTTGCCCAACACGATCATGTTGGTAGTAATCGCATCATGATCTTGCGCTGAAAAAGGTCGCTCGTAACTAGTAACCACGCCTTGATATCTGAAATTCAAATTCTCTAATGACGCTCGAATAGCATCACCATCCAACGTTTTTGACTGACGAATGGCATGGGCTAATAGATGCATTCCATCGTAACCTTGAGCCGCACTCATAGGCGAAGGAATGAGATCGGTTTTAAAGGCGCGATGGTAGGCCAGTAAAAAACTATTCTTGGTCGTTGAGCCTGCATCTTGTATGAAGGTTTGTGGCATCAGCGCACCATCACCGGCTGGCCCAGCTGCATCAATAAAATTGCGCATAGAGAGCGTCCAACTACCCAATAACGGAACGCGCCAACCGGAAGCCTGAACACCACGCGCAATATTCGCCAGTTCGGGACCTATACCCCACACCACCAAGGCCGATGCACCCGCTGCACGCGCACGTTTTATTAGCCCACTCATATCGGTGTCACCGACTTTAAAGCGAAATTCACCCACCACATCTAGCCCAGCGAGTCGTGCTTGCTCTGCGAAAGCCGCAACACCACTGTCACCGTAAGGCGTGGTATCCGCCATTAAAGCGATTCGAAT
>Ga0315905_10006985_pt1 | contig 11459 bp, 8 predicted proteins | sample LakEriMetagenome_5_FD_203522 | JGI IMG/M metagenome (GOLD analysis project Ga0315905, IMG submission 203522) | Freshwater fungal communities from buoy surface, Lake Erie, Ohio, United States - Buoy 4 MA121 | ecosystem: Environmental > Aquatic > Freshwater > Lake | place: USA: Lake Erie, Ohio...
TAACGTTGTCTGGAGAAAACAGCATCACGTAAACGGTAATTTGTTTTACCTTTTCCTAAACCACGTTTTTCAATCTCTTCGATGGCTTTTTTCATTGCATCTTTGATTTCTAAACCAGAAAGGAAATCTGAATGTGCGATTTTTCCTGATTTTTCAGTATAAGCACTTTCAGAAATATCAACGTTTTCAAAAATATTTTTGATTTCTAGGTTGAAATGATTGGCAAAATCCCAGTCACGTTGATCACCACAAGGTACTGCCATTACAGCACCTGTTCCATAAGAAGCAAGTACATAATCTCCAATCCAAATTTGTACTTTTTCATTGGTAAATGGGTGAAGTACATATGCTCCTGTAAATTGTCCTGTAATATTTTTCACGTCAGATTGACGATCTCTTTCTGTTTTTAACGATGCTGCTTTTTTGTAATTCTCTACAGCTTCTTTGTACTCTTCCGTAGTAATTTCATCAACCAATGGATGCTCCGGTGCTAACACTACAAATGAAACTCCAAAAACGGTATCAGGACGTGTTGTAAATACTTCAATAGTACAATCTGCTAATTTGCAATCAGCAATTTGGAATTTTAAAGAACAACCGGTTGATTTTCCAATCCAATTGCGTTGAATATCTTTTACAGAATCAGTCCAATCCAATGTTTCTAAACCTGTTAATAAACGTTCAGCATATGCTTTGATACGCATCGACCATTGACGCATTAATTTTTGTTCTACTGGGTGACCACCACGTTCAGAAACTCCGTTGATTATTTCGTCGTTTGCAAGCACAGTTCCTAATTTAGGACACCAGTTTACCCAAGAGTCAGCCAAAAATGCTAGACGGTATGTTTGCAGAATATCCTCTTTTTCTTTTGCAGAATATCCTTTCCACTCCTCGACGGTAAAAATTGTTTCACAATCTGAACAAGCATCTACATTTCCATTACCGTCTTTTTCGAAAGTGGAAATTAATGTAGAAATTCGCTCCGCTTTATTTGTTTTATTATCGTAGTAACAGTCAAATAATTGTGCAAATATCCATTGTGTCCATTTGTAATATTCAGGGCTAGAAGTACGAACTTCTCTAGACCAATCGAATGAGAATCCGACATTATCTAATTGTTGACGGTATCGAGCAATATTTTCTTCGGTAGTTATAACGGGATGTTGCCCTGTTTGTATTGCATATTGTTCTGCTGGTAAACCAAACGAATCGTAACCCATTGGATGTAATACATTATGACCTGTTAATCTTTTATAACGAGCATAGATATCAGAAGCTATGTATCCTAGTGGGTGACCAACGTGTAAACCTGCTCCTGATGGATAAGGAAACATATCTAACACATAAAATTTAGGTTTATCAGAGTTGTCCTCTGTTTTGAAAGTTTGATTTTCAGCCCAAAACTTTTTCCATTTGGACTCTACTTCGCGAAAATTATATTCCATTTAATTAAATGATTGACTTGTATTGGATTCCAAAGATACATCAAAAAAAGTTATAGATTTAAGCAACTTTTCACAACCTTAATAGTCTATAAATTGTTTTATATTTGTTCTCATAGTATTCATATAGGATATTATGTATTTAAAATTAAGTTATGAAATATTATACTTTGTTTTTTTCTGTTTTATTTTTTATTGGAGTTAAAAGTCAACAGATTGATTATTCAAACACTAGACCAGGTGAAGATATAGAATATTGTACTACACATAAAAAATTACAAGAATTATTACAAGATCCAAAATATAGAAAGCAATTTGAGCAAGAGCAAAATCAATTTAGGAACGAGGAAGCTATTTATTTAAAAAGCGCGAGAAAGAGAGGAACAGTGTATACTATTCCAGTAGTTTTTCATGTGCTACATAGTGGCGGAGTTGAAAATATATCAGATGAACAAATTTATGATGCATTGGCAATATTAAATCGAGATTTTAGATTACAAAATACCGATGCTAAAACGGTTCATTCTGATTTTGCTGGTCTTCCTACAGATGTAGAAATTGAATTTAAAATGGCAACTATTGCACCAAATGGAGCATGTTTTAAAGGAATCACTAGAACATATACAACAGATGAAACTACGGCAGGAGATAGTCAGGTCTCAATTATAAGAAATGGTAATAATGTTTACAAAGGCGAATGGACTGGAAATAAATATTTACATTTTTTTATTTGTAAGTCAGTAGGAGGTGCTGCAGGATATACTTTTAGACCGTTTGGTAGTGGAAATTCGATGACAAATGGCATTTGGATACTACATAATTATGTTGGAAGTATTGGTACATCAAACGATATAAAAAGTAGAGCATTGACGCATGAAGTAGGCCACTGGTTAAATTTAATGCATACTTGGGGTGGGAATAATAATCCAGGAAATATTGCTAGTTGTGATGACCCGTTACAGGATGAAGTTGATGATACACCTAAGACAAAGGGAGTAACTTTTTGTAATTTAGATGAGAATTCATGTGGACCAAGAGCAAATGTTGAGAACTATATGGATTACTCTTATTGCAGTAAAATGTTTACTCCAAAACAAGTAGCTAGAATGAGAACAGCACTTCTTTCATCAATAGGTGGAAGAAATATCATATCATCTGCAAATAATCTTAAAGCGGTAGGTGTCACAATTCCAAAGCTATGTGGAGCAGAATTTAAAGTTGACCGAAAAACAGTATGTTTGGGTAACACAGTAAATTTTACAGATATTTCCTATAATAGCCCAACTAATTGGAATTGGTCATTTCCTGGAGGTACACCAACTACTTCAAATGAAAAAAATCCAAAGGTGATTTATAATCAACCAGGAGTTTATTCCGCAACGTTAACTATATCAAATAGTTCAAGTTCACAATCGTTTAAGATGGATACAGCAGTTGTTGTTTTATCTGGTTCAAAAAAAATAACTTATTTGGAATCATTTAATAGTCTGTCGAAAATTAATGAAAGTGATTTTTGGTCGACGACCAATATTCCTGAGAATAGTAGATTTGAAGTAATTAAAGGCCTTGGTTATACAGATAATAGCTGTTTGTTTTTAAATAATTTTTCAGATAATGAAAAAAGTTCTGACGAGTTGATTTCTGGAAGTTTAGATTTGTCCAATGTGAAAAGTTCAAATGAGATTACAATTCAATTTAGATATGCATTTGCAAAATCCACATCTACAAATCTAGAAGTCTTAAGACTTTCTTTATCTGATGATTGCGGTGAAACTTGGTCAGTTAAAAAATCTATGACATCTTCGAGTTTATCATCCATTGTTTCTCCGACATCTTGGTATCCTTCGTCAGAAAAAGATTGGAAAACATTTACATTAACAGGAATTACAAGTAATTATTGGACAAAAGATTTCCGTTTTAAAATTGATTTTCAAGGAAATGGTGGTAATAATCTTTTTATAGATGATATAAATATTTATCCTACTGCACCACAAAATGAAATTGTAGTTGGACTAGATAAGGTTGATGAGTCTAATTTATTAATATCACCTAATCCTGTTGATAATCAATTACAAATTTCTACTTTAAAAGATAATGTTAGAATAACCAATTACAGAATTATTGATTTAACCGGTAAAATCATATGCAATGAAAATGTTACTAATTTAAATCAAACTTCAAATTTCGAAATCAATACAAGCAATTTGAATAGTGGTTCCTATTTATTACAATTAGATACAAATGAAGGTGCTGTTACTAAACATTTTGTAGTTAAATAAATATTTAGTTAGCGTTACAAATTATTCTAAAATATGATTGCTTATATTTGCAACAAAAATTACAATTATGTCAGATAATTCTAGAATTTCAACATCAAAAGCTCCAAAACCAGTAGGTTTATATCCACATGCAAGAAGAGTAGGTAATTTGTTATTTTTATCTGGAGTTGGACCTCGAACCGCTGGATCAGATGCAACAGATTCACAAGTACCAGGATTGAAATTGGATAAAAATGGTAACTTTTTAGAGTTTGATTTTGAGGCTCAATGTAGAAGTGTTTTTGAAAATGTTAAGGTAATTTTAGAAGAGTCGGGTTCTAGTTGGGAAAATTTAGTTGATGTAACTGTTTTCTTGGTGAATATGAAAAGAGATTTCCATACATATAATCGTTTATATGCTGAGTATTTTAAAGATAATTTACCTTGTAGAACTACTTGTGAAATAAATTCTTTACCAACTCCTATCGCTATTGAGTTGAAGTGTATAGCTACTATCGATTAATCATAAATTTATGTTAGGTTTTATTATTCGCTGCATACTTACAGCAGCATCCTTATTTTTAACAGTTTATTCGTTTGGAACAGGTCATTGGGGTTGGGGTATTGTAATGATTTTTGTAACTGCATTGGTTGTATTGACTTTCTTTAGAAATGTTTATATGATTATGGCGTTGAATCAAATGCGTGTTGGTAATCAAGAAAAAGCACATGATTATATCAAAAAAATCACTCGACCTGATTTATTACCAAAAAAACAACATGCTTATATCTTGTATTTAAAAGCAATGATGGGAGCACAAGAAATGGGTTTTGCAAAAAGTGAACAACTTATGCGTACAGCTTTGCAAATGGGACTTAGAACGAAGCAAGACAACGCTATGGCTCGTATGCATTTAGCTGGTTTAACTGCACAAACTGGTAGAAGACAAGAAGCGCTTTCATTATTAAGCGAAGCAAAAAAATTAGATGAGAATGGAATTTTGAAAGATCAAATCTCAATGATGAGAGAGCAATTAACAGGTGCTATTCCTTCAAAAAATCAAATGAGAATGGCTCAAATGCATAAAGGCAGAATTAAAACACCTCGAAAAAGATAAATTAAAAAGGAGAGGCTGTCAAGATTGACAGCCTCTTTTTGTTTATATTCCCATTAACTTTTTAAGGTCATCAACCTTTTCAATTTTTTTAGTTGTTTTAAAATGTAAGGTTTGAGTACTTGTTTTATCTTTTGAACATTTACTTAACTCTTCACTTGAAACTTGAGCAAGTAAATCACCCTCTAGAACGGTTAAAAGTGTTGCAGAAGGGTCGTTACAAAGGGTTAAATCAACTACTTTATTGAATGTATAATCAATACAAACTTTATCTCTTTTACTTATATAGAAAAATCTATCTGGTGCAAAACCTTTTCTACCTTTAGGAAGAACAAAGTTAACTTTAGCTAAGAATTTTTCGGGTTGACTATATAATCTATCACAGTTATATATCCCAAATTGATTAATTTCTAACGTTCTCCAAACATCATTCATTTTGGAAAGTGTTAATTCATGTTCTTGAATTTCTTTTAAAGTTTTTTCATACGCTGCAGACCATTTTTCTGGAGCTACTTTGAATATACTTTTAATAGACATTTTAGCTTTGATTTTAGTCTTGAAAACCTCTTTTTTATCTTTTGGGTTTTCTAAAGTAAGTTCGTAAATGTCACCTTCTATTTTTTTATGTTTTCCCTGAATGTCTTTAGCCCATAAAGGAAACTTTTCTTTGCTAACTTTTTCCCAAACAACAAGATAAGCAGGGATTTCGTTTCCGTTTAATGTGATTCTATCGTAATCCCAAATTTTTTCACCTTCAATCCCATATTGTAAAAGCTTGGAAGGAAGTTTTTTCTTTTTATTTACTAAATATGGATAGATAGTTTTATAATCGTTATTTAAGAATTCATCTAATAAGTCATCAAAATCGAAAACAAACGCATTACCACCAAAAACAGTTTTTGTTTTAAGTTTTGCTATCTGTTTTTTTACTTGTTCTTTATCGATATTTAAATGAAGTTTATCGTCTTCTGTTTTTGTCCATTTACCTGTTAATGTATCCAAATAAAAGTTGTCATATCCTTTTTCTGCACGATAAGTTGCTAATTCCATGGAAATAGGATGATTTTGATTAATCATCACCTTGGATCCAGAGGCAGTAGAAGCTTGAATTTCAAACATACCTGCTGACTGAAAAGGAGTAGTTTTGGTCGAGTCATCACTATATTTCATAGGAATTCCGGCAGTCATTATTTCTGCAGGATCCATAAAGTTTTTTAAAGATATAGTAACAGGTTCTGTTATTAAATCACCATTTTCATCTACGAGACCTTCTTTAGGAATGGTAATTTTGGAACCATTTGCAGTAATAAGGATGTTTTCTTCTCCTGGTTTAATATTAAATGTTTCTATGGGTAATTTTACATTTTTAAAAGGTGAAACCACAACAGATTTTGGTTCTTCTTTTATTGAAACTTTTTTAGAAGCATTTTCATTACATGCAGAAAGTATTATTGTGCAGATAAACAGATTTATCCCTTTGTATATCGTTTTCATGATATTTGAATTTAAATTATTAGGTATTATTTAAATCATAGGCTAATTTTTTACTATATGTTTATAATACGCACAAGATATGTCTGCATAACAAAATTGGTTTCCATCATATTTTGTACCGAAAGGAAAAATTTTTAGAACGCTTCTTTTTTTTATAGTATTAAACGAAAAATTAAATCCATTATTATAACAAGCTGCAATGAAATGAATTTGATTGAATTTTTTTTCTTTTCGTATTTTTGGAAATTTATCTAAACAGATATCAATAAATGTATGTAAATAAGCTAATTGCCAATATGTGTTTTTTAGTCTTTTTACAATAATTTTTCTTTTTTCTTTTAAATTAAGTTTCTGATTAATATAAAGATGTTTGTATTTTTTGTCAATTTTTGAATGTGATTTTGAATATTTTTCAAGCTGTTCTACAAATGAAGGCTTCATTTGAAAATGTCCAATTGAGAAATCAGCAGCCTTTGATCCATAATTTACATAAACTAACTCTAAACTACTTGTTTCAAAAAAATCTTTTAAGTAATTGTATCTTAGTAGTTCAGGGTATATAATTGCTGTAATTTCATTTTTATTATGCTTGTATTTTTTACAAGATTGATTAAATATTTTATCTGAATTTTTTATAAAATTATTTGCCTCTATTATTTCATCTTTAAAATAGGTTCTAAAATCATTTTGATTTTGACTAAAACTATAAAATGCAAAAAAAATCAATATTATGTTTAATATGTGTTTCATTTCTAGTAGATTGTTTAGTTTTATTTTAATCATTGTTTTGTTTCAAATTTTATTTTCTGTTATCAATTTATTTATTAAACGTTACAATTCATAATCTAGTATTTGATAAAGTAAACAATAAATCTTAAATAAGATTCGTTATTGTTTTAGATTGATTTTTATTCACGTAATATCTGAATCATATGAAATCATATATTTTAATTTTGTTAATGTGTTCTATTTATGGAACAGTTTTTTCATCTGAAGAAATTGTAAAAAATTATTTACTTCGCTGGCATTATTCTCACCATAACTATCAAAAAGTAGTAAAAATTGGGAAAAAAATATTGAAATCTCAACCTAAAAAAACATTAGTAAATTATTGTTATGCAATTAGTTTATTTCAAGAAAACAAACCGAAATGGAAAGGGGTATTGGTTGATCAAGTTTTAAGACATTTAAAACTTGGCTTAGATACAACAAAAGAAAAGGTAGGATTTGTAAAATCGGACACTAGTGTTTTGAGAGAAATTAAGGAAAAAGCAATAAAAATTACGTTAAGCGAGTTTGCTAAATATCCGTCTAAAAGTATGACAAGAGTACAAACTATTGTATCAATTTATGGAGATTCTGCTGAAATTTATCGCGTATTTGAGATTGAAAAGGAAAGGGTTACAAATAATATGATTGTTGCTGCTGTTGCTCCCAAAAAGCAAGAACAAGTAGTAAAAAATCAGTCGACTCTTGTTTATACAGTTGAGAAAAAAGCAACTTCCGAATTTTTAGATACTATTGATAGATATTGTGGTGTTACATTAACTGAAAATCAACGTAAAATACTACGTACTGCTTTTTCTTTTGATCATGTTTCCGCTTGTGCTAAAGGATCGAATCCAGAAGTTATGCAGTTTTTTCATAAAAGTGGTTTTCCTTCAATAGCGAATGATGAGGTGAATTGGTGTGCTGCTTTTGTGAACTTTTGTATGGAAAAAGAGGGCTATTCTCATCCAAATTCCTTGTTAGCAAGGGCTTGGTTGAAAATGGGACAACGTGTTGATATTCCAAAACCGGGTGATCTAGTTATTTTTTGGAGAGAAAAACACAAAGGTTGGCAAGGTCACGTTGGATTTTTTATCAAAGAAGATAAAGAAAAGGGATTGATCTATGTATATGGGGGAAATCAAGGTGGTGAAGTTTGTTTAAAACCATTTTCAAAAACTAAAATCTTAGGATACCGAAGAGTAGTAACTAATTAAGCTCTTGACACTAAATTTCGGTATAAACTACTGCCGAGAATTACTCCCCAAACGTAAACCCAATCGGCAAATACAATCCAGGTAGAAATTCCTAATAATAAACCGATAGCAGCGATTATTAATAGAAAAACCTTGATATGTTCGTGCCAAAGTGATTGAATTTGTGTTGTTTCGTAAGCTTTAGGCATTAAAAAAGTCATGCGGTATAGTGAATAACCTCCTAAAATCAGAAGCGGAAATAATAAAATCCATTGTGGTAAACCCATGTCTTTATGCATTAGGAATTCTTTTAACTGGTGTGTTAAATCTGTTTTTGGATAAATTTGATATATCAAAAAGTACAACAAATAGAAGGTAATGGCATACCCTAATAAAATGAGTCCGATATGCACCCAAGGCCATTGTTTTGTTTGTTGGTGTTGATTGATTTTGTTTGTTTTGATAAATGTAAAAACTGTTGAAATCAATACATCAAGAATATAGAAGAACAAAATAAAATAAATGTTCCAACCCCAAAAATAGTAACCTAAAATTGGGATGGAAAGGTCTCCAATGAGTTGTATGATTTTACTTCGTTGATTCATCGGATTCTATTTGCTTCGATGCGTGATATTTCAAAATTCGGGTTGTATTTCAAGGCTGTACTAAAAGCACGCATAGCATCTGCTTTACGATTTTGAGCCGCATAACACAACCCTAAATTATGCCAACCTTTTACAAATTTAGGTTGTAATTGTATCGATAAATCATAAAAATGTACTGCACTATCAATCTGATTTTGTTCAAACTGCTTGATGTATCCTTGATTGAATAATGCTAAATAAAAAGAAGGTTTTACTTCTAATAAATGTCTGTATGCTGCTAAAGATTCTTCAAACTTACGTTGTTGTTGTAAACTATAAGCAACACCATACAAGGCATCGGTTGATGTTGGTTTTAGTTCGGCTGCTGTTCTAAAATACTCTACTGCAATCGGTTCATTATCTTCTGAATACAAATACCCCAAAGCAAGGTATCCTTCGTAGAATTTTGGGTCTTGTTGCACCGCTGTTTCGTAGGATGATTTTGCTAATTTTCGATTCCCTAATGCTAAGTAATTCGTTCCTTTCATTATGTAAGCATCACGGTATCTTACATCTATGCGTAAGGCTGTATTTATGTATTGAAATGATTTTTCAAAGTCGCGTTGTTGGCTGTAAGTAGAAGCCAAGGCTACATACATTTTTTTATTTCCTGGGTGACTTTTTATTAGCGTTAAAAAATGTCGCTGTGCTTGGTCTACATCTGCTATACTTCGATTTGCTCGGTTGTTTAATGCATTTGCATATAGGAAACGCGCTTCCCAGTTGTTGCTATCCAAATGAAACGCTTTTGCGCCATCTGCTAATGCACCATAAAAGTCATATTTATCAATCAATTTATTTCCTCGTGCTACTAAAAGCGGAACACTGTCTGGATAGACGTTGATTAAACTATCGAGGTTTTTCTTCGTTAAGGTTTGAATTGCTTTTGAATTTTGTTTTTCACCACAGGCTGCTGCAAAAACAAGAATTAGAAAAAGGTAAATGTATTTCATTAGTTAGCGTTCAAATTGAGGTTGTAAATTTACGCGTTAGAACTTAAACTAGCACGATATAATTTTAATTCTTCCCAAGTGAAGTTATCGCCTACTTTTTCTTTCAAAGGTGTGAGTGATTGTTCGTGGTAATCTTCGAAAATAGTTTCTAATGCTTTTAGTTTCTCTTTCTCCATAACATCACTGATTTCAATTTGTCCTGCTTGGATTAATCGCGTGAAGTGGCTATAAATTGTACCTTCCGACATCACTCTTTCTGAAGCGATTACTGATATGTTTTTCCCTTCTTTGAATAATTCCAAGGTGATTTCGTAAGTTGATTTTTTTGTTTTTTCCTTGTCTTTTTCTTTCTTTTTTAGTGTTTGTTGTGGTACCACTTCTTCTACTTCAACTAATAAGTCGCCCTGAGTTTGTCGAAGGGCCGATTTAATACGTTCGAGAATGTCTTCTTTATAACCTAAGATTTCGGGTGTCCAAGTAGATTCTTTGGTGATTTCTTCGTTGTTAATGAGTCTTTTTACAACCAGTGCGCAACGTTTTAAGCCCATTAATAAAGTGAAATGTAGATTATCTAATTCTTCCAACTCTTCGATGTAGGCTTTCATTTTACGCACCCGTTTCATCTCTTCGATTTTCTTCAAAGTACTGTAAGCGCAATTTTCCAATGGTTTGATAAAATATTGGTTTGCAGCTTCAATGCGTTCTAATAAAAATGGGAGATTGACCGGTCGTTGAGAACACAGTTTTTGTAATTGTGTGATAAATTTTTCTGCTGGTTGCACCAAGGGTTGAATCACCCCATATTGCTGGTTTGACCAAGCACGATGTTTTCCTTTTTCACTTTTCGACCCGAGTGGAACGTAACTTGCATCGTGAATTCTCCAAGCGGTTGCTAGATCTCGGAAATCGTAGGATTGGGTTAATAGTTTGTATATGTAATGAATAGTATCTTCAGAAAGGTAGTTATCCAGTTGGCTATCATCGGGTTGTTGGTTAGTGTATGACATAACTTGCCTGTCATTTTCTAACCCATTAAGTTGAATGGGTTTCAATAATACTAACCCTTCCAAACTACGTAAACGAGAAAGCGCTACATATGCTTGTCCTGGTGCAAAAACTTGCGAAACATCTAAAATGGCTTTGTCGAAGGTTAATCCTTGACTTTTATGAACGGTAATTGCCCAAGCCAATTTAATGGGATAATGCACAAAGGTTCCCAACACTTCTTCTTTGATTTCCTGTGTTTTATCATCCAAGCTGTAACGTATATTTTGCCATTCATAGCGTTCTACTTCGATGTTTTTATTTTCATCGGGGAAATGCACAAAGATTTCTTCTGTAGAAAGACTTTGAATCACTCCAGTTTTTCCGTTGTAGTAGTTTTTATCGAACGATAAATCATTTTTGATAAACATCACTTGCGCTCCTACTTTCAGTTCTGTTTTTTCATCAATGGGATGCATGTGAGGTGGAAATTCTCCGGTAATATCCGCTTCGTAGTACCACGATTTTCCTTTTAATTCTGCTAATGCTTGTTGGTTAATGGTATCCGCTTTTGCATTATGTGTGGTCAGTGTAACATACCC
>Ga0315905_10006988_pt1 | contig 11455 bp, 13 predicted proteins | sample LakEriMetagenome_5_FD_203522 | JGI IMG/M metagenome (GOLD analysis project Ga0315905, IMG submission 203522) | Freshwater fungal communities from buoy surface, Lake Erie, Ohio, United States - Buoy 4 MA121 | ecosystem: Environmental > Aquatic > Freshwater > Lake | place: USA: Lake Erie, Ohio...
TCTTCTCTGCAACAGGGCAAATCCTGATCTGGAGATCGCCGAAACACCTATGTGTGATTGGGTGAAGTGGGATTCAGGGACGAGCGTCGCAGAGTATGCCCGCCGCATGGCGGTTAGCGGCTGGGGCGGTGAGTCGTGCCGAGCCTGCCCCTGCGTGAGGAGACTGTGCTAGACAGGGCGATGCGAGTGTGAATATATAATGTGTGTGTGTGTGCGTGTTTGTGTGTGTGTGTGTGTGTGTGTGTATTGTTTTTCCGCAGGCGGAATCGAAATGGCCGCATGCTCGCACCTCAAAAGGGTCAATGTCCACGTATACGAACGCAGCACGTACAATTCTTACAAGCGCATCTCGTGTTTCGATTGCGAAAAGGGTGCTCGGATGACTGTGCACGTGCTCTACTGCGGCGGCGTGCATTACGATGCACTGGTCCCGTGACCCGCCGACGCGCAACAAGAAAAGACAGCTGTTGCGGGTGCGGGTGGCCAGAAGACGAGCATCGAGTTGCGCTCCCGTCTGTGAATGGTTGTGATTTGTGTATTTGTTGTCACATAGGTGTGCCTGCGTACACGTGCGGGCTCGCGTTTGTCAATGTGTGTTTGCGTTTTTGAGCGCGCGCCTATTATTGTTTCTGGATGCACTCAAGATTCAAAGGCCTTGGAGTGCAGAGTGAGAGAAGCCGGGAAGGAGGAGAGGGGGTGGAAGATGGAAGGGGGAGGGCAGTGGGATGCGGTGCTCAGGTGTGGCGGACGTGCACAGTGCTCACACGATCTCTCACAAGTTTTTTAGATACTGGAACGGCAACAGTGTAAAAACAGCAGAGAGGGACGAAGAGAAGTTCGTCAAAGGGGCGGCGGAGTATCAAAGGCTCAGCCTGGTCTGTTGCGTACATGAGCGCTGCTGTTGAATGCAGATGCCCCTGCTGTGCTCCGGCTCCCTGCAACCTGGCGCCAGTCTCGAGTGCTGCCAGCTGAGTGCATGAAGCCGGTCAGACTGCTTATTCCTTGCTAGGCATTCAGTAGAAACGATTCTTGGTACTTGTGTGATCCTTCTCTCGCGTGCGCTCTCCTGCTCTCGCTCTCGCTCTCTCTGTCCGAGAGAGAGAGAGAGAGAGAGAGAGAATGTCGTTGCAGTATCCTATTCTGTGGCAGCCCGGCTTTCTGCCACACCATGCCCTGTGTCTGGATCGGCAGACGGTTCCACGCTCATCAAAGTGTTGAGTGCCGGTGATAGTCTGCGCTGTCGTTGTCGTTGTAGTGCTCAGTGGTTATTGTCCTGAGTGTGAGAAAGTTGAAGACCTGGTCTAATCATGATTCCCGTGCTCGTGGTTGGAAGAAATAACTCCGATTAAAAGATGAGTTTGCCAGTATCACGGTGTTCTAATGCTAGTATTGGGCCGGCCGGCCCGGACCGCAGCCATAGGCATGGACTTGGTGAGGACTGCTGGGCCGGCGGCCCACTTTTTGCCCTTTTTCTCAGGGAGGTTTATGTTCACTTGCGCAAAAACGAGGCAATCGAGGTACCCGGTCAGATTGATGTCGCGGGCGGCGGACAACGGATGCAAGCGCCTTACAGCTGAACCTTTACAGAACCTTTCGAACCTTGTTTTTCGTTACTAGGGACAGCTACGAACAAAATCCGTGTTTTCTTCATGGCGTTGAAGGAGGCGCCGGAGGCGGCGGCATGGCGAAATAGAGGGATCGTAGCGGTGCGTAAGCAGGTGCACCTTGTTTCGGCCATGTACGGTCACCATTTCCCGGCCTTTCGCGTCAGCATAATCCGCGATCGCACTCTCCCACGCACGGACAAGCATTGAGGGTGGATAGATATGCCCTAGAGGGAGGGTTTGCGCAAGTTAGCGCTTGCGGACTTGTGTTTGCGAGCTGATCTCGAGGCCTCTTCTGACCCTTAGGGGGGTCTGTTTTGGCCTTTGCAAGCGTCTGTAGAGCCCCAGGCCAGCAGGTGCGCCTTTTCGCGAGTATTTTGTACAAAGGCTCAATACTAATACTACTCGATGCAATGTGCGTGTGCGTGCGTGCGCACGTCCTCTCGAATGCTTCTCGACGCCAGGAGCCTGTTTGGGGTCCGTGTTCGGCCTTGCGCTCGTCTCCAGTGCGCCAATGCATTTTCTCTGCTTTGTTTGCACACGAGCATATACGCATGCACATGCGCATGTATAGGATCACTTGATTGTTCATGAAATATTTCACCCCAGAGAGACCTTTATTAGGAAATTTCTCGCGGGCTTGAGGCTTCTATCCCTTTTCCTTCTTCTTGTCTTTCTTCTTGGCTCTGACGATATCGGCGGGGCTGTGGAATGGCATAACTTTCTCTGTGACAAGCGAGGCGACATACAAGAGACGCTTGTCCTCTTCATCCAGGATCTTGTCGCCCACCAGCGCTCGCTCGCGTTCGCCCTCGACGACAAGGACGTGGCGCTTCTTGAGCAGTTCTTTTGCATCTCTATGCTTCCGCTCCTGTCGTGAGGTGTATTGCAGAAACGCGTGGTCGGCGGCCGCTTTCTCTCGTTCTAGCTTGCCTTTTTCTCTTTTAGACATCTTGCGCGCTTGGTCGGGGAGCAAATCTAGTGCAGCCCTCTCTGCTGCCGCCGCCTCCGCTTGGGCTCTCTTGGCCTCGAGCTCTTGCACCTGGAGCTGTGCAGCGGAGAAAACTGGTGCACTTGTAGATGCATGATGATGATGATGATGGTGATGAGGATGAGGATGATGAGGATGATTTGCACTCCCCATGCCACCGCCGCTGCCCCCCCCACCTCGACCTTGGTTGCCTGCTCCTGCGGCGTGCCAGTGTGCAACGGCTCCAGCGGTAAGGTGCGGAGAGGGCAGGGGTTCAAGCGGATCCAGGAAAAGTGCCCATGAGCCATCGCCGGTGCCACGAGTGGATTCTGTTGCAAATGTATGGCTGTAGTCGTAGGTGGCCCTGGCCCTCGCGCCGGCGGCGCTCTGCCGCATGCCCTTTGTAGCTTCGTCCATGCCGTGTGACCCTCGCCCCTTCGCCTCTTCCACTCCTGCTTGTGCGCACGAGCGTGTGTGTGCGTGTGTATGACCTTGCGTATACGTACGTACGTGTGTTGATGAGAAGGTAGGGGGAGCTGCTACAGATACAAGGGAAAGCAATGTGTATGTCTCCAAGCGCTGTCGGGAGCGAGCGACCCATCATGCTCCCTCTCTCACTATTCGCAATTCTACATGCCATCCTCCTCCTCCTACTTGCGCGAAGCTCGCCTACTGCTATTTAGTGTTTCTGCAAGAACAAATAAATGGCATCATCATGCACCAAGTTGTTCGTGTGCTTTTACTCACCCGTGTGTGGGGCGGCAGCGGAGAGAGGACGGGGTCGAGAGGAGGCGCGGCGTGAAAACTGATGAACCAAATGATGGGGCACAGTAGTGGGTTCTTCCGGTTGTGCCGCGGCTGCGAATATCCCTGCTCCGTACCCGTTTTCCACCCAAGCTCTCAGGGCATATACCTCGCATACATGGAGTGTGATACGAGCACATGTGTGTGTGTGTCGCATACATGGCGTGTGTGATGAGGGATGCATGCGTGCACGCATGCATGCGTGTACATGTAATATGTCAGACTGTGTAAGAGCTGCCTGTGCCCTGCTCCATTCTAGCTGATCGTCTGAACTTCTTCTGAAGAACAGCGGGGTCAGGTTTTAGAGTACGGATTTAGGGTTTGAGTGCCTGTGTCGTATTCGAGAATGCGCTTCTGAAGAGCAGCGTCAGCACGACTCTCCGTTGTGTCTTGCGCCTTGATGTCTGTGCCCATCAAGTCAGCCACAGCCAGCGCGCTCACGAATGGGGGGGTGCGTGATGGGCGAGGCTCAACCAGACCGTCAATCAGACACAATGCAAGATTTCATTGACTCAGTGCTTGCCCTTCTGTGCACTTTGCGCTGTTCCCTGCTTACACCTCACAGCTGCACTCTCGTACACACGTGCACGGAAAGGAGAGAGAGGGCGCGCGCGCGTGCGCGCGTGCGCGCGTGAGTGAGAGAGTGGGTGAGTGAGTGAGTGAGTGAGTGAGTGAGTGAGTGAGAGAAAGAGAGAGAGAGAGAGAGAGAGAGAGAGAGAGAGAGAGAGAGACCCTTGTTTCTGACAAGAATTTGATCGAAAACATTCATGTCCTGCAGAGACGCGACCCTGACTGAGACATTGCACACATCAACATGGTGTGAGCATTAGACCAGACACTCACTCAGACCCCCTCCGCCTCTCGCACTCTCTCGGGGATGAAAATAGGAGAGGACACTTGACACTGGGCAAGACGAGGCAACACGGCAACACGCGGTAGCATCAAGCGATTCCTTCCACAATACACACACAAGACATGCGATAGGGACACAAACGGGACACGCGATAGGAACACACACGGGACACGCGATAGGAACACACACGGGACACGCGATAGGAACACGCACAAGACTCGCGACAGGAACACACTCAACACCAGACACGCAAGAGGGATTCCTACCACAACACACACACAACAACACTGGGCAAGACAAGGCAACACGCTGTTCACAAGGCAAGACAACACACGGTACCATGCGGCACCACAAGCGCCAGACAAGTGCGAAACAAGCATTCACTGTGCCCACAAAAACAAAGCCTTCGCAAGGGCGAGAAGAAGTCAGACGCGAGCCAGACCTTCGGAGCCAGCCGCCCTGCGCGCCCGTACCGCGCCAAAGTTGTCGTGGACCGGAACCGAGATGCTGCCAACATTCACCCCTGTACGCTTCCCCCACAACCCAAAGTTAGCGGATCGTGATGGGAAGACTAGTTCAAGGCTAAATTATACACGCACATGCAAACACACACACACACACACACACACACACACATACACACACACACACACACACACACACACACACACACACACACACACAGGCACACACACACACACACACATACACACACACACACACACACACACACACACACACACACACACACAGGCACACACACACACACACAAGCCGGGACTCTTTGGACGCAAGTGTGAAGCAGAGAGGCAAGACAGGTGTCTTAGACCACCAAGCGGCGCACAGTTGCGCACCGCTATGACGATGCGTCTCATGAAATGTGACATGAAACTCCTGCGAGACGGAAGCCGATCTGATCTTGCTTGCCGCAAGTGCCTGCTGCTTCGCAAGCTTGGAGGCGGCCAAGGCGGAGGAGGCCACGGCGTGCGCGGCAGCAGACTCCTCCGAGCTGTTGTTCCATTTCCAGTCGCCGGACCCTGCACGCGAGCCGTGACCGCGTGTGTCATGTGACACCAGGTACTGAGTGGATGCTTACTATAAAAGAGCATGGTCATCATAATCTCGCTCGAATTCACACGCTGTCACACAGACAGCAGCCGTAGACACACCCAAGTTGAAGTCGGCGTTGAGACAGCGCAAGACGAAGGTCGCGCCGTGTTGGGGTCCGCCCAGGTGGAAGGTGTCGCCGTCTTCCAAGAGGATGCAAGATCCTGGTGAAGGGGGCTGAGGCATGAGGATCCCTTAAGCAAAGGCCCTTAAGCAAAGGTGGGATTCATGCATATGTATATATGCATATATGCATGTATGAATATGTAACGCGACAGTGCTGCTCGCATTTGCGCGCTCAACCCCTCTCGACGAGTGAGACGGACCGAGGAGCAAGGTGCTGTGAACGAGCGTGCCGACGGTCGAGAGATCCTGCAGCTCCCACTTGTTCGGGCTCAGAGCGTGTATGCATGCGTGCACTGCTGAAACAGACCTACATATATAATATTTGGAGAGGGGGTGAGTGTGAATGGGTGGTCAGTATTTCCTACGTCTTCACCTCTGTCGCCACTCGAGCCAAATTAATTGCAGGCTGTGCACAGCGCGAACTGCTGCTGCTAGCAAGCGCGAAAGAGGCAGTACCCAAAAGAAGGCTGCACGGATATGTTGCACTTGCGGGAGCGGCCGAGCGTGAAGCGGCGAGTGGGATCAAGAACATGGAGGGTGCCCCACGCGTCTTCTATCGACCAAACCAGGATTGGACTATGCCTGTGTCAGATCTTGAGCAGTTTAGTTCAACCGGTGCATTCACATTCCTACTTTCCTTTTTACAACCTTGAGGATCGGCGAGCAACACCGCTCGGCGTGTCAGCCGGAGGAAGCGTGGGGGTGTATCGCTCTTGGAGAAGCAGCGCCAGCATCCGCTGTGGTAACCTCTGCAAGTATTCAGCAATCGGAAGGGCTAAACAGTTCAGCGCGTCTGGCAGTCCCGCAACGGCTAGGTGCTGCTCACCTCGTCCAGCGTTATCGCTACTGCCCGCGCTCTGCTTTCGGCGTCCATCGACCGTCTTACCGTTACATGTAGGCGAAAAAGTTTTTCAAACAATGGCCAAGGTATATGAATGGGATTTCCGCGCGCCCAGGGTGGGCGAGGAGATGGAGTTCGTGTTCTCAAAAGACAGGGCGCAGTGGGTGTATGGGACGGTGCAGTATGTGGATCAAGATGCCCGACAATTCGAAGCGGTTCAGAGTGTTTGCGTGTGTGGTTGTGGTGTGTGGTGTATGATGCATTGTGTGTGGTTCCAGTGTCGGCTTCCTCGCCCGCGGGCGTTTGACTCAGAGACCCTCCTGGGTCCATGTTGGACTTGCGCAGCAAGTAGAGATTGAGTCAGACGAAGAGTTTGAGGCGCAGACTATCAACGACACTTACCACTTTGATGAGCGCGGAACCTTCTTCCGATCCAGACAAAGAAAGGAGTGGTGTGGCATAAAGCCGGGCTGCCACAGAACAGGATGCTCATGCCCGGTGCTCATGCATGACATCAGCTCGGACCCTAATGACAAGTATCCGACTCCCCCTCCCTCTATGTGATTTGGGTACTAGCAACCAGCTGTCTGGAGGCTAGGGCGAGATCGTGCCACCTACAAAATATGTGCGTGACTGCGCTTGCTTCTACCTCCGGGCAGACTAAAGGCACATATTGTATGCACATGAAGTTCCATTGCTTATGGACCTGGGCTCACAGGTTTTGTACGCACATGAGGTTTTGTATGCACATTTTGTGACTGCATTTGTACTTGCAGCTCAGTGTCGCCGCGCCGCCGCGCTGTGTGCACAACTGCACACGTGTGCTGTGCAGTGCGGGTGTTTGGGTATGTGAGCGGTATTAAGGATTTAGGAATCCTCCACACCTACACAGAAGCGAGGAAGACTACAGCGGGAACGAGGGGCGAATCATGGCAGGGGGGTGGGAGCGCTGGCCGCAGGTGGCGAAGGCCGTATTGGCTCATCCGAATGCCCCAATTCGGCCGGGACCAGCCTTTATCAGTGAGCTCGCCACCCTCCACACCACCTCCAGGGTGCCTCTCTTTCATCCTCTGGATTGCATCGTCTGCCTCCCTCCCTCACAGCCCCCGCTCTGTTCCTTCCTTCTGCCCCTTTGCGCGCGCGCAGTCTCTCCGGATCGGAGGTGAGGATCTCGACCCACACTTCACGTTAAGGCTTTAGGTTTTAGGGTTTAGGATGAGGTTGCAAATTGACACACTCAGCGTTCTGATGGTACGTCATGGGCAAAACAGAACAGCAGCAACTGCTGCAGCAGGCCGAAGGCTGTGACGAGTCCGACGCCTCCTCCTCCGCCTCCGCCTCCGCCTCCGCCTCCGACCCCCTTTCAGGGTCAGACGCAGCGGGGGGCAGTGCGAGTGTGCGCTCGCACACACGCACACACACAACACAAAAAGGGGGAAAAGACGGAAGCAAAAAAGGGTACAGCACTAGGCGGAAACGGGTGGAGCAATTATGCGCGCGGTCGCTACAGGTCCTTGCGCCTCGTGCCCTGCCTGTCCCCTGCGCAAGCCCGCGCCCTTGCCACATATGTCTTGCCCCATGTCCCTTGATCCCTCCTGACCTTGATCATTTGATTGCTACGTGGCTTGATGGCTTCTTCTCTTGAAGAGTCCGAGGCTGCATGCTGTCACACATGCCACTGCCGCTCCTTGCTAGTCTAGGTCTCTTTTGACACAAGTACAGGTCTCTTTTGACACTAGTGTAGGTCTCTTTTGACACTAGTATGTCAAAAGAGTGAAAGTCTGCTTCACTGCTGCACAAAGCCTCTTCATCAGTTCAATCAGTTGACGAGGCAGCAGCATCAGCGAGGTAGCTGCATCTGGCGGTCCAGGTTCTTGCACCAGTCAGCGCCCACGCGCTCACTCAAGTATACGCATTTGACGCGCACAGGTGATGAGGCGGCACGAATCAATTTCGGCAGCAGCAGGGCACGCGCAAGTCGCTAAGAGCACCATGTGGTGAGTCCCTCTCCTTCTCTCCCTCTCCCAACGTCTGTCCCCGTGCTTTTTCGTGAAGGTGAAGCGTAGGTAGCGCTCGGGTGCCGTGGCGCCATCAAGCCGTGTGTTTGGAGTTGTTATTGCGCTGCATTGATTGGGTTTGACGTCAAACGCGCTCCCCGCGTGCTGCGCGGACGTAACTATGTTACAACCAACGATACCAAGGAACACGATTTCTCAAGGCCGCACCCTCTTGGGCTGTATTTGGCGCGCGCAATCACCGTGGTCGCGGGCTGGGGATCGTCGGGCGGGACCGGGAATTGTAGGCCATGAGAGAGGCAAGAACGACACTGTGATTCAAGACCAGGGCAAAATTGTGATTCAAGACTCAGACGAGGACGATGAATGTGACGGGGATCAACGGCTGGCCCGCCGACTGGCAGCGCAGGAGGCGCATCAGATGCTGCTTCAGGTTTCTCTTTTGCTCTTCTTTTCCTCTCACAGCAGAGCGGGGCAGAGGAGCCTGGGAACGGGGCAGAGTGTCAACAGAGGAGCATCGCAAGCCCTTTTGCAAGCATGTATTCTGGCAGCTTAACGGGCCGCAGACACAGAGTGTCAGTGGCTTGTGGATGCTAGCGGGCGGACTGAATGTCAGCTTGTTGGCGCGCACTTTGCTAGCGCACGATGGGCATGGAGCAATACATGTAACGCGCCTCGACCACACACGGCAGGAGAAGCAAGCATTAAGAGACGAGCGGCTGGCACACAAGCTCCACGCAGCTTATTCGGCCGAGCTTGCCGCTGAAAGGCAAGAGCGGGGGGAGGCGGCGCTCGAGGCCGAGAGAGCTGCCCTCCCCGATGTCCTCCAAGCTGCTTCGACTCAGAGCAAAAAGGGTGGGGGGGTTTGTATACTCTCCGACAAGGCCCTCGCGCAAGCTGGCGACCGTGGGCACAAGTGGGACTTGCCTCCCTCCCAAGACCCTGTCCAATCCATGCGACGGCGCGTTGTGTCGTTGCTTAACAAAGCCTTGCAAACATCTTCAGAGCCGCATGTGCCCGCCAACACGCAGCACATTGCCCTAGAGATTGAGGAGGCACTGTATGGGCTCTATGCCTCGGAAGTCTGCGAAGGCTACATTCAACAGGCCCGCATGCTGAAGGCGAGTTTCAAGTCCAACGCTCTCCTCCGCGCTGCCGTGCTTGGGCGGAATACGGAGGTATGCGGCATGGCACTGTGTTGTGTTGCTCGTGTGCCTGCTCTTGGTCTTGAGGTCTGCCTTTGCTCTTGCTTCCCTGGCATGGCAAGGCGGAGAGTGTGGCTGTAGAATGACAAGAGAGAGAGAGAGACAGTATCTGTCGTTGTTATCGGGGCAGGCGCTGGCTACGGGGTCAGGACAAGCGTCAGCACGAGACATGGCGCACCTGCTGGTGGCCATAGCCCCTGCCCACCTCGCCACGCCCCAGAGAGAGCTAGCCCGGGCGCAAGCACGGAGCGAGGACCTGGCGCTACCAGGGGCTGCCTGTGGTGCTGCTGCGGACGCTTCTGCCTGTGGTGCTACTGTTCAGCCGCTCCATGCGCGTATCCAAATCCATGCGGAGAGGCTGAACGCGCATGGAGCGGCCGCTCCGTGCGCGTCCTGCACCCTCGCGTCATCGCTGAGTCATTTCAAAGACAAGGAGGGGGGTCATGGGGCCTCGCTCTATTCAGGTGTGCGCATTTGTGTATGCATGTATCACCCGCGTCAGCCCATTCGCGATTGCTGGGCGCTCCTGTGCATATTGTCATATTGTCAGGCGGGCAATTCTGGCGCTGCGCACACACCTGGTGCGCAGTGGGTCAGGTTGCTGGAGCAGACAGGTCTTGGGAGTGACCTCATGTGCACTCTTCAATGCGAGCAGAGCAAGTGCTGAAACGAAAACATGTGGCAAGGAAACATGGAGCAAAGACCAGAGGCAGGGACAGCGGGGAGGACAGCAACAGCGATGCAAGTGCGGACATGAGTATCTCGCTGGCAGGAGTAGAGTGCGTGTCCTCATCCAAGTGCCCTCGCAAACGTTTTCTTCCTCCCAGTTCCGCCGACGCCGCTGCCAGCAGGGCGAACGGCAAGGCACCCATCTCTGATAGCAGCAATGCGCGCCACGACGATGATCCCTTCATTGTCAAGTGTGTGGTGAACAGGAAGACCTGGCCAGGCAAGCTGCCGACGTTTATCCAAATCGCCAAGGTGGCCCTGTTCCAGCAGCGAGAATAATGTGCTAATGTGTTCCCGTTGGTGCGCGTGCCGTATAATGGCGCGCGCGTGCATTCTCCCTTCTCTCTCTGACATGGCGAGCGCTATCTGCTGCTGGGTATGCACGTCGATTGAGCACTGACATGATGAGCGCCATGCGATGCGAAGTTTCTTGCCCAAGACGAGAACGGAATCGCATGGCGAAAGGAAAACAAGATCTCCTACGTTGCTTCGGCCGACGAATTGCTTCAGTGGTTCAAGGAGGCCAACCCCAACACACCCCACCACACCACCATCTGGTACCAGCTCGAGGACAAAGCAGAACTTCGCGTCGAACCCTGATTCTTCGACCCTCAATGAGCCCGAGCCCGGCAGGAAGCATGGGCATGACGAAGTGTGTGTGTGCGCGCGCATGTCTGTGTTCGGTTTCAGCATGCGTTTGGGTATAACGAGCTCGTTCTACCAGCGCTCATGCCTGCCCGCCCTTGGTCCAGACAGGGCAGAAGACAGCAGCCAAGTGTCTTTGTGAGGGAAGGAGGGGATGCATTGTGAGGTGAGGAGGAGATGCGAGAGAAGTGATCAAGGGGGGCAAAAGACGGGCAAAGGGAGGGAGGGAGGGAGGATGGCAACCGTCATCAGACCGTGACGTGGGTCCTGCCTGGGCGGGCGTTTGGGAGTTACCACAGCTCAAGCAACAGGATTTGCTCATGTGATCAGCAATTGCACCTGTCTCGTGGTGTACCGTCCGCTGCCGTGTTCCAGAAAACTGTGAGGTTCCCTAGAGGTTTCCTAGAGGTTCCTATGGGCTCCCAGAGGCTCCCTAGAAGAGGTTCCCTAGAGGAGTTGAATTGGCAAACCCTCGGTCCGTGGGTTTGTTCGTGATTATTGGAACTAAATAGGTTTAGGTACTCTTTTTTATAAGTCACGAGATTCCTTCAATAAA